>Ga0315915_1003256_pt1 | contig 20641 bp, 12 predicted proteins | sample MpolbnodulesMG_FD_207738 | JGI IMG/M metagenome (GOLD analysis project Ga0315915, IMG submission 207738) | Medicago polymorpha root nodule microbial communities from Los Angeles, California, United States - branched nodules | ecosystem: Host-associated > Plants > Roots > Nodule | place: USA... | reverse complement strand
AAGCTGAACCCCAACTGTACTGTCCAACCTCCTCAGGTGATTTATCCAACAATTGCAAAAACGACAAATGTACAAGAGCCTATCAAATATAAGACATAGGCTCTAAACATATGTAGAGTCGTGGGGGGACCTGTCATACCAACACCGTTGATATAATTTTGAAGCCATGATAATCTTATACTCTTCCCGTCATGTCGATTGTTCAATGGCTTACTTCCTAAAATAGGTTCAACAATCTCCCACCCAACTTCTATTTTACCGGTAACCGGTTCACCGTTTATCTTTAAACCAAGGAGCATATGAACGTCTTCCAACGTTATTGTACACTCGCCCGATGGAAAAAGAAATGTGTGTGTCTCCGGCCTCCATCTTTCACATAACGCGACTATTAAACGATTATCAACGTTATATTTGTTTAAATTAGTAAAGTCCCATAATCTGGCTGACCTTAAGCTATCTTCAATGGTGAGGGGCACCGGGGAAATCTTACGATGACATCGAACTCGAAGGTAATGTTGCTCTTCGTTCTACAAAATATTAATATTGTCAATATTTGAGTCTTACTAATTATACATAATAATATATACATAGATAATTATACGTACACAAACTTTATCCCAGTTGTGTTCAAAAACGAGAGTGTTTACACCATCTACATCACAACATTCAAAGTAGTCCACGACAAGAGTTATTGGCTCTCATACGACGGTCTCGTGCTTTGCCATAATCCAAACATGTGAAGACTAAAGAAAGGTCGACCCAATAGTACCCGCATAAGGACTGAAATGGACGAGGAGGTGGTAGAGAGGACTCTGACACCGAGACTGTGTGGGTTGTGTCGGCATACCAGTCATATTAGGAGAAATTGTCCGAGTATAAATAACCGGTAGTTAATAACGTTATGTATTATGTGTTCAAATAAATTAATATTTATCATCATTATCATTAATATGTTTTTATTTATTCTTATTTGTGTTTTTAATATACATATGTTGTCCCAAAAAACATAAAACGAAAAAAAAAAAAATCAAATATCCAATCCCGCCATTATAAACGGCGGGAATGAAAAAAAAATAAAAAAAAAGCAAGTCAAACCTGCAGAATTTGTCATGCGCAGATATGTGTCAGAGAGGGAGCTCATTCCTGCTGTTTCAAATGGCAGGAATGAGGAAAACGACAAAAAAAAAACCAACAAAAATAGAAAGTTGGTCATTTTGGGAAATAAATCTGATAGAGGGTCAAATTTAAAAAATTTTCTAGCTACAGGGTCAGAAAAAAAAAATTCTAAATATTCATACTATAAATTCAAAGTCTTACTATCAAATTAGTTTCAACTAACAAATTCTTTCAAAAAAAAAACTAACAAATGTGATCACATGCGGTTATACATGAATCTGAATATCATTCAATTCAATAAAACAAATACAGAGTTGATTAGCCTAGCTGGTGGGGTAATAAATTAATTAATGTACGGTTTCTGCATATATCACTTTCCCAACTTGCAATATGAATTAAAAATGTCACTACCAACTTAAAGAACGCTTGAAATAAAGCCAAATTCAACTTGCAAAGGCCTAGTGGATCATTTTTTACAAGGTCCTCGATGTACGGTCGTGTGCCAAATTAAAATCAGCGTAAACTTTTCACTATGCTTATTATAATTATTAATTAATTAATTAAAATCAATATTAAAGACCATGCACCATGCAGGGACGGACGCGTAAATTTTTAGTAGTGTAGGCCAACTGAGAGGTAGCAAGGAAGCTACCTGTTCCAAAATATATTCAATAAAAAAGCAAGTAAGAAAAAAAGAGGGGACTAGGCTAACACTTCATAGAAACAAACATAAGACTTACATATACTCAATTTGGTCACATTTACAAGTAAAAAACAACTTCTTAGGTTTATTGAATAATTAATATAACTGATCACATTTATATTTCCGATACATTGATTATTTAATGAATTTTAAAAATTATTCTTTGTTTATAAATGTGATCGGAAGAAGCACATCATAATTTTTCTCTATGTTTCTCATATTTTGAAAAGCTTGAATTATTTTCTCATTTTAAATGTCAATTAAAATATCTCTCGTTTTCTCATTACTAATTTTTTTCTCATTTTCTAATTTTTCTATGCCCGTTTCTGTTGTTGTCGCCTCTTCTCACTCTCATAGTATAAAATTAGAGTAACTCTCATGTTTGTTTCAATTTGGAGATTTGGTAAAAAGGTATCCTAGTAATTGGTTTATTTAGTTTAGAACTTGGCGTGAGCCATTATTACCTTATCAAAGTTGTTCAGTACACTACTATCTGATCATTAGGAAGTGTATGTGTAGTATTTTTTTTAAAAAAAAACTAGTGAGGGCCCAGGCCCACAGGACGTTGCACCTGGGTTTGTCCCTGACACCATGCAACTCAATTGGTAACAAATTGATTTATCGTAAAAGTTCAACTTCAATTGTTGATGTGACTACTTTTTACATGGATGATTTCTAACAACCTTGATAAATACATTTGGGGTTTTAAAGTCTGCTCTGATCTTGATGAATAAACTTAAACTTTATATTAAAAAAATACTGCAGTTATTTTATATTTGAGGAAGACCATCGTACATTTTATTAACATTATTGTTACTTATAACATAAATGAAGTTACTAGTCTTAGACGCCAACTTTGGCTCTGCAGTAGTATTTAATCTACAAAATTTCAGGGTCCTTTCTTTAGTATTGTTTACAAAATAGAAAGATTAATGTTTGAAGATTCACCATGATGAGACAGTGTATTTTGTGTTCTTCACTTGGTATTGTTCTTTGTGTCTTCATCTGTTTGCTTAACTTTGCAAAAGCTCAAACTGCAAACGCTACTACAGATCCTTCTGAAGGTCAGTGATTTCCTTAATTCTTAATTCTGTTTATATGATACCCATAATTTTTCATAACAACACTTGATCTTTAATTTATCAACTTTTTTGGTTACGCATATTTTAACTTTGTGGAAGTGGGAAAGTCTCTAAACTTTCTTCGTATCAGTTTTGTATGGATTTTTTTTTTTTTTTGGTTACAAGTTTGTAGGGAATTATTTAGTGAAGCTGTTGATTAATGTAGATTTTCAAAAAAACTGTTATCAGCATATATAATTACGACCTTTTAAAAAAAAAAAAAGCATATATAATTACGAGTACTTGTTATTAAAAAAATTTAGATCATTCTTAAATCAATCTAGTATGTATTTTTTTATTTTATTTATAGAATCAATAGTATATATCTATAAAGTAAAATTTTTATACCACATGTTGCTTTTACGTTTATTCTCGATATTTTTTTTATTTTCTAAAATTAATATTTTATTTGGCATAATTATCTCAACAAACTTCATATATTTCTTAGATCATATCAACTAAATATTTTAAGTCTTTAATTTATTTTTAGGCTTAATTACACTTTTGGCCCCCTAAGTATTACGAAGTTGTGATTTTAGCCTCCTAACAAAAATAATAACAATTCAGCCCCTAAGTTTAACCCTTTTTGCAGTTTTGGCCTCCCAAGTCAATTTTGACTGGGTCAATGCATATGTGGCACCTATCGGAGTGCCACGTGTGTAATTTTTAATTTAAAAAAATAAAAAAAGTCAAGTATGTATTTATTAAATTAAAAAAATAAAAATGGAATTAAGCCTTATTTTTTCTTTTCTTCCTCTCTCATGAATGAAAAACGTGTTTTTCACCATCGCCATCAATACCAAACTTTCAACCATCATTCCTCCATCATCTCATATCATTTTGCCACACTGTCATAACCATTGAATCTCTCTCTTCTTCCTCTACACAATCACTATTTTTATTTTTAAGATCTAAGATGTTGAAAATTTGTAGCCACCACCTTCTCTCTTCTTTTCTGGCCATCACGAGCCGTGATTTAAAAAATTAAACCCATCATACTCATCCTCACGAGGTCCGCATCAAAAGCCCTATATTTATTTCACGATCGGAGTAATTTAGTCGGCGACCCACCGCACCGGAAACTGCTACTGTCGTGCCGGAAAACTCACCGCATCCATTTTATCCGTTTTTTATTTTCTCCACGCCTTTTTTTGCTTTGGATCGGAAAAGAAAAAGGAATCATAGATCTAAAATTTGGCTTTTTGTGTCCTCTAATTTCTCTTCTCGCTCCACGTTGTACAACCTAGAAAAAAAGAAGAAATGTGTGTTGTTGTTATGGAGACAGAAGAAAAAGAATTGGTGTTGTTGTTGTTGTTCTGATTTTTTGACGTGGAGGAATCATCCACTCCATGTCGGTTAACGTGGTGGCGTTTAGTGAGAATGACAACCAAAGACACTGATCTCGCAACATCACTGTACAGATAATTGCAAAGGCGATGTCTTTCCAGTAGCTTTGTTTCTCATGTCTCCTCTTTCCTGATAAAACAAAATCCTAGTTACATCATCTCATGTTGCTTTTCAACAACAACATAGTTGAAGACACTCCTAGAATATTGAAGAAGATGAATAGTGCATATTTTTCTCACTCATCTATCTACTTGCTTTTTTTTTTTTTGGCTTTTTTCATACATGGAATTTAATTTTTTTGGGTGGATTGAAGGAGGGGAAGAAGAATGGGTTGGAGATGAAGCTCTTCTTTCTTGTTTTTTCCAACGCCATTGTTCTTTCATTTCCATTATTTTTTCCTTTTTTTTTTCATTTTATTTAAATAAATGATGAGATGACTTTTTTTTATTTTTTTAATTAAAAATTACACACGTGGCACTCCAATAGGTGCCACGTATGCATTGACCCAATCAAAATTGGCTTGGGGGCCAAAACTATAAAAGGGGCTAAACTTAGGGGGCTGGATTTTATTATTTTTGTTATGGGCCAAAATCGCAACTTCGTAATACTTAGGGGGTCAAAAGTGCAATTAAGCCTTATTTTTAATATTTATGTAACAAAAATATCTTAACAAACTCATTATATTTAAAAAAAATTAATCATTGTCAATAATCTAGGAAAATCATTTGACACTTTAACATATTTTTACTCTTTTGTATCTTTAAAAAAAAAATCATATTACGAGGAGAGAAAATAACTGTCAAATTACTGAAGTGTTTTTGTAACAAATTTTTTTTATATATAATTTTATTAAACAAAGTGAAAATTTTAAAAAAATAATTTTAGAACGATAAACAAACCCAATATAGATTCTGATTTTTTATTATAAAATGTAAAAAAAAATGTAAATTATTTAATGTCAAAATCATTTTTATTCTAATCCCTAAAAAATATGGGGCAGTTGCTTATAATTTTTACAAAAAAATTACTTTAAAGAGCATTGTATATATAGTGTTTTTTAAAAAGCAGGATCTAAAAAAAAAATCTAAAAACTGTTTCAAATGAAAAGATATTAAGAGTAGCTTTTTATAAAATATATACTTTTAGGGGGGGATAAGTATCAAAAGGTGAAGGTAATTTTCTTTCAAAAAAGAAAAGATGAAGGTAATTTAGTTACAAAAACTCCATTTTATATAGTTTCTTTAACAAGCAAAAATGGTATATATTAACACTGACAAGCAATCTCTTCAGCACAAGGTGTACTAAAGAGACCACAAAGAACTTACAAATCCATTTTATATATTTGTATCCAAACAAATTAAATTATTTTTCAAAGAAGTTATTGTTATTATGATAAAATAAAGTCTTTTAAAAATAATCTCTAAACTATTGAATGTCAAAATCATTTTTTAATCTATAAAAAACGAGCCTTATATTTACTTTAAGTCATGTTCATGTTCTTTTATCTCACACCGGGTAGAACTACCTTCCTATGAGTTTTTCTTTGTTAGGTAATACAATAAAAATTATAATTGTTTATGCACATGTTCACTCCCATATTAATAACATTTATGTTTTATATTTACAAAACTCATTCTCCTATCTAGCATAAACATCTTGACAAATAATCCATATCTAATTTGACTTTATCGTCCAAATATTTTATTCGTTTGTTTTTATTACTTTCTAATTTTTTATTAACGTAATTTATTTTGTTAAATTCCTATTTTTTCATGGAACAACTTCATAAATTTTATCTATATATATCTAACCACTTATGATTTTTTTCCATGAAAACTAACAACTTATATTATTTTCACACCTTTTTACATGTTTTAATATATTTTCTTATTTCTTCCACAAACAAATTATTATTCTTGTATATTGCCTTCTTTTTCCGACAACACTCATCAACCATTTTATTTATTACGGTTTTTTCCTACTTTATAATATTTATCTTAGACTATTTCCCTCTTAGTATAACTTTTCATATGTTTATGTTATTTTGTTAATCTCAGTATTCTTTATTTTTTGTATGGGTATTTCTTTTTTCTACTGAGAATAAAGAGTGAAAGATACTCATTTATTTTTTTTAGTATGTTTTGATTTTATTTTATGATTTTTTGTGGCATATAAGAAAAAAAAGGAGAAATGATGTTAAACATTGTCATTTATCAAGCAACAAAAGAAAAAGCTAACTTTATTGATGTCTCTTTCATTTGTTCTTCTTAGATGTTTATTTCCTTATATAATAACAAAAATTTGTTGCAGTTTTTTTTGGGTTACATAAAATAATATTTTGAATATCAAATAAACATTTATAATTTTTGAATAAATTATTGTAAGGTGTGTATTATGCATTGAACGCCGTCAATACTTTTTTTCTCTTGTTATACTTCGAGATTATTTCTTTTTAATGGAAGTATTACTTTATAATTATTTTATTATTATAAGAATAATTATTTTATTGTTGTTTTTTCACAAGAATTATTTTATTGTTTTTTTTAAGGAATTGTTTTATTGTTGTTGTTATTGATGTTGTTGATATTATATTATTATCGGGGATGATAATGGATGTCCACAAGTATACATAGTATTTAACTCTCTCTATTTAATAAAAATTATATTTATCTCGTTCTCACATTTGTATGAATATATGTTAGACGAGTATTAATGGAAATTAAAGTATTTACAAATATTTGCAATCATCAACGTGTAAAATGGTCTTTTTCATACAAAAAATTAGTTATTATAAAATAATTGAAATTACGCAGCATTTATTCTTTAAATTTTATTATTAATAACTGTGGCACTCGATTATGTACCTTTGAGTCAAAAATTTGATGTCTGAGACCGCCTCATCAAGAGAAGAAACCTTCGAGATTCCTTCCCGGACATCTTGCTCAACCTTCTCCTTGGCCTATGTAGCCTTCTTGACCTCCACGTTGAGCTCCCTCAGAAAGATGTTGTACGAAGTGAAGCAGTGGCCATTCTATCGGCTACTCACCAAGTCAGATTCACGCGGCCGCTCAATAGACCACTTCGCTGATAGCCGATCACCCCACTTGATGTCTTGAAGATTTTTAGACGATTGGTAGTGCGTCGCTTTGAGAAGGGTATGCGATTTCCGCCATCTTTATAGTGTCGTCCCGCCTGAAAAGATAATGGAAACCATGAGCACAAGCCTTAGAACATTTTTATAACCACGCTACTACTTCCTCAGGGGGAGGGCATGCGTTTCAGAAGTATAATATGGGATTCCCTTATTTTGCGGTACGAGAGGTCCTCCCGAGAATTGGCCACTGAGGCGGGATCCTCCGGATCCGATAAAGGGAACCCGAAACCCATGCCAGTTTCCCTAAAGTGGTGGTGCATCCGAGCTTCACTCTCATAACCACTCGAAGGGGAATAACCTCCGCAACCTAGAAAGGTGATGAAAACAAACAAGAACTCAAAGAGGAAAAAGAGAGAAAAGGGAGTACCTTTAGGTTCAAAAGACTCTCAAGGATGCGAAGAACACCGGTTCCGTAAGAACGAGACTTTTTGAAGCTTTCAATTGGAAAGTGGAGATTCTCACTTGAAAACGATCAAGGGAGATCAAAGGAAAATGACAAAGATATGCAGAAACGATTCGTACAAGACCCTCTGTGGAAAGATAAGAATGGAAGTTTTGCTAAGAAAACGTAAGGAAAATGAGAGTTTGAAAGCGTAAAGAGTAGAAACGAAGAGTTTCCCTCCTTTTATAGGCTATGGAAAGCCCGGAGAGCAACAACCTAGATCAAAAGAACCTAAAGGCCCTGATCCAACAACGGGGAAGCAACCTCGAGATACGGAGAGTACTCAAGCAACGCGTGCGTGGGGCGTGGTTTTTGGTACGCATGCAGCCCATGCAGCCTTCACGTGGGAAGCAAACCTAGACATCAATCACGTCCGAAACGTTTCAGTTGAGGCATTAAATGCAACTACCGCCACTCACTGAGGGATGATGCCACCATCCCAGGGACAAAGTCGCACGTAAGCACCTAAAATTCCTAAGGGCGCTCGTACATTTGAATGCGCCAAGACAAGAACGCCTCACTTTACTAAGTTATTGAGCCATAAAGGCACAACCGTCTTGGGGGAAAACTGTTCTGGACCGCCAGAAGGCCAATCCAACAATGACATATGGACAAACTTACATCGCCTTAAGGCTTGACGCCTAAAGGAGCTCGCTAACAAACAGTGCGCCCTACTGATGTAATATCAAAAGTAAGTATAATTGTTATCGTCTCCACTGAGACTGGTGCGATATTCAAGCCATTCAACAATCGATATCGTTCTAAACCTGTGGTTCAAATGATTGATTGATTAAAACTATTCATAATATAATTACAGTAATAAAATTGAGACAAGATGGGGCAATTCACGCCTAGGGTTAGAGTCGTTGACCAAGCATTAAATAGTACACTCTTATGATCGCTTAAACGGATTCGAGCTTTACTCGATATTACCACATATTGCTCGACAACATCATTCGTGTCCAAATGATGTCGTGGTTTCCATTGGATCGTTTAAATGCTGATTTCCTAAACTATTAAATGATCAAATATTCGATTGCATCGTTGTATTGCCGATTTCTGAACTATTAAACGATAGGCCAAATAACTCCATGGGTCCTTTAAGTTTCAAGTTTGTTTTGGATAGGTCCTTTCTGTCAACCTCCGTTAAGTCAAAGTTGTTATGTCTGTTAAGCCAAAGTTGATATGTCCGTTAAGTGGGTGAGGTGGTTCTCTCTAACACTTGGCATCAATTTTTCCCCCAACTAGATCAACTTTGGCTTAACGGACATATCAACTTTGCCTTAACGGAGGTTGATAGAAAAGACCTATCTGAAACAAACTCAAAACTTAAATGACCTATCTGAAACCTTAGAAACTTAAAGGACCTATCCGAAACAAACTCAAAACTTAAAGGACTTATCTGAAACCTTAGAAACTTAAAGGATCTACCTGAAACAAACATGAAACTTAAAGGACCCGGGGAGGTATTTGGCCTAAACGATACAAAAACTTTGAGTTCCAATATACAAATTGATTATCAAAACTTAAATTCCATGTCTAGAATTTTCACATATTGATAGATGATTATTCTAACCTTAGATTCAAAAGCATCTTTCAACATCATTTTAAATCAAAGATATAACATTAAACACAAGAATAAAATCAACATCAAGTAAAAATTGCTAGAACCATATATTTAAGGATCAAAAGGAATACATATTAGGTTGGTCAAGTACCTCTAACCCCAAAGGATATATTTAGCTACATACTTTCATAGTAGCCTTGCAAGAATGGAAGAAAAGATGAAGATTCATGACAAGATTCATGATTTCTCTACAAATCTTGGGAAGAATCCACTTCTAACACTCTTGATTCATGTTTCTCTCTCTAGAAATGCCCCTCTCTCTCTAAAAATCAGAAAATATAAAAATTAATGAATAGATCCCAAGGAAAGAGAAGAGAAATCTATTTATATGGGTTGGATTCAGACCACTCGCTCTAAGCCCCGTTTGCTCGCTTAAAGCGAGCTGCATGCAATCTACGCTGCTCCAATGATTGGTTGCCAAGTGTGCCTTATCCTGTTGAACTCACTCTAAGCCCCGTTTGCTCGCTCAAAGCACCAAATACTGGGAGTCTCTTGTGTTTGCTTGCTCTAAGCCTCGTTTCCTCGCTCTAAGCGAGCATTGATGCTCTGAGCCCAAAAATTCATGCTCTAAGCGAGTTAGCCTTTGGATTTCTTTTGCATATTTTGATGTTTTCTTGGTCCTTGCTTGTATTTTCCTGCATAAATGGGTAGTATAAGGCAACTAAAGCATAAATGACATAATTGCATCAAATTGTAGGTTTTCCCTAAAGTAATTTGCAAAACAAATCTCTAAAGTGCCTAAATTGACACAAGAAATATATCACTTTTGAACACTTATCACCTACCGTACTATAACGCGCCTCTGTGCACCTCACACCGTACATGTGTCTTATAACCGCTCCTTGATCATGCGCCGCATATCACGGAGGCAGTTATTCTCGCGCGCGCCTATATAAGGGTGGCTTAGCTTGATCCCCAAGGTACAATCACTTTTCCCACACATTTTCACACTTTTCTCTCAGTTCCATCACTGACTTGAGCGTTGTAGTGCTAACATTCCTGCAGTCACCTTTCGTCCCACCGTGGAGAACTCGTCGCCGCCGTACTAGAGCATCTCTCGACATTGTTGTCTCTCATCCATCCTCACCGGACAGAACAGAGCCTAAGAAGATAAATGTAAAATTAAATGAATGAATGAAATAAACACACATTTTCATTTATTAATAGGTCTTGGTAACGAGTGCAAGGATTTCCAATTAAGAAATTATTCACTAAAACGTCAAACATTTCAATTTTCAACGCATAAGTAAATTCCAAAGTTCCTAGATCGTTAACTTACTATTTTAGACCTTAAAGAGTGCCATACTAGTTAACATTTTCCTATTTATTTATATTTGAGATGTGAATGAACTTGTGGTGAATGTAGCAAGAGTTGTAAACTCAATCTTTAGCAAATGGAGAATATCAGCAGAACAAACTCAATGGAACATAAGCGGCGAAATATGCAGTGGAAGAGCCATTGATGGCAGTAATGACAACAATTTCAACCCATTTATCAAATGTGATTGTTCCTTTAACAACCAAACTACATGCCGGATCACCGAATTGTATAACCCCTTTCTCTCAATTTGTTTTGTTTTGTTTTATTTTCCTTTCTATATTTCTCTAAGTTAATACTATCTCTCTCAAATGTAACAGGAAAGTTTATGCATTCGATGTGATTGGTGAAATTCCACCGGAGCTATGGACTCTTGTTTATCTCACCAATTTGTATGTTTTCTCCAATTTTATGAACTCTGATTGCAATCATGTAGTTATGGAGACTGTGACCGCCTGATCTCAATTGGATGGTCACATTCTCCCTATATGGACTCAGGTTCTCTAATGTCAGAGAAGCATGTAGTTATGCAATCAGAATCTCAGTAGTTGGGTGAAGTTTAGGTGACTCACATTTCGACGAATCATGAGCATCTGATCTTCATTCAATTCTCGAGAATCCATTCATTGTTTTCATATGTATGTATATTGATGAATTTGCAAACAGGAACCTTGGCCAAAATCACTTGACGGGGTCTCTACCTCCGGCAATTGGAAATCTGACTCTTATGCAATACATGTAAAGCCATTGACTCAAGTTCATGACATTATGTATATTTACTTTTAGTTTTAGGAAATATAATTTTCTAATGTTATTGCTTAATCGATTTAGGTCCATTGGCATAAATGCTTTGTCAGGAGAGCTTCCAAAGGAACTGGGAGATCTTACTCAGTTGATTTCATTGTATGTTATAAAAAATTTGCTTTTTTATTTGCTTTTGATTTTTTCTAATGATGGTTACCGAGAATATATCTTAAGAGTTATGATTTTGGCACCACAACTTTTATAATTCTTATGACTAGATCAGTGATGAGACCATAAATAATAATATTACTTAGACTCAATTTTAATCTACTATTTTTTGTTTTGAATACACAATGTGCTTGCAAAATATCTTTTTTATGACAATTCAGATTTGTTATCCTCTAAATTTGCAGGGGTTGTGGGTCCAATAACTTCTCAGGACCTTTGCCATCTGAACTTGGGAAGCTGGTAAAACTAGAACAACTGTAAGTACTCAGCCTTATCTTCCATATGTACTGTTTTTTTAATGAAGTTTAAAGTTTTTTCATTCTCCATTTGCAAAAGTGATGCTACAATTATCATGTGTTTAGGTTCTCTTTGTACTTTTCAAACAATTATTATGTCACTCATTTGAAGTTATGACATCTCTCTTTGAAGTCGAATGTATAGTCCATAACTCCGTGTCAAGGATTTGCTTGTGGAGTAAGTTTAGGTATACAACCCTTAAATTATAGAAGTTCACACTTCGTTATGCAGTGGAATAGCAATTTATAGGTCCTATATCATTGCTTTTTCCGAAGTAAATGACGTGTAAATTAAGTGTTAAATATATATAGATAGAAAAGCATCAAGTCTTTTTATTCAATATTACAGATGTATATATCCTTTTGTAACTACGAGAGGTTTTAATTTCAAAGATAATTACTTGCAGCTACATAGATAGTTCTGGGATCAGTGGTCCAATTCCACACACATTTGCAAGCCTTACGAATTTGAAGATTGTGTAAGATACTGCCTATCCTTTCTATTTCCTAATAATAGATTTAATAACTAGAACTTGTATGGTAAAAATGGTTCTTCTGCTAATTTCAGATGGGCTTCTGACATAGGACTCACAGGCAGAATACCCGACTTCATAGGAAACTGGTCTAAGCTTCAATCCTTGTAAGAAAATCTTATTGGTTAATTTATTTTCCTTTTTGGTTGAAATTTATAAGGTGGATAGGTTTGGGAATAAACAATCATATAGTATTTGAAATATAATTTTTTTTATTGTTGTTTCCATATTTTGTTCCAGAAGTATGTACTAACAGTTTCTGTAATTGATGTATGTTTTCATAGGAGGTTTCAGGGTAATTCATTTGAAGGTCCAATACCCTCATCATTATCCAAGTTGACTTCTTTGACAGAGCTGTAAGTTTTGTGACTAGTTTCTTGTATGGTTGATATTGATTCATGAAACCTAATATATCATATGTCCAATAATGTAGGAGAATAAGTGGTCTATCTAACAGGAGCTCATCATTGGAATTTTTAAGGAATATGAAGTCTATGACTATCCTGTAAGGATTCAACTCTGATAATTATAATGTCTCATAGTCTCACAAGCAGAAAGAAATCTTGTTCTTTTTTCTTTGAAATTTATTCTAAGAATTTTGGTATGAATGTTGCAGAGAATTGAGGAATAACAATATATCTGGCTCAATTCCTTCTACCATAGGAGAATTGCAAAATTTGACCCTACTGTGAGTATCACTTCTTTGTGTTTGAATTTAGATTCATTTGAACTCATCAGGGTAAAGTTTGAATTTAGATCCTAATACTTATACTTGTTCTTGCAGGGACTTGAGCTTCAACAACCTTTCAGGACTAATTCCTGAATCAATTTTCAATTTGACTTCGCTCTCTTCCTTGTAATACTGCATTTCCTAAGTAATTATATATCCATTTGGTGATATGCTAAGATATGTGGTATAAGTGATGTTGTGGTTTTATCTAATTCCAGGTTTCTTGGAAATAACACACTTAGTGGCACTCTCCCTAAGCAGAAAAGTTCATTTCTTAACACCATGTGAGTATGCTTAACAATCTGTCTATTTATATGTGTAATGGAAATTTTAGGGTTGGATTTAGTTACATTTGATAGATGGTATGATGGTCATTAAATGTTGTGAAATTGAGAAGACTTAATTTTTCTATGAGTGGACTTTCATGGAAGGAAACTCCCCCAAAGTATGAAGTACGGACACTCATTGTATTAGGTGTCCCCTGATGTCGGACACGTGTCGTGTCCGACACCGACACATATAATTATACTAAATTATGTGATTTTCTCAAATTATTAGCAGTGTCTACGTTTTAGTGTCTCTGCCTTGTCCAATGTCCGTGTCCGTGTCCGTATCCGTGCTTCATGGCCCAAACTATGGGTGATGTGTAGAAAACAATATATTGTTTAAGAAATCACCAACATTGATTCGAATTTTAAATCTTCATTCTTCATTTATTTTACTTCAACTAGTTTGACTTAACATGTTTGCAGAGACCTTTCATACAATGATTTATCTGGAAGCCTCCCCTCTTGGATAAACGAACCAGATTTACAACTGTAAGTTTCATGGTCCTTAATTCTTCCCCCATTTTACATTTTAATTTTGAAGTTTCAAAGGTCTCTAGCAATACTTCTCAAGTAATTTGCATGCTAACTATTCAATGCATGAGATGCTAAAATTCTTTCTAATCACAATGAATATCAATTTTAATTATATCTATTTTTTGATAACTTAATAACGGGGATGTCTAATATGGACCTGGTCGAACGGTAGACCTTCCTATTTTTAGTAAATTTTAATAAAATATTATTTTTGTTCTCCATCTTTTGTTATTATAAATTATTTTTTTACTAAAAAATAGTAAAAGTCCCTTTTGGACCATTTTTAGAGGTCCTTATTAGACACTCAAATAATAAAATAAAATAAAATAAAATAACGCATGTCTCTCTCTGCTTGCTTTTAACTGTTAACTAGATTTAGTCCATTTCTTGGATATTTATAAAATAAATCATAACCTGATTAAAGTTTGACTCTACATCTTTTATACTGTAATTTTTTTTCTGCATTAAATCTTTTTATGTTTTCTTTGTTTCTGTTTATGTGTGTGAAACTATGCTGTGATTAATTCTGGGCATGGTATGCAGGAACTTAGCAGTGAACAACTTGACAATAGATAATTCAAATAGCAGGTAAGGTTTATACAGATTATTTAATTGTAATTGTTTCAATAATTCTTTTAAATTTTTTTGAACTTACTAATTTAGTTTCAGGCAATAATGTGAATTTTGATCTTTTCGCTCGCCTTTTCAGTCATTAATTTCTATTTATTTTCACAATTTTCGAATCATTTTTAAGCATCTCTCTTGCTAATGTAAAAGTATATGTATCTATAATTTGTTATGCATGTGCATCTGCGTTTGTATGTACTTTGACTTTGTTGAGCCCATTTTAGGCACACCTCTTGCTTGAATGGTTCTCATTGTTTTTCACTAATTACATTTCACACAACTACATTTTGAATTGCAGTACCTTGCAATAGATATTCACATCATTGTCCCTAGTTACTGATGCTTTACTGTTATCTTAACTCATATCATGATCATACGATTTCAAGATAACTTTTCTTTTGCAGAGGTTTGCCTACTGGGCTCAACTGTCTCCAGAAAAATTTCCCGTGCAATCGTGGTGTTGGAAGATGTAAGTTTGATTTTTAGCTATTTTTTATTTGTAAAACAATGAAATGCAGAAGAAAGGATACCTCAATTAAATTGTAACATGATGATGACGACGACGACGACGATGATGATGATGAAAGTTAGTATTGTTAATTCTAAAAATTAGATTTTAAACTCCAATGAGGAAACCTTTTATGTGTGTTCTCATTCAATTTTATTGCTATAGTTGTAAAAAAAGAAGAGGATTTTAAGGATAAAGAAAAAGGAAAAACATTGGAAACACCATTTGTAGAAAACACTGTATTGTACTAATAGTCTAATACTATGTTTATGACTATGTGCAAACATACATAATACATTCTTTTCTCAGTACACACTACAAGAAACTAATTACTAGTGTTATATTATATTCCTTAGTAATTAATTGGCCTCTATTGTTATTTTATACTTCTGTAGTCTATATTCATATGTGCATATAATAACTATGCTGAATCATATATGCTAGAAATATGATAGGAACTGTTATTTATACAAAAATTAAAATTGAACTTGAGGAAAAAATCCCGTTTACTGGGAAAAATTACTGCACAACAAACAGAAATACAGAAAATGTATAAACTGAAAGAAAAAGAATACAGTATGTGCTAAATCATAGACTCTTCGAACTATGACCTTGACACTCTCATTTGTCTTAATATACTTATTTGGTCTCCAAATCATATTCTTACAACTTTTTTGGACTTGGATCTGCCTCTGATTTCGAAAAAATTGTGCAATATTTAGATCATTGATTCACAATATCTTTGAATTAAATCATATTTCGACCATTGATCAATCTCTTATTTGTACTTCAGATTCGGAGTTCGCGATCAAGTGCGGTGGTCCCCAAATTAGAACGACAGATGGAATTGTGTATCAATCGGACAATGAGACACTTGGTCCTGCTACTTACTTTGTTGCTGACACAAATAGATGGGCTGTTAGTAATGTTGGAACATTTACCGGGATCAGCAATCCTCTGTTCAAAAGTAATGTTCCGAAACAGTTCACTCGTACTGTGAACTCAGAGCTTTTTCAATTTGCTCGGCTCTCTGCATCATCATTAAGATACTACGGTTTGGGATTGGAAAATGGTTTTTACAACATAACCCTCCAATTTGCGGAAACAGCTATTCTGGATTCTCCCACATGGAAAAGCCACGGGAGACGGGTCTTTGACATTTATATCCAGGTATTTTTGTTGTTGAAATTTCACAATGACTAGAGATATATTCGATGAAGTCCTTATGCAGTTAAGGGAATCTTCACATTGTCTAGTTTTCATGTTTTAGCTTTTAAATTTCAGGGTACTCGTGTTTTGAAGGATTTTGACATACAAAGAGAAGCTGGAGGTGTCTCCTACAGAGCTGTTCAAAAACAATTTAGGTTTCATGTTAAAGAAAATTATGTCGAGGTCCATCTTTTTTGGGCGGGAAAAGGAACTTGTTGCGTACCTGCCCCAGGTACTTATGGACCCTTGATTCAAGCCATCAGTGCTACCCCAGGTAAAACTACAAAAAAGATTATTCACCTGAAATATATTTGTCACGATATATAATATTTTATCTGAAATTATTATAAAGTTTTGTTATTCAATTTTGTATAGATTTCGTGCCTACTGTCAGCAACAAACCTCCGAGTAGTAAAAAGAATAGAGCGGGTCTAATCATAGGAATTGTTGTTGGTGTTGGAGCTGTATGCTTTCTAGCAGTTTTTGCCATTTTCTATATCAACCGGAGAAGAAAACTCTACAGTGATGATGACGGTAATGAAATTTTATCAATATATTGTATAGTTTTGTTGCTTGGTTAATTAAATTGTCTTCTTACATATACTTAGATGTTATTGTCGATTGTACGCAGTAAAGTATAAGTTTGCATGCTGAACTTTTTTAGATCTAGGTGTTTGTAGGACTCAATGTTCTATATGTATAGGTGTTTGTAGCGGGAAGAAATGATTGTACTCTACATTATATGTGTGTGTGTGTGTGTGTGTGTGTGTGTGTGTGTGTGTGTGTGTGTGTGTGTGTGTGTGTATGTAAGTATGTATGTGTGTATGTATGGATGCATGTATGTATGTATGTATATCCTTCTCTACTTCTTGGTTTCTTCGTCCATATCATTCTAAACTATGTTTGTGTTTAATTTTTGCAGACCTTTTCGGCATTGATACAATGCCAAACACTTTCAGCTACTCTGAGTTGAAAAATGCTACAAGTGACTTCAATCGTGACAATAAACTTGGAGAGGGAGGTTTTGGACCTGTTTATAAGGTGAATATTTTACTGTCTCTGTATAAGATATTATGATAACATGCTACTACATGATATCATTGTCAATACTTATTCAAAAAAATAATACTCGTATAATTACCATGTTTATGATTACTTTCTAGCTGACAGAAGTTAATTGTTGAGTGTTCAATTTAACTGATGACAAGTAATTATCTTTTATTTATAATATTGTTCTTAACTAATAAGGATATACTTTCAAGAGCTTCTCCCAACTTCCAAGAATTTGCTCTGCCATTGATAGTAGTTGTATTTTGGTTGTGAGCCTTTATTTTAACTTTTAACAAATATGAAACACTTTAGCCTAATATTCAAACTTAATTTGTTTATTTAGGGAATTTTTTTTCTTTCCTTTTTGTCCTCGCAGGGGATACTTAACGATGGAAGAGATGTAGCTGTGAAACAATTATCTATAGGATCCCATCAGGGAAAGAGTCAGTTTGTAGCTGAGATTGCTACTATATCCGCTGTGCAACACCGTAATCTTGTCAAATTATATGGATGTTGTATTGAAGGGAGTAAAAGACTACTTGTCTACGAGTATTTAGAAAATAGGAGTCTTGATCAAGCATTGTTTGGTATGAGAATAAGATAATTTTCTTCCATGTTTGCGTTTTCTTGTATGTATTAATGCTTATTTGCTTTTTCTTTTCTCGTGCTTATAATTAACAACATCGTTGGCTTGTTTGAGCAGGAAATGTTCTATTCCTCAATTGGTCAACCCGCTATGATATATGTATGGGTGTTGCAAGAGGTTTGACATATTTACATGAGGAGTCGCGGCTCCGGATTGTACACCGTGATGTGAAGGCTAGTAATATTCTACTTGATTCTGAGCTTGTCCCTAAAATATCTGACTTTGGATTGGCTAAATTATATGATGATAAAAAAACCCATATAAGCACCCGCGTTGCTGGGACAATGTAAGTCATTAACACTTGATCATCTTGTAGTTTCATGATTTTATCAATATTTGATTTGATTTGCATATATTTTGTTTCAAATTATACCAAATTGTCAATCTGGTGTAAAACTCATGATGAAGTGGATATCTTGCACCGGAGTATGCCATGCGCGGACACCTTACAGAGAAAGCAGACGTTTTTTCCTTTGGTGTTGTGGCTCTGGAGTTGGTTAGTGGGAGGCCAAATTCTGATTCAACTTTGGAAGGAGAGAAGATGTATCTTCTAGAATGGGTATGCATGCTTCTCTTTGTCACATGTTGTAACTACCTTACTTTGTCTATGAAGTCCATACAATCTTCATAGTCACACACTTTAACATCCAAAGAAAAATAAAATTATCCAAGTCCCAACCTCCTTTGTATAAGGCCTCGAATTCTCGTTGAATATAAAATATTGTGCTTAATTGGTTAGGCATAGGCCATGATTCTGTCCAAGAACTGATTTAGCCTGTGTTTTCTCTTGTTTATCGCTTTCAGACATAGCTTAATGTTATTTTTGCTTTGTAACTTAGGCTTGGCAGCTTCATGAAGGGAACTGTATAAATGATCTGATAGATCCTAGACTATCAGAATTCAACAAGGAAGAAGTCCAACGCCTTGTGGGAATAGCCCTTTTGTGCACTCAGGCATCACCAACTTTACGGCCGTCAATGTCACGTGTAGTAGCAATGCTTTCAGGAGATATTGAAGTGGGCACTGTAACATCAAGGCCCGGATACTTGACTGACTGGAAATTTGACGATGTTAGCAGCATCATGACTGACATTTCAGCGAAGGGATTAGATACAAGTAATTACAATTCAACTGCAAGTACAAGCATAGTTGGTGGTGCATATATTCATTCACCAAATGATCCTTCTAAAGCCATCCTTCATGACTATTAGAGAGGGTAGGTAAAAATTTGTGTACTTTTCATGAATGGTCTCGACCAAATAAATAAACAACAATAATTTGTGTAATATATATGCCATGTTGATTTGTAATGCACGTACACTACAGCATTCTATGACATTCCAATTGTTGGGTACAAATAACCAAGGTTGTCAAAATCAAGATTTTGCTTCAGGTCAAAAGAGAGGAGCAAAATCGACAATCGTAAAATCGCAACCAAATTTGAAGTTACTCAACTACTTTTGTAGAATCGATATAAGAAATTGTAAAACCGCAATCAAAATCGATGGATATTGCCTATTATGGGATTTTACTATGAATTTGAGTCGTTGAAGGTAAAGAAAGTCGCAAAACCCTGGATTTTAGGATTTAAGTCGGGATTTTGACTACAATGCAAGTAACTACCACTGTACATTGTAACAGTGGTATGATTCTTCATTTTTTTTCTTTCCTTTTTGTACGTAACAATGGTATTAATGAGAAAGCGTGTTTAGTCATTGTCATAAAATTTCCATTAAAAAGAAAACGGGTGATGTTGCCCATACTACTCATCAATCTAAAGAAATGCGCAGTAGAATAAGCATATAGTATTGACTATATAATTGCAGATACTGTTATGACATAGTGTTGTGTGTGCTACATTGTGTGCTTCTTCAGAACAGCTGAAAACTTATTGTTCTTGCAATTTTGTTTCAGTGGCATTTACTAATTTATTATATCAAATTATGTGAATATATTTCATACTTCATTATAAAAAAACAAAGTGGCTCCAAGAAACAAATAACCAAAATCAAGAAAGAGCACTATGGCCCCGTTTGGATTGCCTTATTTTGAGCTTATGTGGGCTTATCTACTCCCATAAGCCTTTTTAAAGGTGTTTGGGTAAATAAATAAAAATAGCTTATCATAGTTTCATAAGCTGCTTATGCCATATTTTAATAAGCCTAAATTTTCAGCTTACCCTCCGGCTTAACAAGGAGCTTATGAATTTATGTAACCTCCTTCGATTCTCTCTGGATCCACTTTTTCAAAATATATATTTTAATTATAATGTTAGTTATCTTTGGCGGTGCATGAGTAACAAAATTGCTATATACTTATCTTACTAAAGTAACACACGTAACTAAGATTTTTATTTTTATTTTTTTAAGGAAGATTTTT
>Ga0315915_1003255_pt1 | contig 20642 bp, 7 predicted proteins | sample MpolbnodulesMG_FD_207738 | JGI IMG/M metagenome (GOLD analysis project Ga0315915, IMG submission 207738) | Medicago polymorpha root nodule microbial communities from Los Angeles, California, United States - branched nodules | ecosystem: Host-associated > Plants > Roots > Nodule | place: USA... | reverse complement strand
GGGTTGTGCCCCCAGGGAGGTCGGTCGTGCACCCTTCCCATCCTTGGAAAAACCAACATTTCTACCCTTTTATGTTCTAAATTGAGTTTAGGTTTCTTCATGAAAGTTGTAGATATGAATGCTAGATTGCAATTTCCTTTGGTTTGACTCCATTTGGACATTTACAACTTAATATATGATTAAACTACTAGACATGGATCATGCTGCGTTTTCATGAAATTTCAGCACTATTCCTTCAGTGGACTCTAAAACCTCATTGAAACAATAATGAGCCTAAGATAAAGTAGATAGAAGAGTGTTGGATACAAAAGAACAAAAAATGGTGAAGTGGTTTAAGATGAATGAAGATGCTAGGTGAACAGATAAGGCGGACGTAATTAGAAATGGGAAGGTGTAAGTTAAAGTGAATGTTAATGCTAGAGATAATGATAATGGTGAGGTAAATACTTTAAGTTAAAAGAAGTGGGTGATCCCTAGGTGAGGGAGGTATGTCTAAGTGTTTCTTTAGAAGTAATTCCTTAGAGTAATGGTGAGCTTAAAACTGGAAGTAACCAGAGAAGTGTAAGACGACTATAATTGAAAGTATCGGGTGGTGTTTTAAGATGATGGATTAGGATGAGGGTGATGTCTTTAAAATACTAATGTTTCTAAAGTAATAGTCATATCAAAGAGTATATATAATTAAAAATAAATGAAGAACAGGGTGTGGTTGATTAAGATAAACGCTAATGTTAAAGACGCAATAAGGCTATGAAGATGTGGGTTATAGAACTGGATAAGGTTAGAGATAATAATAGTGGTGAGTTAAGATAAGAATCAATTAGAGGAGAGTAAGATGAATGAAAATGAAGATATGAGATAATGGTTTATAAGGATTGACGAAAATAATCATAATCGGTAATGAGAGAATAGAACCCTAAAATGAAATGAAGTTTTAGTGGGGAAAGTTGTTGATATCGAAAATAATGATAACTTGAGATAAATATTTTAAATTACAATGAAGTTAATATTTATGGGAATGGTTGATGTTATAAGTAATGATAAATGTGAGAGGAAGTGTTGATTTTTGTTAAGATTATGATTGAGAGTAAAGATTTGTTAGTGGTGAGATGATCTAGTGTATTATAAAATTATCTTTGACAAGATAAAGTAAGGTGCTTAAATATTGAGTTTAAGGAGATGAATTTATTCATTATGTTTATGCAATATTCTATTTTGGATATATATATTCACCCTTTAGTTGCGGGTTGGATGTTTGTGCCCTTATGTGGTACAGATACACATGAGGATGAACCTTAGACACTGCGAGCTCAAAGCACGACGAGGAGTCTTTCTCATCACTCTTTCTTTTCTTAGGAGTGTATTTTGGATCAATGCTCTGGTCTGTAATACTAGAGAGATGCGATTCAATTTACTGTCGAAACTTTAATGTTGAGATTCTTCTCTTTTGAAAATAAGTTGATTTTGCTGCGATGGTATGATTAAACTTGTTAAACAATTTCGTTGTCCTGATTTTATTTGAAATGAAGTGTATTTATGTTGAGAATGTGTGACATCCTCATATGATTTAATGTTATTTTTAATTTAGAAAAATATTTTTGGGGATAGGGTGTTACAAACACCACAAGGCCAACCCAAGTTGGTTACAAAAGAGTTTAATTTTATGAATCTTGCTAATAAATGTCTCAAGAAGTTGGTTAAAAAACCCAAAACAACAAAATTTTGTTTTGAAAAAATAAGTCAAACACATATATCACAACCAATTATATATATATATATATATATATATATATATATATAACAAAATAAAGAAAAATCACTTACAAAATACCGTAAAGGCACTTATTAGCATAATCTACACTCTATCAATATATCACAACCAATTATATATTAAAAAAAATCAATAGCCCTCTTAAAAAAAATGAGAGGTTCAAAAAATTATATATCAATTATGTGTAATTGTTTCAAATAAAATTATGTGTAATTTTAATATTAATTATAATTAAAATCAAATATTTTTAATGAAATAACAACTACGAGTTATTCACAATATAAAAAAAATTATTTTGGTCCATACACATAGAAAATACTTTTTTTTGGTTAATTAGTTTATTAGAAAATCACATTTTAAAATTGAATAAATTAGGTGTGTGGAGTTCGAACTTCAACCCTTATATATTACTCCATCCATTTCACAATGAGTGTCATTTTACAACTTTAATTTTTTTCTACCAACTTCACCTTCAATAAATACTCCAACTTTTCTCTCACACAATTTTCAATGCAGCCTTAAGTTTATCTTTTTCTTATAAAGTAAGGATAGTTTAATAAAACTGTTATATTTAATAATTATTTCATTCCGTTTTTTAATCTGTGTGACAAAACCTTAAACGACACTCGTTGTGAAACGAATGAAGCATAATATAATTTTCCCATCAATGGAGCAACTTTTATTATAATAGAGGATGGTAACCGTTAGGAATAGTTTGACCAAATTAATTAAAGAAGTTCCCATAATCAAATTAGTTAATAAACATATGTCTAAGGAAAAATATATTTTGACCAACTTATAATTTAAGAGCTATACCGCTCACAAAACCCTATTAGAAATTTTAGTTGGATATGTAGTCCATCATCCAAACATTTAATGTTTTTCACTTTTTTATTTAAATTATTTTCAATTAAAACAAAAAAATTTAATTAAATAATTTTTTTTATAAGGCAAAAGCAAAATGACATAAAAGAGTGGCCTCCAACTAAGTTGGTACTTTACTCTAATCTTTTGTCAAATGCTCGTAAATATTACTAAAAATGGGAAAAATTACATAAAAACTGGGGGGACGAACATAAACCCAACCCAGGAAAACCACACAAGAGTGTATGTCGACTCCAAACGGATGATACAAAAATTAAAACAATAGACAAGTGTATCAACCTCTAATTAATCCTACTAATTAAAGGTCTTCGATGCGGTGATTGAACCCTCAGTCCACACTGAGGCGGTTCATGTACCTCAACTCCCTGCAACAATGACATCAAGCTAAACGACCCTTTCGAGACCCACAATCCAAACCAAACAAAGTAAATGACGAATCTTAAGTTGACGTATGATTCGTTTGCCGACATAGAATCAATCCAAGATCCATCAACTCCCTGCAAAAACAGTAGTAAGTCATAATCGCCCTTTCAAACCAAACTAGACCCAATTGAACACGATGTCGCAACCCATTCTGAATCAACACACGCCGGAACATGAAACTTCATTACAACCACCAAATAAGACCTTCCTCGTATCTCCAACGCAATGGATGCAAATCTGTATACTTTGAATCTTGCAAATCTTAACAGATTTGGGTTAGAATGAGGAATTCAAGGCAAGATGAGCACAACACCAGTCAGAAACCGAGAAAAAATCATGAAACTAAACCACAACCAAAAGGTTACGACCCACATGACCAAAAATCAAACTGATGTGCGGATTTGCTAAAAGCTAACCCATATTGGTTTTTTGAATCAGAAACAACAGTTGAAACTGCTTCAACATGGAAGAAACAACTCTAGTATCGAGAACCAATGACATATCCAAAATGGGTTTTACACCTGGATCCACTAAAATTCGAATGAATCGGTGTTGTGCAGCCCCGAGAGATCTATGGATGATGTGAACGCAGAGCTCGTCACACCAAAAAAAAAAAACTAAGTTGTCAATTAGAGTCAAGTTATTAATAAACTTCATTAAACCACGAATCATTCAAAATAATAATCTAAGTTTAGTCCTAAAAATTATCCGTCAGACCAAAAAATTAGAATCCTTCATTCCTCATAATAGAAGAATTAACATAAAAAAATAAAATCTAATTCTAAATTAACTTTACGTACAAAACATCATCATTATTAAACAAAACTTCTCATGCTATCAAGAATTTTATTTTACTTTTTCTCTTTATTTAATTAGCCGAGAAATCAGGATAACATGTGACGTGGCGACTCAACAAAACGAGCATATATGAATTATTACATACACGTGGCAGGGACACCTAAATTTGACTTTTCAGACACTATTATAAGATGTGCTGTCCCATTATTTTTCTCATCATAAAACAGAGCAAAGAGTGTCTGAAAGTGAGTGAGACAATAATTCACAATGTCGACATTGAGCGTCCCTCATCCTCTTCCCCCTGTTTCCGATGATGTTGAACAGCTCCGCAAAGCATTTTCAGGTAATTAGATTAGTCTTATTAATCTTATTATGTCACCATAATCATATTTTTGTTTTACTTGCTTTGTAAGTTATTTGATGGTTCCATCTGTGTATAATATCATGTTGATTTAGATCCCCAAGACCATTAATTTGAGATCGGACGATTCAGATTACACACAAAATCAGATTTAAATAACCTTGATCGTTGATTTGATTTTGATCATTAATGTTGTTCAATTTATCCAATCATTATGCTTTTCTTTGTTATTTTGAAGATTGTTTGATTGATGTACTGTTTTTTTTTTTTGTGTTTGGGATTGAAGATTCCACGTTGTGCTTTGTTTTTGATCTAAAACTAACCATGTTTATGGTTAAATGTGAATTAACTAATTGATCAATTTTGATTTATGATTGTAGGTTGGGGAACCAATGAAGACCTGATTATATCGATCTTGGGTCATCGGAATGAGGTTCAAAGGAAGGTTATTCGAGAAGCTTACGCTAAGACTTATGAAGAAGATCTCGTAAAGGCCTTGAACAAAGAGCTTACCAGTGATTTTGAGGTCAGTTAAGGGCCAGACCCTTAATTTGGATTTAGATTTAAATGGATTGCTTTTAGACTTGGATCCTTTTTGGATAAACAACTTAATTAAACACGCTAATTCTAATTCAAAAGATAAAATAAGTTAAACTGTTTTCGTATAAGCTATAAGATGGTTTCTTAAATTATCCTGGAGAGCTTATGGAAGTAAGCTGAAAACAGCTTATGGACCATGAGATAAGTTGTTTCTATCAGCTTTCTCAAACAGTTTCATAAGTAATTATGAATGTTCAAATGAACAAATCTAAACAGGCTTTGAATTATGGAATTTCACTCAGGGGTAGAGTCCGGGATGTACCTGTATATACTTAGATGAGCACATTTAAGTGATTTGTGACACTTTCATTGTAATTGTAATTTCAGCTCTTGAGTTTTGGTAATTGAAGCTTTAAAACCCAATTCTGATTAAAACCTGACTTTAGGGCCAAAAAGATGTTATGTTGATTAAGGGGGGAGCGTGATGCCAAACTGTTTGGTATTGACAACATATAATAGAACTATCCTGTAACAAGAATAATATGTGTATCAGTTTTTGGCTGTGTGAAATTTATATTTAAAAATGTTCTCTTCATCAGAGGCTGGTTCATCTTTGGACACTTGAATCCGCTGAACGCGATGCATTTTTGGCAAACGAAGCAACTAAAAGATGGACATCAAGCAATCAGGTTCTGGTGGAATTAGCTTGCACTAGATCTTCTGATCAATTGTTTTTTGCAAAGAAGGCTTATCATGCTCTTCATAAGAAATCTCTTGAAGAAGATGTTGCTTACCACACAACGGGAGACTTCCGTAAGGTACTACTGACTGATTCCTGTGCATAAACTTGTTAGTTATAAGAAATGAACATTTGATGATAACTATTGCATATATCTGATCTTGGCTTATTTTGTATTTAGACTAAATGCAGGACCGTAATTTTAAAAACTTGAACTTATTTTTTTGTTTGATTTATGTTTGTGTCACTCAAAAGTCAAAACTTCAAAGTTAGGTTTTTTTTTGGTTGTCTAGCTCCTATTACCTCTGGTTAGTTCTTACCGCTATGAGGGAGATGAAGTCAACTTGACTATAGCAAAAGCCGAGGCAAAAATACTGCACGAGAAGATTACAAAGAAGGCTTATAATGACGACGATCTCATCAGGATTTTAGCTACAAGGAGCAAAGCACAAATTAATGCTACTTTGAATCACTACAAGGATGCATTCGGAAAAGATATAAACAAGGTTAGTAGACTAGTAATTCTCACACTGTTCTTGTTTTATTGAAACTGATTAGAGTAACCGTATTAATTTTTTGAGCCAATGTTGTAGGATCTGAAAGAAGATCCAAAAGATGAGTACCTCTCTTTACTAAGATCGACTGTCAAGTGCTTGGTTTTTCCCGAGAGGTACTTTGCGAAGATAATTCGTGAGGCTATCAACAAGCGAGGAACTGATGAAGGAGCTCTTACAAGGGTGGTGGCAACAAGAGCTGAGATTGATTTGAAAATTATAGCTGAGGAGTATCAAAGGAGGAACAGTATCCCTCTTGATCGGGCCATCGTCAAGGACACCACCGGTGACTATGAGAAAATGCTTCTGGCAATTTTAGGACATGATGATGCTTGAGATATACGTTTGTGTGTGAGTGTTTTCCCTTTTGATTGAGGCACTATACTATGTGCTTTTACAAGTTGTGTTTTCAGCATGGTTGTCTTACTATGTGTTGTTATGATTTTGGAAGCATTTGGGATTGATCCAAGCATGCTATAATGTAATCGTGATTAGCTTTTGTAAATCACGATAGTAAACCTATGGTTACTTTGTCCAAGTTAAATAAAATATATATACAATAAATGTTATGTTGGCTTCTGCAATTGTCTCCTACATGGATCAATAGCCTGAAAATTAAGGTTATGTTTGAGTGTTGAATTTTGAAGAAAAATGGAGGCAAACATTTATTTTTTATTTATAAGATAAAGAAATTTTAAAATAGTTCACAAAAGAAGGTGAATATGGGTACAAGAGTAGAAGAAGGGGGTGATACACAACAATGTTTTCTTTAGCAAAATAGACTAAATGACAATAGTCATTGAAAATTCACACATAAATGGAGGAGTTGGAGTTCAAACCCCAATCATAACGTTTAGATAAACAATTTCGACAATTTTACCAATTGAACTAAAACTTGTGGACCACGACAATGTTTTAAATTGTGATTACATTAGGTCAATATTGTGGTTAAGGCAGTGTTGCACTTGTGCCCTAAATGTCAATCACATAATATCCTAAATCACAATGCTGCAACATAGTTGGTGACCTTAGCCTACAGTTCATGACACCTTATTTCCAACTGCTATCTAGAATAGTAAAACATAATAACTTGTATCAAAATAATTGGACTTTATTTTATCTTTTACTATATAAATAGTTTGTACACATAAAACTTAACATAATAAGCATTTATGGTATAAACCGTAAATTACTTTGTTTAACATAATTTAATAACCATCTATATATACGCTAAAAAAAGTCATAAAATCTCCCAATTCATGTATCACACACAACCCATCCATAAGGTAAATAATACAAAATGCAACAACAACATAATAGACACTAAGAAAACTAAACATAGAGATTGGATGTAGGAGAATGCTGATAAGGAACAACAACATAAAGTGTCTTGAAGCAAGGTTCTTGATGAGAAAATCCTCTTACAACCTGCAATATGGGCTTGTTGTACCCAAGGTTTTGTTAATTGCTTCAACCAAAGCTGCATGCAGAGAACCCTGTATCAAAATAATAAAGACAAGAAGAAGCATCACAATTCCGACATGAAAAATACTAACAATAAGCATAGTCTCATGATGACAATCAGAATAAATGATGTTACGTTTTGATTTAAGAGATTAATTTTTGAGTCCTAAGTGTAACATTTTTTTACATACATTCAATCAAATTACACCATAGTGCCACTTTTATAGGTTAGTTCCTCAAAAATCTCCACAAATACACATGGCGTGATTTAATTAGATGTATGTGTAAAAAAGTTTTACATTGTCTATGCGCGCATATGTATTAAGACTAGTGTTTTGGCCAAAAAACATTGTGAAAGAGAGAGAAGAAAGCCACTTGTGACATTGTGGTTGGTCAATGTCACCAATGTCACCAACCACAATGTCATCCAAGTGCTACCCGACTAATGACGGAGTGTGTTGAAGAAAGGTTGAGATTCTCTCATGTACTAATTATAGTTCTAGTATGTGTTTATCTCTCATTGAATTTATCTGATACTGATCTCAACCAGCTAAATAGTATATCAAAAAGAGTGAATTAGTAGTGTATGCGCGTGCGCGCGCGATTGTGTAAATTTTATACCTCAGTAAATTTGAGAGCACATTGAACGACATAGTAAGCATATCGGTCTTGCAGTAGTTGCTCAAAGTGAGGAACAAAAAGCAGTTCTTGGACAATCCTTGCTCTAATCTCTACAATATCTTTGAGGCACATTTCAACCACATGGCTACTATATTTTTGCGCGGAGAGTAGCGCATAGTTCCCTTCGAGCTGCGCAGTAAGTTCGGCTATGGCACTTGGATTCAGCATCTGTATAATGTACTGAACAACATAGTTTCTGAAAAACAATTGGATGTGTTACCTTGGTGTGCTAGCACAGAAATTTACAGTAATAATGAATAAACAATAATTAACATGAACCTACCAATAAGAACAAAGCAACAAACTTCTATCAATATTAGGGTCTGTTTGGATTAGTTCAATTGAGATTCTCTACTGACACAAGTACTTCTGAAATTGTTTGAGAGCACTTATGAAAATAGTTTATGACATGTCCTTAAGTTTTTTTCAACTTATTATATGCTGGTTATTCAAACAGACCTTATTATATTAAGATTAGTTTTTTATGAAGATACATACACACAGACAAGTAGGCAAGAAATTATAGCTCATTACCCGTATTTATCTTGAGCTAGGTGAAAGCCATGTTTGCAAATTTCTTTAACCAGCTTTTCTTGACTGTTTTCCATAGAGAATTTAATGCAGTGTTGAAGCACACAGCATCCATGTCGATGAGTAGCAATATCAACACAGAACTTTGTTGCAGCATCATATATAAACTGCCATATATCATAGAGGAAAATTGATTATAAATCAGTAGTTAATAAATAAAATAAAACAAAGCAATTTTAGTCACTTAGCATTATGTAAAATTTTTCCATCACATTTTTTGAAAACTTTTCCATCACATTAAATAACAAGTAAAATTGAGCTATCTTAGTATGAAAAATTGAAAAGGGTCACCTGTAACTAAAATATTCAGGCCTGTTTCAGTGGTCAATAATAAATACTTTCTCAAGCTAAATATTTACATTTGTCACCATGTCATGAACAATTAAATATTTTTTTATAGGCAAATGTTAGTGAAATATGCAAATCCTAGAAACATTATTGATCATATTGTAGGAGTATAAAAGAATGAAAATTGGAAGAACTATAATGATATCAATTTTTTGTACTACACCAATACATCTAGGAAGTAGAATGCAATTTTTGGATACAGAGACTGACTATTGTGCTAGCAATAACTAAAGGTCAAATAAATTGAAAAATTAGAAACATTTGGAAAGAGTTGAAATATGACATATGTGGAAAGAGTTGAAAGACTTGACCACATGTACATTAAATTTTCATATAGATAAATTATAATTCTTCAATTATTAAGTGTAAAAGAATCACCAACCACGTTAAAAGTAAGAGTAAATTACACTCCCATTTCTTCAAAGATGTTTGAATTACACATCTCTCCCCTCTTATGTTAAAATATTCACTCTCCTCCCTTAAAAAGAAAAATTTATACTCCCCTCCCCTATAAGATGCTTGAATTACAACCCCCTCCGTAATTAAATATGCACTACATTTTAATATATTTTAACTTAAATAAATATTTTTATGATATATTCTAATTTCGAACCACCATTGAAGAAACATAAATCCATTTATTTATAATTTAAATGTCAATGATAATTAAATTTAAACATTTTGCTATTAATTTTATATTTTAGAGTATAAAATTAACTTTTAAATACCATACTTTAATGTCTTTAGTAATTTTTCACATATTTTAATTTTATTTTGGGTTGTTTCATATTTTATATTAGGGTTTAAAACAAGGGTTTTGCTAGAAGCCACCCATGAAGGTGTCTTTTACCAACTCACACTTTAAGGTGTGATTTCCACTTTTTAGTTATAATTTTGTTAAAAGACACCTTCATAAAAATTAGTTAATGTCTTTTAGCAAATGTTCATAGAATAACTTGCTAAAAGACACCTTCATAAAAGATGTCTTCTAGCAAAACTCTTAAAACAATATGTTAATGAAATTGTCAATAAAAAATAGTGAAAAATATGTATTCAAATTTTGATTATATTAAAAATAGACCCGCAATGTTTTTTTTCTCAAAGTATGCTAGATTTTTTTTTTCTAGATTATTAGAAATTAAAAAAATTATTGAGAGATTAAAGTGTAGATTTTAACATAAGAAGGGAAGAGAATGTAATTCAAGCTTCTCTAAAAGTAATACAAGTCAAACAAAATAAGCAAAATAGAAAAGAAGTAGTATACCTCATTATCTTGAACACTCCAGCATGACAAGCAACGTTGTATAACATGATTTCCATTCGGATCCTTAACAAGATCAAGAAAACCAGGTAGAATTGCAGACCTCACCAATGCAATTTCCCTCCTTGATTTGAGGGTAGAAATCAGCTTTTGGACCACTCTTGAGCTGAAACATTTGCAATAACATTAATTCAGTGTATCAAATTATATCCAAAAACATAATAAAATAATAATATTATTCGTGTATCTGGTTCACTAAGACCGACTTGTAAAATTGATTTTTGCTAAAAGATATTTGAGTGTTAACTAGTGGTTTATGTTTGAAGACATTTATGTAAAAGTAGTGGCTTGAATAATAGATTCTAGAATAAAAATCATTTGTAGAGTAAAAACTCAAGATTCTAGCTACAAGTTTTTTTAGAAGAAGTTAAACTAGCCCCCTCAAATTGGCACCAGAGAGAATCAAACTTGAGACCTTGAAGAGGAGCACACTCCCAGATTCTAAGTCAATATCACTAGGCCAACCCAAGTGGGTTGCTTCTAGCTACAAGTTAAAAGTTATAATCAAATTTTTGAGGCTAAATCAATTATACTAAAAGTGTCTATGGATAAAAGTAAATTGAATATAAAGAGATTTATGTTTGAATGTATTCATGTAAAAATGGCTTAAACAATGTAGACTTGGTTCTGTGGTGATCAAAATTGATTTATTTATTTTTAAATAAATATTTATTTTTGATTAAAGTGAGTTAAATGTAAAATTATTTATATTTAGATACACCTGTTCGATGATAAGTTAAACAGACAACTTAATTCTAACAAACATGTTTGGAGACGACAAAAAAAACTACAAATTTGCACTTTAAATTAAAATTAAAATCAAATTTTACAGGTAAAATCAATTCTAATCAATAACACTCAAACATATCAATATTAAATTCACTTTCACATGTCTGATATCACCTTTGGCTCTCCTGTTAGGAAAGCAAACATACATTTTTTTTTAGGGAAGGGCAGCAAACATACATAAATTTGAGGCTAAGGTTAAGGTTTTAAATTAGAATAAATTCTAAAAACAAAATCAATTCCACTAATAGTATCTAAAATTTAAAAATAAATTTTACACGACAAAGAGATAGTGTTTTAGTTGAACTAGAGAATATAATTACCCATGTGTGTTTAATGAGGTTTTGACTAGTTGACTCGGTTCTTTAGTCAACTTAAGAATAATCTGCAACCTTTGATCATCACTACAATACTCGAGCAATTTTTGCACAAGATAATTCCCACAAGGGTCCATCATACGCTCCACAACATTATCAATAACTTCATTAAACACCGTATCCATATCTTCAATAGTCTCTTCTTCCTCCAAACGATAATCATTCTGATCCCTTGCCATTTGTGAGTATAAATCACAGAAAATTCTGAATCACGATGAGGCAATTATAGTGGGTGCAACTACGGCATCAGGCAGATAGAGCTTATATATATAGGACTAGCACAAAATATCTCCGTTTTGTTACCTCCTTTTTAGTAAAATCTGTTGCCAAATGCCACTTGAATTTGAAATTTAGAAATATGCACTTTTTCACACACACACGTGTTTTTTTTAGAGAAATAAATGATATTTGAATAATTTTTTGTGGATTGAATTATATATCATAGAGGGTCCATATCATATTTCACACACACAAGTGTTATTATGATATTTTCCCTCAAAACAAAAAAAGTGTTATTATGACATTTGAAAGGTAGACACCCCTTAATGTGTACACCCTTTTGTACCACTTCGAAAAATTCCAGTTAACCAAATATATAGTCTGTGTGACCACATATTTTTAGTTGCGTGACCACTAATTTTCTAAAATTTATTTCGTTAACTAAGTGAAAAAATAGTGGTCATGCGCATTTAGTTGCGTGACCACATTTTTCAGCTTCTAAATAGTGTCCACGCAACTAAAAAAATGTGGCCACAAAGACCCTATATTTGGTTAACTGAAAATTTTCAGAATGGTACAAATGAGTGTACACATTAAGGATGTCTACCGATCTTTAAATGAAAAATTGTATGTATCTTATGTTGTCAAGTCCATATGATCTTTTCTCTCAAAAAAAAAAGTCCATATGATCTTTAACTAGCATAGAGGGTCCTTAAATATTTCAGCAAGAATTAAGGGGTGTTCTTGACAAAAAAAAAATTAAAAAATTAAGGGGCGTTATTATTGTTGTTTTTTTTTTAAGTTGTTCTTCTTATTTGAATTAATATTATATTTTTATAAGGATTTTTTTTTAGGAAAAAACTTATTATAAAGCTTGTTTTGTGTATTTAATTATATATCATAAGGATATGTTTAACAATTTTGACTAGTTTTTTTAACTGTTTTATTTTTTATTTAAAATTTGTAGAATGGGTCGTGCAAAGAAAAGAGGGATTAACAAATAAAATTTCCCAATTTACTATCAAGTTTGGAGCAAAAGTTTGCTTGATTGCGTATGATGACGATTGTTAACTCCATGCTTCACGAGTATGAGCATCAAAAGATTGAGAAAACTCCTAAGGTATTTGATGTCAATGACTACTTTAAAATTAAAAAAGATGTTGAAGCTAAAATTACCAAAGTGCGTAAAGATATCTTCAAGATCAAGTATCCAACTTTGCATCCACATTTTAATAACATGGAAGAGAACCAACTCAAGGACTTTATTGCTGCTATAGATGCTAAGACTCAAGCTTGTGATCACAAAATTAACATGCTGAAAAGTGAAACTAGTTTCGTGCAAAACAATGCTCACATGCAAAATATGGTTCAAGAGAGAGTTGTTCCCTCACATTCAAGCGAAGTCAATGTCATACATAGCATTAGCATCCCTCAAATGCATTTTGTGGATATAACCATGATTAGCATTAACATGCTTGGAAAGATCATTCCTGTTTATCTCAAAATGAAGAAGGCATTGCAAGTTTGGATGGTTTGGCACAAAAGAAATATAGATTTTAAATATATGTAGCATCCACACTTCACACATTAAAGCCATGTCTGATGTTCAACATATGTAAGTATCTGACACGACGCATGTGATTATGCATCGGTGCTTCATAGTTTTAGACATATGACTACATTATGCTTTTAGACGCGACTAGATTTAAGTTTTTTTTAGTTTTTTATTTGGTTTCAAGTTTTTTAATTTCCCCTTCAGAAAAAGTATTTTAAATTTTAAACTTTCTATTTTGCCCTATTGATTGTTTTTAAATCTTTGTCTTTTATGTCTGTGTTTGTGTTTTGTTCTGACTATAGCTAGAGAATTTTATTAATGTTGACTGGATTTTATGTTTTTTGTTTGTGTTGTGAACTAGGTTTGATGTTCAAGTTTACTAATTTAATGCATAGAGTTGCTTAATTTTAAGTACTGATTGAGTTCGATCATGGCAGTGTTTGTGTTCCAGGTTTTTTCCTTTTTTTTTTTTTTTACATTCAGTATTCACGCTTCCTTATAGAGTACTGATCACAACCACCAAAGCTACGTATCTGAAATTATCTCCCGTTGAAGGGATGTATGAAATTTTAAACTTTTAATCATTTTAAATGGGTATTTTTGGTAAATAGAGTACCAAAATATATATTATGGTCTATGTGCGAGAGGTACGCTAGCTAGAGTTAATAGTTGTCGATCTTGGTAATATGTTGAGTATCATTATGTAAAGATGCGTGTTCAACTCTAGCACTGTTTGTCGGCACATTTTAAACCTTGAGTACTACCTTGGCTATGGTGATCCTTCGAAATTCAACTCATCTAAACTTTTTTGTTATAAAAAATTGAAAAGATAAATTTAGTTTTTTAAAAAACTGCAAAGGTTTTGTAAATGTAAAGATAAAAATTGTAAGGGTATTTTGATTAGTTGTGGGGTATACTTAAATTGTTTATTAGAAGACAAAGGAATGTAGAAACCTACACCCTAGTTAGTACATTATATCTTGGCCTATTCTCAATATCTTGCTATTTAGAGATGCAATGTTTCCTCTTTATTCAAAAATAAAAATAAAGACACAAACCAGTCACATGGATATGAGAAATCATCATTATACTGCAAAAAATGTCATAAAATCTCCTAATTTTATTATTCAGAGTTCAAAAAGTACATTATCCCAATCTTGGAACAAAATGTTTCTTCAAAGAGAACATCCAAGAAAATGTACACAATCTACACAGTTTCATAACAATACCATCATGGATGTATCAAACACAACACATCCATAAGGTAACTGAATAATACAAAATGCACCAACAACATAATAAGCACTAAGAAAACTAAACATAGTCTTCTTATACTTTCAGATTCTGGCTCCACAAGGAAAATGAGAGGCAAGTTGCAAACTTGTTTTCAAAGCAAAAAGTTGCAAACTTGTTTCCATCAGATGAGGCTCAGATTCTGAACACACATTACACAACAACATATACTAGTAGTAGTAGTAGGCTTATAGGTTTTTTTTAATGCTAGACTTAGTAGCTAAGATACACATAGAAAACAAATTGGATGTAATTAGGAGAATGGTGATAAGGAACAACAACAAATAGTGTCTCGTGAGTACTTATTAGGCATTACTTTTTAGGCAGGGTTTTTGAGAAAATCCTCTTGCAGTATGGGCTTGTACGCAAGATTTTGTGAGCTCTAACTGCTTCAACCAAAGATGCATGAAGAGAGCCCTGTATCAAAACAAAAAAGACAAGAAAAACAAGAATCATATTTTAGAAATGATTAATTACAAATAAGCATTGTGTCATAAGCATAACAATCAGAATAAATGGTATGCATTTTATTTAATGAAACAATCTTCATCATAATTGTTTGCGTGTGTGCATATGTACTACATGGATGCTAGTGCAGTGGTGATTGTCTAACTTGATAACTTAAGAGGACAAAGTTCGAATCTCCAGAAACAACTTAGTGTCTCCTTTCTTCCATAAATAATATGCACGAAAAAAGAGTGTGTATGTGTGTGCGGGCGCGTGTATTTATTTATGCATGATGTATGTGTTTACAAACAATAAACATGCATATTTTATATCATTAAGTGGTGTACACAAAACATTTTCCTTTTTTATATACTCTTCAATACACTTGTTATGTTTAGTCAACCCAACTTTCTCATAAATTGATCACTTATTGAAAAATACTTCAACTTAATAAAATATAGACTAATGCTAGAGTGTGTTGGAGGGATTGAGACTCTGCAGTTTTATTAATCATTTAAAGTATGTGTCTACCTCTCTTCTATTGAATCGGGAGAGGATCTCAACTCGTTATAGAGTATGTAAAAAAGAGTGAATCACTAATGTGTTTTGTGTGTGTGCGTGCAATCGAGTAAAGTTTATACCTTGGTATATTCGAGTGCTTTCTGAACGACATAGTTGGCATAAGGGTCTTGCAGCAGACGCTCAAAATGAGGAACAGAAAGCAATTCTTGAACAATCCTTGCTCTAGTGTCTGCAATATATATGAGGCACTTTTCGACCACATGGCTGCTAAATTTTTGTGTGGAGAGGATTACATAGTTCCCTTTGAACTGTGGAGTAAGTTTGGCCATGGCACTTGGAATCTGCAACTCTATAATGTACTGAATAACATAGTTTCTGCAAAATAATGATTGAATGTGTTATCTTCATGTGCTAGCATTCAAATTTAGAGTAATGAACAGACACAAGTTTCAATATGAGATACATATCACTATTAGGGTCTGTCTGGATCAGTTTAATTGGGATCACCTAATGCGTAAGTACTTGTGAAACTGTTCGAGAGCTTATGAAAATAGCCTATAACATGTCCATAAGCTCTATTCGGCTTACTTTTATAAGCTCTCCAAGATGGCTAATGTGAACATCTTATAATTTTTTCTTAAAAAAATAACTTACACATAAGCACTTGTATTATAAACACTTAATTAAAGTGCTTACCCAAACAGACTTTAATATATTAAGACTAGTCTGTTATGAAAGACACAGACAGAGATGTAGGTAAGAAATTATAATTACCCGTATGGATCTTGAGCTAGGGAAAAGCCATGCTTGCAAATTTCTTTGACCAGCTTTTCTAGACTCTTTCCCTTTGAGAAATCAATGCAGCGTTGAAGTACACAGCAGCCATGTTGATGAGTAGCAACATCAGTTAAGAACTTTGTGGCAGCATCAAAAATAAACTGCCATATATGATAGAGGAAAATTCAGAAAAAATTTCAATTAATTTCAATCAAATCCACAGGTCAAGAGTAAAGTTGAGAATAAATCAGAAGTTAATAAATGTAACAAAGCAACTCTAGTCACTTTGCAGTATGTAAATTTTTTCCATCACATTGGTTAATAAATAAACAGAGCTATCTTAATAGCAATTGACAAATGGATACTTTAAAAATTGTGACAATTGTATGAAAAATTAAAAATGGTCACTTGTAACTTCAATTTTAGGCTTGTTTCAATGGTCAATATAATCAAAAAACATTGGTTCTTATGTCTTGAAGAATTAAATATCTTTCTATAGACAAATATTAATGGTTATTATTTTGTTAGGGGGAGAGGAGTTAGTAAAGAATTAAATATTTTCCTTTAAGAGGATGGCTTCACCAATATGTTCTTCAAAGAGAGTACCACAACACATAGGCTTATAAATATGCAAAATCTCAGAAACAATATTTGATCAGATTGGAGAGTATGGAAGAATGAAATTTTAAATGAAAATTGGAATAACTATATGATGATATCAATTTTGTTGTACTGCAGAATATGAATCAGTGTGTTTGGTTTTGCGTGACAAAAACTAATTTTGAATGAATTATTGTATAAAATTGATTGACTAAAATTTTGTTGAAATAAATTTGTGAGTTGCAGAGTAAACTCAAGGATAAAAATCAATTGTAGGATGCAAAATCTTCAAATTCTTGCTTAAAGTTAAAATCAATTATACCTCATTATCTTGAACACTCCAGCATGACAAGCAACGCTGTATGACATGATTTCCATTCAGATCCTTAACTAGATCAAGAAAACCAGGTAGAATTGCAGACCTCACCAATGCAATTTGCCTCCTTGATTTGAGGGTAGAAATCAGCTTCTGAACACTTCTTGTGCTGAAACATTTACAGTGATGTTAGTATGTTTGGTCATGCAGGGACAAAAATCTCCAAAAACAGAACAAAATAATGATATTAGTATGTTTGGTCATGCAGGGACAAAATCTCCAAAAACAGAACAAAATAATGATATTAGTTTGTTTGGTCATGCAGGGACAAAAATTATTCTACCTTTAAGTTATAAGTAATTATAGAGGTAAAATCAATTATCTCAAAGGGAATTTGGGATGAAAGTGAGTTGAGTGTAAAGTTATTATCTTTCGTTACATTCATGTAAAAATGGATTAAACAAATATATTAAAAATCAATTGTATTGGAAAAAAATTTATAGTTTAAAATTAGAATCAATTTTAGAGACAAAATAAATTCTACTAAATAACATCTAAACATAACAAAATCAATTTAACATCAATTTTAAGCTTTTAACTACTACAGTTCAAATTTCAACTTAGAATCAAAATTTCACTAAATGGCATGTGACAAAATCAATTATGCAACTCTACTAGATAAAAAGAACAGTGTTCTATTGGAGAATATGTTAAATTACCCATGTGTATTGAATGAGGTTCTGACTAGCTGACCAGGTACTTTAGTCAACATAAGAACAATCTGCAACCTTTGATCATCCCTACAAAACTCCAGCAATTTCTGCACAAGATAATTCCCAAAAGGGTCCATCATAAGCTCCACAACATTATCAATAACTCCATTAAACACCATTTCCATATCTTCAACAGTTCCTTTCTCAACCATGCCCTGCAGAAAACGACCACCATTCTGATCCTTTGCCATATGAAACATATAACTCTGTAGCTCAGGCAAACATGAACCAAAGTTCATCAAATTTTGTTGTACATCATCATCATCAAATACAAAGCTCCTACTACTATTTTCACTTCTACTAGGCAAATGAGAAACTTGAGGAATCACTCCCTCTTGTGAGTGTGAAACTGAAAACTTTCTACCACCAGGACCAACAACACTACCACCCAACAATGAATTATTGCACTCATTTTTCATGTCATTCTCTTGAAAGATAAAACTATTATCACATTTAAAAGCCACTGGTTCCTCAATAGGTCTAGTAGGATAAAGAGATTGAGGAAGCTGTTGAAGTCCCCTATTAGGAGGATAGTAAAGTGGTGTTGAAGGAACATTGTTTACATTTGGAGTAGTAGTGTACATGATAGGATTTGTTGTAACATCCCATGATCCTAAATCATTCTCCATTCCAAAAGAAGACCCTCTTGGTGAAGGATACACAACATGTTGTTCATAAGGGTTATAAGGCGAAGAAAAAGACGGGTTTTGCAGCTGAACCGGAACAACTCTACCTCTACCTCTACCATAACAAACTCCATGACCATAAGGAACATTGTTTCCAAGATCAATAGAAGAACCCATTTGAGATATTCCACTAAAGGTGTGACCTTTTTGCATACCCCACTTGATATTTTCAGAAACTAAACCTTGTGGATTTTGTGAAACCCCAAAAGTTGAAGCTTTTGGACTACCACCACCACCACCCATGTTTTGGTAACGTGGGTGTGTTAATGTTACTGTTTCATCATCAACAACGTTGTTGTTATTGTTGTTATTATTGTATGCATGAGATTCCCAAAAACGAGGCATGTTAGTGAATGATTCAACAAGATTGTTATTATTATTATTATTACCTCTGATTCTGGCCATGTTGTTAACGTTGCTAGGTTGAGAATGTTGTTGATGATGTTGATGATGATCTTCATCCAAAAGGGTCATTGCAGAAAGATCAAGAGACAATTGATGATGATGATGATCATTGTTGTTGATAATCTCATCGCTGCTCCAAAAAGGAAACCCATTTGAATGAGCCTGAGGGTTAAAAAGTGATTGATTCTGAAGATGAGACATGAGTGATGATGGAACAGTAACATCATGAGAATGAGAAGAACCGTTGCTGTTGTTGTTGTTAATGTTATTCATGATAAACCTTGTTCTTTTTGCAACAAGTTGTTCATGATCTTTTCTGTTATTCATTCTGTTGTTGATGAATTCAAAGGGTTTGATTAATTCAGAATTTGAGAGATGAAAAGGTAACAAACAAGAGAGAGAGAATCATTAGAAAGTGTGTGTGTGTCAGTAGTAGTGGTCGGTAGTGTTTGTTTGTGTGCGCTATAACAATAACAAAAGAGCCATATTAAGTGAATCAGTGTTTTTGTTTTTATTGGGAGAGAAAGAAAGTGTATATTTGAGACAGAAAAAAGGGTTGTGGTATTGGTGTGAGAGAGAGTGAGAAATCGTCAGGTTTGTTCCTAAAAATCAGGAGCAGAGCTGCGCGCGACCACTTTTGCTATGTGTGCTGTTGTGACATTTGCACATGAATAGGGTAACAAATCCTTTGGTCAGTCAAAACCAAATTTGAACCTTATTCATCGCAATTCTCAACAAACTAACACTTCACTCTCTTCTTATAGTTAACTTGAATCGGTAAATGTATTTTTTATCTAAATTTTATTTAATTTTTTTTTTGTTTTTTGTTTATTATGTATTTTTTTGAGAGGTTTTCTTAGAGGCTGTTTATTATGCATATCTACTAATAATACGATAACAACTTTTTAAAAAAAAATTACTAAAAACAAACTTTTCTTTTATATGTATCGTAAATTTCTCAAAGTACCGCGTCTATAAATACTCATTATATACAATAATTTATTTTAATTTTCTGTTTTTAAAAACAAAATCGGTGATAATATATTTCAACAAACTACATACATTATTTTGATTTATACACTAAATATTTCATTTCAATTTTTAAATAATTTCTATATTTTTGACATGAATAATTATTGTCTAATTTAATGTTAAGATTATTTGCATCAATAACTTTTTATCCAGAAAATTGTTTAATTTGCATTTTTGTTTATTTTTGTTATTATTTTGGATGACCTAAGAGTGTGGTTAATCATCCGGGTGAAACTTCGACGTGCCAACTCAGGATTCCCAAGAAACATATATAATCTGCTACCCACTCGTAAATATATATATATATATATATATATATATATATATATATATATATATATATATATATATATATATAGAAAAAAAAAAAAAAATATA
>Ga0315915_1003254_pt1 | contig 20649 bp, 5 predicted proteins | sample MpolbnodulesMG_FD_207738 | JGI IMG/M metagenome (GOLD analysis project Ga0315915, IMG submission 207738) | Medicago polymorpha root nodule microbial communities from Los Angeles, California, United States - branched nodules | ecosystem: Host-associated > Plants > Roots > Nodule | place: USA... | reverse complement strand
TTTTAGTTAACATTACCATTACATTTTTTTTTGTCTAATAGCCTAATGGTTAGAGCTCACACAATTAAATGTGGAGAAGTGAGTTGTCCGGGGTTCGAACTCTGACCCCTGCATAAATTATGTAATGTCTCTACCAACTGAGTTAAGCTCACGGAAACTACTATTACATAATTTCATCATTAAAAAAATAATTTTTGTCACCACATTATTAAACTAAAACAATACAAAATAAAAAATTAAGTAGGAAAAAGTTGACACCCAAATATCCATTATTCTTGTGTGTGTCTACACTCTAAAGCTTCAAGACAAGATTTTTTTTTGTTTTTTGAAAGAAGCTTTAAGACAAGATAAATAAAACAGGAACACATGCCCACATCAAACAGAATATAATTAAGTGTAGGACAAAGCAAATAAATATTTTCTTAGTCGTGCTTGATAATATCTTTGCCAAGTGTCAATGTCGTCATTACCCATCAGAGATGTACCTGAAGTGAGTCATAGAGGATAGGATTGAACTTCTGCATTTTTAGTGATACAGAAGGGCCGTTTAAGAAACTAATAATGGTCAAAAGAAAAAAGATTTTATTTTTTTTTAGAAAAAGAAGAAAGATATTTAAAAAATTGTTATTTTACGGATAATATAATCAAAGTATTACAAATAATATTTTTAAGAAACTTAGACAACAAGTCCAAATTTTTTTTAAAAATGACATTTGCTAAGGATGTCTATTAGCGGATTTGGATTGGTTTTGGTTAAAGATTTTATCCAATCCAATAATTATTTTTGAAGGAGCAAAAGAAATATATCGATATAATACTTTTTGGCACACAGGTTTTGTTAAAGGTGGCAGTGTTCGTTTGACGACTACTTCGCAACAGACTTTCCACCAAAGATAATCTTCTTTGTAGGAGAATCCTTCATCATGACAACACTATTTGTTTTGGCAAGTGTGGTTGCCCAGAGACCACGGATCACCTATACTTTCGATGTGATTTCTTTGGCAACTTATGGTATCTTATTTATTAGTGGATTGGTATCAATTTTACACCTCCGGAGTCTGTCAGTGAACATACTCATCAATTTGGGCATTTGACGGGATTACCGTGGTATACTCTTTTTTTTTCTTCAAGTGATCTGGCACACAGGCTGCTTGGTCGTTTGAAAGGAAAGAAACAACAGAATTTTTTCACATACAACAAAGGATTTGGTGAATTTATTGGAGAACGTCAAGTTTTTGTCCTTTTCTTGGTTGAAAGCTAAAATGCTCATCTCCGCTTTCAGTTATACTGACTGGTGACGGTACCCTTTATTATGTATGGGTGTCATGGAGTAGCTTTCTCCTTTTCTATTTTTTTTTTGCAGTGTTGTGTTTTGGCACCAGACTTTAACCTTGTACTTTGTTGGGTGATTCTCTTTTGCACACCTTGTACAAAATGAATCACCTTTGGTGATTTAATTCCATTTTGATTTCTTTAAACAAAAAAATACTTTTTGGCACACCTTATGTTGAAGGGATTGTTGTGGTTTTGTCAATATAATTTATTTTGCCTTGTTAAAAAATATATCGATATAATAAAGTGTAAGGTGTGCCAAGAATAAAAAATACAAATTAGATATCAAGAATCAATAACCAAAAACAAAACCACTCAACAATATCCATAACACACCATTCAAAAAACAACATAGATAACGTAATTACTTTTTGAGGGATTATATACATAACATAATTAATATATGAAAATACTGAAGTATAAAAAAAAACATAATTCCATTATTTATATTTAAGAACCATATTATTAGATGTTGTCTTGTTTGTTATCTTGAATTTAACTCAATTAGTATAGATAATATATGATATATGCAAAGTTCGGAGTTTGAACTCTAAAAAAAAAAAATTGTTGCCTTGTTCGTTTAAAATGGGCCCGCATGTCGTAGGTTCTTGGCTTTTTGATGCTTTGCTTGGGGCAGTTTAACTACTTAGCGTGCCGTAATCAAATACCAAAACTTTTGTTAATTGTTTAGGGTAACAAATAACAAAGATAACACGAATATAATCACAAATGGAAACTGAAAACCGTGTTACGTTAATGGTTCTCGTGAATATAATGTGTAAGGAAAAAACCTTATGCTGATTAATTGGATCAGTGTCATCAGAACCACGTGATATCAGATGGCCTTTTATTTATTTACTTTTAAAATTGAAGATTAGTATACATAAAGCACACAGAAGCCAATGAAGTTTCTTTCTACTAGAAAATAATTCAGTGGTATAACACATAGAATACAAATTCAACATTGTTAAATTTGAAAAGAATGAATTTGTAAATAATTCACAAAATCCAAGTTAATAGTATAAAATGAAGAAAATATTTATTGAAAGAAGAAAAAAAAAATTACGGAACAGTCATGTATCCACGTCATATCATAACATTAATGTTTAAGTCATTAATTGAATAGATAAATGATGAAATGTGAACTGTCATTTAGAACCTAACGAACATTGTAACAAGATGAGAGATTAAACAATGTCATACCAAAAAGATGAACAAAGAGTTATATTAAGATGATAAAATAACCTAAAAAACACCAAAAACAATCAAATATTTGTAGAAACCGCTTGTTTAGATAAAAAAAAATTACTATGTAATGGGATCTTTCAAAGAAAAAAAATACTATGTAATGGGTTGATTCCTAGCCAACAAAAAGATTTATTCAAAACCGATCTAATAAGGTTTGACTAAGGTGAGTTTATGTGTATAGTCTAAATGGTAATTACGTTTCTGTGTTGGGGTAAAATAAAAATATCAATAGTCAATCTTAATTTGGATTCTAAAAGCAGGGCCGGCCCTAGGCATAGGCCGGGGGTGCGGCGGCCTAGGGCCCATACCGGTCGAGGCCTAAATTTTTTTTGAAAGTTCGGGTGTATATAGAAAGATTTGGTTTTCGGGGGGTGTATATAGCAAAGTTCACTTAAAAGCCTCAAATATAGACATTATGAAAGGCTAGGCTGAAGCCTGTTAATGTTTTTTTGACCTTTTTGGCACAATTTGCTATATATACCCCCATATATCACAAAGATTTCCATATACACTCTCCTTATAAAAATTTATGGTTGTTTGTAATAATGTGTTAAAAAAATTATTATCGAAAAAATTGGTAATATTTTTTGGGCCATTTGTTCCTAATAACGTGCCTCACTAATATTAAAATTACTGATGATATTTATTATCCAAGAAATTGATATAATTTTATAACAACACTAATTATATTTTAGTTGAAAATGGTCCTACTAGAGAAATTAATCTTAATTCTGTCTTTCAAAGGTTCCAAAAAATAAAATTATATCATTATAGTGATATCTACTTTCCTGGTGTTATTATTCTTAGGTTCTAAAATTTCAGTCTACTTCGCATATGCTATTGTTCTATACTTCTACGGTATTTTATTTTGTTTTGTCTATGAAGTATTTGATTTATTTTCAGATGTTGCCTAAACAAACATTTATTTGGTAGTGAAAACCGAAAAGAAAAAAAAACGAAATGAAGACCTAGTAAAATCACAACATTGAGCTAAACTTTTTTATGATGTATTATGTAAGGGTCATTTTCTCATATTATACCTAAAGTCCGTAAACTTCTAAGAACGACCCTAAAAGTAAGGAGGTCGTTGTTGCATTTCACACACCTTTTTTTTTTTAGTAAATGTCACACACCTTATATACTAGTAAAGAGGTTAAGAGAACAAATAAAGATTTCTCTTGGTGATTAACATAATTGATTATAGGGTCTAAGAATCTTATATACAAGTAAAGAGAGCAACTAAAGATTTCTCTTGATGATTAACATAATTCATTATAGGGTCTAAGAATTAAATTTAGTCCTAACATTGTTCTCTAAAAATTAGGACAAAACTTATTAACAGATTCCTATGTGTTGTTGGAACTGTTCTCCAATAAAATTATGTCAAGTAGATTGCTTAATCCACGTTGACCCATCATGAACCGGTCTCCTGTTACTTCTCTTCCTTCTTCGTTAAACCTCTGTTTGTCTCTGTTAACCCACATCTCCAAAAAGACCCAACTTTCATAGCATAAACTGATCGACATTACCATATACCAATTGATCTTTTCCAAGAGCCACAACATCTATGTGACTGTGCCAACAAAGAGGTTGTTAAGGCTTAAGCTTTCTACTACATAGTATATTCAACCCATTGAATTAACCAATTAATTAGTCTTATGAGATCTAACTTTGGTTATGGTTTTAGTATTAAATTTTGTAGATGATATTTCAATTTGAGAATCAAGTATAGCTGAACAGTTTACGTGTATGAATGTATTTGATTTCAATTTATTGAAGATACAACTGATTTGGCTATGACCCAAATCAAATCTAAAGCAAAAAAATTAGACACGTTGAAGAATTCTTATGGGTAAAAAGGGCTAATAGGTTTACTAATCAAAAGAAATTAAGTGTTAAATCTGATTGTAATTTTAACATACTAGTTCCAAAGTAGCGGTGGAGGTTTTCCCCTGTGTGCGTTGACGGGTTAATGGAGAAGAAGAAAGTAGCGCCAGATTAGTTCATAATGTGTCTTATGTGGATTATGTAATCCACTTGGCATAATTCTACTGGAGAACAGTTCCAACAGCATGTATGGAACTGTTTATAAGTTTTGTCCTAAAAATTATATTCGGCTAATATCCACGTAAGTTATTATTAAAACAAAAAAAAAACAATTTTTCTTAAAAGAAAAAACAATTCCTACGATAAAAAAATGAGTGAAGGTTTGTCGATTAATAAAGGTTGGTCTTAAGTCATACTCGCTATGAACAAGGGCAGAGTCAGGTTTTAAACATCGGGGGACCAAGTCTTAAAGGCAGTATAATTTAGCAAACAAGCTTACATAATGGGCTTTTTTTAAAAGTGAAAAAGATTTTTTTACCGTAAAAAACAAAGGCCCAACATACAAAATGACACAAATGCTAACAATGTGGAACCATATTCATGACCATGTGTAAATAGTAGTTTATAATAATAATATAGTAATATAATAATATTACTATAGAGTAGTGTTATATTGACATCCAAAAACCAACAACTTAAGCTACACTGTATCATTTCGAAAAGCAATTCAAGCTGGTACAGATTTTGAGATGACATAAAATGATTAAAAAAATCCAATTTATACTGACTAATCGTATCAGAATACGGCGTGGACAACCAAAAGATTGTTCATTTATCATTTTTTAACACTTTACGGATTAGGTGTGTTCCGGTATCGGGGAAGCTATACCCTATACCCCAACATTTATACCTTCACCCGACAAAACATTTAAATTTCCAATTTTATCCTCTTCGTTTTGACTTCACCCCACAAAAAATTTCTCACTTAACTTTTGTTTCTGGGAAACTCAAGATAAGTTGTTCCTTGTCAAAGATATAAATGAAAAGATATTTATCTCCTCTAACATCGCATGATACCCTCTTCAAGGATTGAGATTAATCATCGCCGAGAGATCAATATGCCATAACTCGTAACACCATCCAAAAGAAAAAATTGGAGCATCAACAAAATTTGAATCGCCATCGGCGAATGACCGCTGAAAATTGAGTCACGTCCATGGATTGGAAACAACCATTGCTGCATTTTAGTCGTGGTTTGTTCTGCAATTTTTGCAAAGCATTCACAGAATCAAATATTTTGTAATTGAGATTTATCCAACCTTGTGTTTTGGATTTTCTTTGTGTTATGATGCTAACAGAATAGGCAAACTTTGAGTTTGATATTGGTTATCTTGTTTATTGAATCATGTAATTTAATCCAAGACAATTTATTGAATTTGTTGGGATTAACGTGTCATCTTTCTTCAAAGTCGTTAGTTTCAGTGTTGATATCTATGGAAACAAAAACCAATTAAACCTACTTAACATTTGCAATAAATAAATTGATGTTTATTTTCATTGATTTTTATTTTCCAGATTTGTGTTCATGTTTTGTTCCAAGCACTATTGCAACTTGTGAGTGGCGCAGGCCGTCAGACTCAATTTCTCCATTACTATTTTTAGAAATCTTGTTAAAGTGTTGTCGTTTAGAATTTGGAGGAATATGATGAATTTTAGTTCCGAAAATCTTTCTTCAATTGTTCTGCTATACAATTTTTACAGTTTCTATCTTTCAAAAAAAAAAAAAAGTTTCTAAAAATATTTTGTGGGGGTGAAGTCAAATGAAAAAGGGTAGAGTTGGAATTTTTGGTGGTTTGTAGGGGTGAAGGTATAAATGTTGGGGTATAAGTTATAATTTCTCGATATCAGATATGTGTTGGTGTGAACACTGACACCATAGTGACGCCTATGTTTACATTGAATTATATCATTTTCTAAAATTATTATTGGTCTCAGTGTGCATGTCGTGTACGACACTTGTGTCTATGTCCGTGCTTCATATACTCGTGATCTTTTCTAACGTTGGTTCGATCCCAAGTCTAGAAGAAGGTTGGAGGGGCGTGGGTTCAACCAACCATCCATCATGAGGAACAGGTGCAGTTTTAAGTCGTACTTTATTTTAAGGGTGTGGGTCATTTTTTATAAAAATATTATGGAAGAGTGAAATTATCATTATTTAAAGTAATATTAATGACCATTTTACCATTGTTATCTTAGAATTCAAACTATGTTTCTTAAAATTATAATATCAAATTTTTATCACTAAACCTGCATCTCATGAACAATATATAAAAACATTTGTCAACGGTATTTTAGTCTTGGGCATTTCTAACCCTTAAAAGACATCACGATGCGACTTATCTATAAAATATATCAAAGAATTTTATAAAAAGAGTTGCTACAAAAAATAATTTCTACTTTAAATAAACAATGATGTGAAAGTTTTTTACTAATAGAATGAAAAGAATGTTTTGTTTGCTAAATTACAATTTAGGTCCCTTAAGTTATTCTTAGTTTCACTTTGTCCTTTGAGCTATTTTTATGTTTTGGCCAGATAAGTTAACAAATGTACTTCGTTTTTGTTAGTTTTTACTTTTTAGTTAGAAACGTTAAATCCTTTGTGTCATTTAGGGTTGGTGATTACTGAGTGATTAGGTAACTCTAACAGAACACTATAAAACAAAACTTAAGGTACCTAAATTAGAGATTGTTCATCAAACATTTTGCACAGCTCTTCCGAAATTAGAAAATCATCATTCTATTGTTGTTCTTCTTCCTTCACGCTCGTCACCTGTGCATCTTGTATTCTTCATTCTAAAGTTATTTTTTGGTTTGTGCTCTTTTAACACACTTTTTCAACATATTATTTCATATTGATTATATGTTAAACTAGACCGAAAATTTTTAGTGTGCACCCAAACACTCTAAAGACACGTTGAAAAACAAAAAAAATAAAGTGATGTAACATATCAAATAGATTGATGATGTGATAGGAAGAAAGATAAAATAAAAATGAGATGTTGAATGAGTGTTGGAAAAACGCAGGTGCATGATTGTTGAAGCTAGACCTATATCAAATTATGAGAAGTACTTAAAGAGTTCTTATAAAAATGAACAAGTCATTGCGAGTTTATACCTGGTTTTTGAAAGAGAATGAAAAATTGTTGTAACAAAAATGGAATATCTAATACCAATTATATTTGCTTCTCCTTGAATTTATTGTTGCAAGCAATGCTCATGACTCGTAATTATAATGTCACAAGGGACAGAAGCTAGCTAGCTTTGTCATTGACATTGTTCAGCTATGATGAGCTGCTTTACTCTTTTTTTATCCAAGAAGATATCCATGTCATGAGCACACAACTTATGTATCCTCGTACTCTAATTAATGAGCACACAATTAGAGATGGAGTATGTCAACCCTAAAGTGTCCACAAGGAAACTAGAGTCAAAATGGGAGGGTCCTGCCCCTGGATTAACCAAGACAAATGTTGATGCAAGCTACTTCACAATTGAGGGTTTTGGTATCATCTCCTTTTTTATATACTTTTCTCTTTTTTAATATTTTTTTTAGATAGACGGCATAAGATAAGCGTCTCGTCGGGATGTCGATCTAGCTGTAGTTGGGATGTCAGTGTTTTTCTTTGATGCATGTCATATCTCCTGCTTATTAAAAAATGAAAACAATTTTTTTACAACTTAACAAAACTTAAAAAATTAATTGTTTGGAAAAATCCAAATTCAATTCTCGGATGAAATAATTTTTAGCCAGATTTTATTTATCTTTCAACCGAACTCCAGGATATTTAAATATCATACACGAAAAAAGAATAGAACTTTATTAGTACTCATTAATTTGTCGTTGGCATCAAAGATGTCCTTATATAGTTTTTTATACTTGTATATGAAGAGGGTATATAATTTTGGTGTAATGTTTTTCTTTCGGTTGTACTCTATGTCTCTATCTAAACTACCGTCATTACAATTTTATCTTTTTATAATGTTATTTTAATTTTTAATTAAAAATTAGTTAAATCATTTTATAATATGAACAATTCTACAAGAATATGAATAATATAAATTTGGACAGCAGTGCGGCTTTGGTTAGGTATATTTGCGGTTTCTCCAGGCGACTTTCGACATCATTTTCAACGGTTTACAAAAATGGCAGGTATGTCAAGGAGCTCTCATTTATTTCTAACGGTTATTTGGTTTGCTGTTGTGTGGGTTATCTGAAAGGAGAGTAACAACCGTATCTTTCAACAGAAGGTTGCTACTCCTTTTATGCTTATTGAAAAAGTAAAGCTTTATTCGTTCTTATGGTTAAAATCAAGGCATGCTTCCTTTAGTTATAGTTACCATGACTGGTGGAAGCATCTGATCCCTTGTATGAGCATTATTGTATAATTTATTTTGTTCGTTTGGTTGGTGCTTTGTTTCTAGCACCTTGACTTTGTAAATAGTTGTTGGTGTTTCTCCTTTTCACGCCTTGTATGGGATGATTCACCGCTGTTTATTATATATCCCATTTTGATTTGTTAAAAAAAAAAATCTTTATTTGATTATGGTGGTATATTCCAAAAAATTATAGCCGGATGTAGTAAAATAAACATACAATTAAGTATAATTAAGCATACCATTTTCTGACAACTTTTTGACAATTTTATCTCACATACCCACATTATCCTCTTATTCTCTCTCTTTCTTTTTTTCTCTCCATTGTTTTTGACCAATGAAAAGAGAGAAAAAAGAAGTTGTCACATAAGTTATCACATATGGTTGTTCAAATAACACTACTCTAATTAAAAAGCAAAGAGACATACGCTAGTATATAGCGACTAATCCACTCTGTGACCTCTTACGATTGTCGTCCTTCCTATATATTTCTGGTAACTTTCTAATTGTTGTTCTCAATCGATGGGCACACCTTGTGCTGGTAGATACACACATTTGTTAAGCACTATAATTATATGTATTTTTTTTTAGGGAAACTATAATTAGATGTATGTATCTTTGTAGAAGAAGAAAAAAAAAATACGAACATCATGTTTGTTTACCGACAAAAAAATTAATTGAATATGAAAATTTGAACATTTTGTTTCGATTATTAGAGAATTTTAGCAATAGAATTACCCGGTAATGTATTAACGGAAAGTACTTATTTGGGCATAAGGGTTTGAACATTAAATTTGAGCACACATACATAATTGAAAAAAAAGTAGAGAAAAAAAAAATTAAATAATATTTCTTTTTTAAATAATTAATTGATTTTTTTTTTGGGTGCCTAAGTGATGTGTTTAAAAGGTTGTGCCCAAACAAGTCTTTCTTTGCAATGGTTGAATATGACCAAATCTTATTTGTCGGTTACGTGACTAACTAAGAATTGCTCGCTACTAAAAGACACCTTGACACCAAACTCTCTCTATTAAAAATATACAAGTAGACAGCACACATATAGATAGTAAGGGCTTTCGGCATCAAAATTTTAAGTAAACAAAATGATTTAATTATAAATATATAATATGACAAATTTATTATTCATGTTCCCTTATTTTAGTTGGTCAAGATAAGACAACATATCCTTCTTGACCTAAATTTAAACCATGGAATCACCAAAATTTAATATTTTTTCTTTTATTTATAAATCTTGTGTAATTTTTATTTTAAAAGGTCTCGCTATAACAATTAAGGTTGGATCTATAAACATATTGGACGACCCGACACACCTATTCAACTCAACACTAAAAAAAACGCAGCATCTCAATTACAAACAAACCAACAAACAATGGAAAAGGACAAAACTATCCAGAATCATCGCAATCAAACTAATAAAATACATAAGCATCACTAAGGTCATTTCCATCAAATAATGAATCCCTTGAAAGCTGGTTACCAAACAAAACTCTCACACCATAGTACTAATAGCAGTATAATTCATTATACTTCTATGAAGTATTTTGATGTGAGATTTCTATCGTGTAAGACTAAGACCCTGATTATTTGTTGAAAAAGCATATAGTGAAATGATCATGTGCATAATCTTATGATTGACATGATCTTAGAGAGTTTTTGTCCTCATCTATAATTCCTTGGTTTATATGTTGTTGTAATATCCCTATTGCGGTATTTTTTTTTTAGATGTTGAATTAGATACTTGGGTAGTATCTCCAAACATATTTATAGGTCTAAAATAATTTTTTTTAGTGAGACCTTTTCAAATAAAAAGAGTTATAAAAGACTTCTAAATAAAAAAATATCAAATTTTGATGAGTTCAAGGTTTGAATTTAGGTTAAAGGGAATATGTTGTCCTTATCTTGACCAACAACACCAAGTGAATATCAATGGGTAATTTGTCACATTATATATTTATAATTAAATTGAATATTTTGACTTACAATTTGATACTTTAAAACCCAAACTTGGATCATGCCTACAAATGTGTTATCTGCTTGTCTTTCCTTTTGATAGGGAGAGTCTATTGTGAGGTGTCTTTTAGTAGCGTGTGTGGTGTTTTAACCTATATTGTTTGAGGTGTTTGGGCATAAGATTGTGTGAAAGTCTTATGCCCATGTTGGTCGATCTAGTCTATTTCTCATCCCCTATCTATCACGTACATATAAATGATTTAATTGTCTAGCTAGATTGTTGCTTCATGACAACAACAAAAAAACGAGGGAATATTTTAATGCCTGGTGTGTGACAATTTTTCACAACCTAAAATTTGAGGTTGCAATGAAGACGCCACCAAAATTTATTAAAATATGAAAAACAATGGAGAATCCCTTAAAAATGAAAATAAAACAGTCTTTGAAACCGAACTTTTGTTTCCGAAGTTGGTTATGTATAGGAAATGTATTAGCACCCTACAATATTTATCTTCACATTTTGATGTGTGGCGGTGGATTCCGGAACTAGCTGCGGGGTACACAGTTAATGGGGCGTACAAGTTACTTACTACGAGGCCTACTCCCACTGAATGTGTTCCTGAGGCTCTGTTATGGAGGAAGGATGTTCCCTTGAAGGTCACGGTGTTTACTTGCCGTCTTTTTCGATTCTGTTTGCCTACCAAAGCAAACTTGTATCATAGAGGCGTTATCTCTCCCGACGCTCAGGTGTGTGTCGCAGGTTGTGGTTACCAGGAAACAGAAAATCATCTATTTTTGTCGTGTCCCTTGTTTGGTCAGATGTGGCAACTGGTCCGAAATTGGCTTTGTGTTTACTCTGTAGATCATTATAGTATTGTTGATCATTTTTATCAGTTTGGTACCCTCTCTGGTGGCTCTAAGTCGAGGTGCTCCCTTATGCATATGTTTTGGTTTGCTACAATTTGGGTAATTTGGAAGGAAAGAAATGACAGGATATTTGGTGGTCAAGTGAATCACCCTTTGCAGCTTCTGGAAAAAATCAAATTACTATCATTTTGGTGGTTCAAAGCTAATGCTTTAGTTTTTCATTTTAGCTTTCATAATTGGTGCCATAACCCATTTGTTTGTGCGGGTTGTGGCCGATTCTTGATTTTTGTTGTTTGAATACACTTGTAATTTTGGCTTTCTTCTCTGGTACACTTTGGGCCTGGAGGATAGCTATTTGGTGTTATATATATCATTTTGATTTCTTCAAAAAAAAAAAATCACGTTATTGTTATATATATGCAAATAAAAATTTAATTTCTTCAAAAAAAGAAATCAATAGATAATGTATCTTAACTAATCTCAAATTTATCATTATTAACACTTTCTCAACTTTCAGAAAATAGTATATTCAATTTTCAAAATAATATTTCTTTTTATAATTATTTAACAAATGTCTATTGGCACTTGTTAACATCTATCTTTTTGAAATAATAATTTTTTTTATTAAGTAGTTTAATTGATAAAAATTCAGCTCCTAAATGAATAAGAGGGATGTTTGAAATTCAAATTCGAAATAAGGTCACAAACCATTAGATCAAATTCTAAATAAGAAAAAAATAAGCAAAAAATGAAAATTATTAAAAACTACCTAAACCTAGAAGCTTCTTAAATGATAAAACACAAATCGCAATAAAGAAGGTATGAGACGGCTTCAAGTGAAAACAAAAATTGAGAGAAAGTGAAATGAAGAGGTAACAATTGTCTTTGTTTTTTATTTCCTCTCCTTTAAGCATCTTCACTCTTATTTCTTTTCTATCTATTTATACTCAGAAATAAGGTTAAAGTGTGAGATAGATGTCAAAATTGTAAGGTTGACTGTTACATAGCTAAAGCACTACTGCAGTAAATAAATGTAGGACGAGGGAGTAGTTGAAAGTTGATAAACGAAAATGGTAAAAAGAAAAAAGTAAATGGGAAAGGAAGATTGGGTTGATGTAGAAGAAAGAATAGTTTGTTACTGTGTTGTACTGTTTTATTGTAATTTCTTATTCTTTTATTTCTTTGTAATTGAAATAGAGAATCACAAACAAGAGAAAAATTTTGATAGACACAATCGCAAATTAATATTGTTAAGCACACTCTCACATAAAATGAAAAAAATGTAAGAAAAAGTATTTAGTCTTATCAATTGACATTATTCAATTTATTTATTTTTTAATTTTTTTTATGGTTTTGTGTGTGCGCCCAAATATATTTATTTGGGCTTGTGTCCAATCAAGTATATCTCCGGAGACAATGACTCCTTCTCCTTTTTGCATTTTCAATTTTTTTTGTTGAAATATTGGAAACGTGACAATAGACATAGATGGAAATTTTGTGCTTCTGTTTAGTAATTGTATTTTTATATATGTTCCCTAAACATTTTCCTCAAGATATTGTATATTTATCAGGTTTTCTAGAAGACACTCTTTGAAAGTATCTTTTAGCAATTCACGCCTCAAGGTGTGGTTATCCACTTTTTAGTGATAAACTTGTTAAAAGACACCATAAAAATTAATTGATGTCTTTTAACAAGTGCTTGTAGGATAACTTGCTAAAAGACACTTTCATAAAGGGTGTCTTCTAACAAAACTCATATTTATCAAACAAAATAAAGTCATTTTTAAGAGTTCTAGATTTAATGAGGAAATTAAGAAAGGTGGAAAACTTATTTTTAAAGAAAAGGATTTATTTTTCGAACAAAATTAGGGTACTATGTACAATTTATATATTCATGTGTTGTAATTTTATTTAAAATCAATCATCCAAGTTGATATTTCCCAATCATTTGAGGCTTTGATCCAAATGCATTTGGATGAGATGTTAAAAAACATCTTCTACCTTAACCAAATATCTTGCGTTTGATGATACTTAATCCTCACAAACAAACAAAAAAACCATTTAAGGCCTTAACAAATGGGCACAATAGTGGTCGTTGATCCAATATGACTTTAAACTCCAACCTTATATGTTAATCATATGATCACGATTACACATTTTGACAAACATATTTTAAGTTTGTTAACTAAACGTCAAACTAGACCTTTAAAACTGTGAGAAGGCATTGCAGTTTATACCTCGTTTTTGAAAGAGAATGAAACAAAAATGGAATATCTAATACCAATTACATTTGCTTCTCCTTGAATTTATGTAACAAAAGAGGGAGTCGTTATTTGAGTTTGACTAAGGCAAGAAATTATCATATGACTCGTAAATGTCACAAGGGTCAACAGCGAGCTAGTTTTGTCATTGACATTGCTTACTCATTATATGAGTTTACTCTTTTTCATCCAAGAGGATATTCATGAAACTTAAAAGCATTTTATGTGACCTAGGACTCTAATGTAATGAGCACACAATTAGAAATGGCACTTCTTAGAGTTATTATACTTTAAAACCATTGTTGGTTTGAACAGCATAAACAATGTGAGCAAGTCAACCCCTAAAGTGCCACAAGGAACTAGAGTCAAAATGGGAGGGTCCTGCATCTATGTTCATAGATGAATATGAATTTAACACTGTGAATAAGTCAACCCCTAAAGTGTCATAAGGAAACTAGAGTCAAAATGGGAGGGTCCTGCCCCTGGATTAACAAAGACAAATGTTGATGCAAGCTACTTCACAAATGGTTTTACTATATAGTTGATGAATGATATTGAACAATATTGATATAGGTGTTATGCATACTGCAACCACCAAAACTTGAAAGCAGAGCCAGCCCTCGGCAAGTGCATCAAGGCTCTTACCACATGCCTCAAATTTAAAGGGTCCTCAAAGAAAAAAAAGGATGAAAAAAAAACTTGTACCTACGGACAAAATTCATCACTAAATTTCATTTTTTTATGTAAAAGTCAAGAATTCAACTATTTTACTGTTAATTATACATTATCCATAGGTAAATGCCTATTTGTCTGTATGTAAAAGTCATGTTTAAACCATTGCTCGTATATTTAACTAGAACGTAAATGTGTGTCACTCTAAGTGGTGTTGAATTTTTTTTTCAATACTATTTAAGTTAAAATTGTCAAGATTATAACGAACCCTCCGGATTGTCGGAGACGGCCTGCTTGAAAGGACCAAATCTCTTTCCCACTCTTGCGGAGGCATTGAGGCTTCGGTGGTGCTTACCATATGCTTAAGAGCAGCACGTGGAAAATTTAAGAGTTTAATGTGATTATGAATGTGAGGTTAATTGTCTCTAGCTATTAAGTTATACCAAGTAAATTAGTTGAGATAGATAATGTTATTGAACTGCTTAGTTAATTATAAAGCACTATGTTTATTAGTATTATAAGGGAAAAATGTTGTTGTGATGTGCCTTAAGGATAGTAGATTGTTATTTCGATAATAATCAACTCCAGGTGAATATAAAAGATTGATAGAATGAATGGAAATTAATTTTTTTTGCTTTTTCCATTCAACAATACTATGGCTTTATAGAGCCTTCATTTTCCTAACTTAGTGAATTTTATTAAATGTGTACAATGATCATTCATTTTCTAGTAATATTAGAAGATTCTAGAATTCTATGACAACAGTCTAATGAACTTCATCAACAGCTGAAAATACGAGGGAACTCTTCTAGATATATCTATTTTTTAGGAAAAATCCTTCTAGCCATTTTGCAATTTTTCTCACCTTTTTCCTTGAGAATTTTTTAACCACCCTCCACATGTGATTCGGATTATGAAATCCGAAATGTAGTAGGATGCATGAGAATTGTTTGGAGGGTGGGAAAAGAAAATCTTCTTTTTGAATTGGGCTTTCTTCAGTTTTTAGCCCAGTTATCTTGTTTGGGTCTCCTAATGCTTGTAGCCCATATCTATAAATCATGCTCTAGTTAGTGTGGCAAGGAATGTAGGAAATGCAGCTTAGTTTACTTCTCTTCTTGACCAAGTTTTCCTTTCTAATTTAATGATCTTAACTCTTAAGTATAATGAAACTAGATTTGCTGTAGAAAAAAAGGGAAAATATGAACCTGGTATCATTCATGTCCACGTGTGCTACATGTTCCATTGAAATTTAAATTTGTTAGGAACGGTAAACAAACTGAAGTTCAGTAGAATCGAGTTCCTCCCTCGTAGATAAAAAAAAAATCTTTTTTTAAGTTTATTAAATATTTAATGTATCTGCTTTACAATGTAGATTAAATACATTAATTTTTTAATGAACTTAAAAAAATCTTATTGATCAGACCGAAAGGAGTATCTTGTAATGTATGTTAACCCTCTCTGTCCTCATTTATATTGGAAATTGTATCAATTTATTTCATAAATAATTTTAAAGTTTATTTATTTCTCAATAAATATTTGTTATTGGTGAAATCTTTAGTATGTGTCATTATCATAACCATTTTAATCATAATGTTATGAAACCTATACTAGTTACATATGACTTGATTGTACTCCACCAAAGAGCAGAACAATGCATTACATCCCATTGTTTACATCCCAACGTACATTTTTTAACAACCAAAGCTAAGTGTGGGTGGGTGTGTAACAAATATCCTATCTACAAATGGATAGAATTTTGATTTTGACTAGTTATACCCTTCTATAGTTAATCCAAATATTATTTCTCAAGGTATAATATCACAAAGCAATCATTGTGTCTATTTAAATGAAGTCCTCAATTAGTGATTTAACCGCTTCACCTAAGTACATGTTGGCTTTTGCCAAGGGACCTACGACCTTAACACAATAAAGAATAGGAAACAATAACGTTACAGGCTTTCTTCAATTGTTGAGCATGAAAAATATCAAATATAATGCAACTATTCAAGACCCACAAAGGCACAAACTCACCATGATCCACTTTATCATAGTCACTTATTCAGTCACCACCACTCACGGCTTCAATTATCATTTTTTTTCTTCATAAAACCTGCATCTTTTTCTGTTGACATGTCTCTCCAATTATTATCATCATTTTCTAATAAAATGTCTCTCCAAATACATATATTCGAAAAAAGATACCACACTTTCAATTAAACTTTAAAACATCTCTATTTTACATATATTCGAAAACTATATTTTGAAAGTGCAAATTCTATATGGTAGATTGTAATTTGAACGTTGCTATTGCAAATTCTATATAACAAATTGGTAATGGTTCTTCTTTTAATTTTTGGCTTGATAAATGATAAATAGTTGAAGGCCGCCTAGAGTGGATATTATTCATAGGCGCATTCTAACGTGAGCAAGTGCATCATACATCTATCTATACCTTATCAATCTCTACTCGCTCCTTTCTCCACCCCTTCTTCCCTATTTCTTTCTCTCCAAGTGTGGTTGTCAATGGATATTGAGTCTTCCTGAATTGAAATACTCTTCATTTGTTAAAAGTATATGGATAATGTAATATGGTAAGAGATGAATGCAAAAAAGTATGTAGTGGATCTTACCTCTAAGTGAGTCTCATTACTATTAATTAGGTTAGTTTCAGCCCCCTAACTTTTCCAAAGTTACGATTTTAGCCCCCTAAGAAAAAAAACTACAAAATCGCTCCCTAAGTTTTGCATTTGTGGTAATTTTGGCCCCCAAGGCCAATTTTGACTCGGTCTACGCTGAGGTGACACCCTAAGTGAGGTGCCACGTGTTATTTTTTTTTACCAAAAATTGACCTTGGGGGCCAAAACTGCTACAGTTGCAAAACTTAGGGGGCAGTTTTGTAGTTATTTTTTTAGGGGATCAAAATGGCAACTTCGTGAAAGTTAGGGGGCGAAAACTGCTATTAAGCCTATTAATTATTTTCAAATTTCTTTGTGTTTTATCTCTTCAAATTGAAGAAATTGTGAGACTAATAAATGGAGAAGATTTTGACTCGAGTCTCCCTCCTTCATCTTCCATTATTTGTTGCACTCAAATTTATCCATATTATTTTTCGGATGACGTTAACAAGTGCCTTAAGAACATTGTTTAAGAAACACATATAAAAATCATGACTACACAATTTTCTATGTAAAACTTAGTACTACTTTTGATTGTTTAAATAAGGAGAATGCTAGTCATTGCCCTTGTGGCATTGGATAAGGGGATAAAATAGAAATATAGTATTGGAAAATGGTGAAAAATGATAAATTTAACTCTTTAAAAGTCAAAATGTTGTTGAAACCAATGCAAACATGGTACTTTTAGCTTCCTTAACCATTGCCCTCAGGGCAATGGTTAACAAGACCCTTTAAATAATGCTCTAAAGACATTTTATCTCTTGCAAGTCTAGCTTTCCCTACAACTATGAATGTGGTGACTAGGTCTAGGGATGAGCTATGTTAGCATTTTTCTTATTTGTATTATTTAAAAAAGTTATTGTTATTTCCGAGTAAATTAAAATTACACACGTAATTATTTGTGTGGAGTATAATGTAACAAATAAACACAGCTTTAACCACTGCTTTTTGATTTGAATTTAAGCATTTTGAATCAAGTTGTAAATGCTAAATTAAACCATAAATGATATTATAGTTCGTTTTAATTTTAGAGTATTTTTTGGAATTTAATATGGAGAAATTACACTAACATATCCCTTGATGTTTCACCACATAACACACACCCCTTCCCCAATATTCAACTAAACACCTACCTCCCTTGGAGTTAACATCGTTAATTATGTGTTAATTTTGGATTTATACTTTTACCATCAGTCAATCTATACATATAGGGGAGAAGAATGAAAAATATACATGTGATAGTTGTTGGTTTAGGAGATCGGCGATGAGACGAAGTTACGAATGGAGAGCAACGCATGTGAAAGGTAAATATGGAGAGGTAATAAGTGAAATGGTAAAAGTAAATGAAGAAACACTACTACGAAATATACATTTAACATTGAGGGGATTTTTGTTTTCACATCAGCACGGAAAATATCTGAAGGGAAAGATACGCACTGTGAGTTTTTACATCAGTTGACATAAGGACATGAAGGGAATTCCTAATAGCATATAACATTTACATCAGTGCATAATTGAAATGAAGGGAAAAAATCATTTCCAACTGATGTAAAAAATCATTTCTGTAGTAGTGAAAATGTTGGTATATATAGGAGTGAAGTCATGAAAAGAGGACTATGATAAACAAATAATACAGTACGAGTGATGTGACAAGACTAAGTAATCACATCAGTCCCATAAATAATTAATTCTTTAAAGTTTAAATTGATGGGCATGATATGACTACTTAGTCTTGTCACATCACTCGTACAATATTATTTGTTTACCATAGTCCTCTTTCCACGACTTCCCTCTTATATATACCACCATTTTCTTCATTCACTTTTACCATTTCACTTGTTACCTCTATATTTACCTTTCTTTCATATGCATTACTTTTCGTTCATGGTTTCGTCTCATCACCGGTCTTCTGAACCAACAAACACGTAATTATTTGTGTGGGGTATAATGTAACGAACAAACACAACTTTAGTCACTACTTGTTAATTTGAATTTAGACATTTTGAATCAAGTTGTAAATGCTAAATTAAACCATATATGATATTATAGTTCTATCTAATTTTAAATTATTTTTTGGAATTTAATTTGGAAAAAATACACTAACCTCCCCGATGTTTCACTGCATAACAAAAACATCCTCTTGTTTTCAACTAAACACTTACCACCCTAGGGGTTAACACAGTTAATTATATGTTAATTTTGGATGTATACTTTTATGGCCTGGCAATTGTAACATGCAACTTTCCTTCTTCATTTACTGCTATTGTTGCCTTACTCTATCTTATATCTAATGGCTTTTCTTCTTCAGTGCAGGGTTTGCATGGACCATTGTAGTTGGCTTAGCTCAATACGTCTCAATTGATCACTCTTATGTTCGATTAATATTTGGAATTTGCAATAACAATTGGAGTCATTATATTCTTGTAGTTTTAGCTTCAACAATTATCAACACTCTATGAGTGATATGACTTTGTAGAAGTTTGTGTGATTCTAAAACAAAGTTGTCTCTGTTAGATTAGCTTATAGCTATAAGCTCACACGTGTCTATTTGGTAACAATTATTCTGTCATGATCTTATAACATTCTTTCATTAGATTCTAACATTATTTAATGTCTTAAACGGATTCTGTCAAAAAAAAAAAGTGTAAGCGGATCATTTATATATTAAGGATTAATTACACACTAATAGAAGATAAGTCGACAATAAACTACATTGTTGAGTCTTTTTAAACTATAAAATTAATCATTGTAAATACAATTTTCATAGACTTAGCAGATTATTACTTCAAACAATGTTGAACTTACGGTGTATAAGAGATATATTTTTTTTCTACCCTCATTAATTTTCTTAAGGACGAGTTAAATATTTAAGTAAAAAGAAAAACTACCGTCAAAATAACTTGATCATCATGAGACTTTTTTTGGGTACTGAATCATCATGAGACATGAATACTAATTAATCTTCTATAAAAAAAATGCTAATTAAAATAATTGTGATACTAATTATAAAAGGATTTGAAAACTAATAAGGAAGAGCACCATTATAGCACACAACTCAAAAATGACAATCAAATTGTGACGGATGGAGTAAGAGCATCCTTTTACCAATTACCAGTTTTTGCAATATTTTTATAAGAAAATATTAATAAGTGTCTTTATAACATTGTTTAAAAGATTGTCTAATTATTATAATATTAATCGTGAGCATCTCATCTCATATTTTTATCATGAGCATCTTTTTCTTTTATCAAAAGATGGAACGCTAAAAATAAGGAAAAGTAAATTAGTCGTTGTTTAGAAATATCCAAACTTTGATTCCTAATACCCCATAAATAGTTCGAACTGGATAGGAACAATAATCA
>Ga0315915_1003252_pt1 | contig 20654 bp, 9 predicted proteins | sample MpolbnodulesMG_FD_207738 | JGI IMG/M metagenome (GOLD analysis project Ga0315915, IMG submission 207738) | Medicago polymorpha root nodule microbial communities from Los Angeles, California, United States - branched nodules | ecosystem: Host-associated > Plants > Roots > Nodule | place: USA... | reverse complement strand
GTAGACCACCCAAATAAATGAATAAACAAGCTTGGCGGGGTGATTAAGTGGAATTGATGCCAATTCATCACCGCACTCCAAACTTTGGATATTACATTACAGTGGAGAAGCTCCTCCTCCGATGACAAACCGCCATCTACAAGCATTGGCGGAGGCACATTGGTGCCAAGGGATGCAGCTGCATCCCCTCAAATTTCAAAATCCACACCAATTTTTTCATATTTTATGCACTATGAACCCCCCTGAAAATAAGTGTTGCACCTGCTTAATTTCAAAATCCAATAGTCGCTGCTTTCACACACACCAATAGCCTTTTAAATCAGTTTTTTCTTTCTGTCTAATTTAGTTAGTTACTACCAATATAGTATAGTATTATATTATATGAGAAAATCTTAGATGGACACAATCCCAAATCAAAATGATTTGGGCACACTCACAAAACATAGAAAAATATGAATGAGAATAAAATTAAATGATATTAATTTATGTGACTGATTTATTTTTGTTTTAGTTTTTGGGAAATGTTAACCAGTGCCCTACCAGTGCCCAGGGCACTGTTTATGGAAGCAAATATAATAATATTTGCATTGAAAGTTGTGTAATCAATACATTAAAAGCTTAAAAAGTGTCTTCTTTGACTTACAATTTCCTTTTTTTAGCCGGTTAACATGACCCTTAGTTTTTTCATCTTATGTGAGTGTGTCTAAATCTTTTTGATTTAAGGTTGTGACTATATTAGACTTTCTCTATTTTATACTTTGCTAAAGATATAATATTATATTATATTTATTAAATAGATATCAGAATATTATCACGTACTCACTTTGGTCTTTAAATATGTTTGTAAAAAAATTCGTAAAGCATTAAATACACTCACTAATATTAAAAATAAATAAATGAGAGTTGGAAAAGTGTTATAATTAATAGCTATAAATTAAAAAATTGTGACATTTTCTTATAAATAGTACTAAAAAGCTGTTTACTTAGCGTTGTAAATACGTATTTTTACGCACCGGCTTTTTCTTGAGAGGTTATAAGGTGCTTGCAATAATATTGGGTTTTAAAAAGAAGTACTAAAAAAGTCTCAAAAAAATTTCTTATAATAAAGATCAAGATTATAATTATTAATTAAAGTTAAAATAGACTCGTCCCTATGTAAAGGAAAATTGTAGAATATGTATATACTTTTTTCAATACAATATAAATAAAATATAATATAATTTTTAAACACACGTGTGTGTGTGTATATATATGTCCTGGCAACGCCACTGTCTACAAGCCACAAGTTTTGTAAGCTGGTATAACAAGACTTAACTGACAAAACTCCCCCCTCCTCCAATCTTCAACACCAACGGTACGCCTTCTCCCTAAGCTCAACAAAATCATATTTAGAAAAAATATTTAACTTTAAGTAATCTAGTTGTCTAATTACCTGGATTCATCATTAACTTCCATGTTTCTCTACCAGTCATTGCATTATTACAACCACCGAGTTCAAAAACACAAGCCACCTTCTCTCTTATGCATAGACATACAATTCCAAGAAAGCAAACGACTGTCTTTTGATTGTTCCCCACAATGCCCCATCAAAATGATTTCATCATCTTCTCAATTTATTCATCTTCTTCTCATTACATATACCAGTTGATTGCAAAACATATTTGATATGAATTTCTCTGCTTGCTTAAGATAGACACTTGCTACTCCAAGAATTGATCTTATTCCAAACTCCATCCTTCCCGGTATGCAAAACATGGTGAACACCCATATTATTTGCAGCTATTTTTTTCAGAAGTGGAAGGACATTTTTGCCACAATAAATTTCAAATTATTGCAAATTTATAGTCTAACCTAAAGCCGCTTCATTGGCAGAGAGAATATTCTTCATCAGCAACGCCTCAATCTCCAAAGGTCTACAAAATAATCATCTATGAAAAGAAGATGGGAAATTATTGGAGCATTTTTATAAATACTGATGTTGTTGATGTCACCTCTACAAACAAAGACGAGAAATTATTACAGCAATATAGTTGTCATTTGCAACCCAAACTTTTGATGAACTTGCATTGCTTACTTTCTTGAATAAATCCTTGTTATGTGTCATGTGGGTACAACCATTGTCAATTAGCCAATTCTCACTTGATTTGGTGCTAGAGAAACATGTTGCATTGAACAAGTGATCCTCCTCCTCTTCTTGATCAACAACATTCATCGCAATGTTTTTGATTCCTATTCTTGCATATAACAGCTTCATGTCCCATTTGATTCACATAGTGCACTTAGCATTTGGTCTTCTCCAACATCTAAATGATGGATGACCTTTCTTTCCAAATGTTGGCAAAGTGGGTAAGATATTCTTCGAATTTCATTCTTTTCTTTTGCATTCGTTGATGTTGAGCCTACTCCAATTTTACCAAAATCCTTTTTGAATTTTCCCACATTGCTGGTTGGCTGCTAAAGCTCCTTCGGTTCTTGTGTCCTCTCTCATCAGTCTTCTATGTGCTTGCGCCTTCAATGCGTTAATCAATTCTGACAAAGACATTTTTGAGAAATCCTTGGTTCTCCGAGGCAATTATGGTTGCTTAATTTTTTGAGTCACTGAATTCCGATCCCACAAGTCTTAGATCGTTTCCAATATTGAGAAGTTTGTCAGAGTAATCTCTAATCATCTCGGAATCCTTCACTCTTTGAAGTTCAAATTCCCAAATCAAGTGACATGCATGCCTTTAATTCTTTCATCACCTTCATATTCTTTCTTAAGATAATCCCATATCTCCTTTGCTGATTTCAAGGACATGATTCTTGTGAAAATTGTGGTTGAGACAACAAGAAACAAGCCGGTCTTTGCCTTTGCTTTCTTTGTCTTTTTTTTTTTCCTTTTACGCTTTTATTTGTGCCATCGTGGGATTGTTTGGAAGTACATAAATTTCATAATCTTCTTCCATTCAAATTATCCAAAACTTTCAAATATGCCTCCATAGGCACTTGCAAAAGTTCGTAGTTGCTTCCGTCGAACACTGCTGGAGCGATTCCGGAGAAACTTGCTTCAGTTTCCATGACGTTAAAATTACACACAGGTCCTTAGTAGAATTACCATACAATGCATGACATATAGGTCTGATCTGTTTCGTAAAACAATAACGTATATACCCTTGTTTCATGAAGCAACACAACAAATTAAAAAACTGAACAACATTTGATAAAATAAAATAACCAGCACCTAATATATAATGAGTCCACATCAACGGTCCTAAGCATGAAATTTAACAATTCTAGCCCAGAAAAATCAGCATTGAAAATTTGTGGACCATGTGTTCCAAAAACGTTGATAGAATCCTAGATTAAATCCATCTGGTTCATGATATTTATCGGTTTGCATGTAGAAACAAACGTCTTTGAATGCAAAAGGTGTTGTTCATTAAGTTTTCATTACCTCAAGTAGTAGTAGAGAGGGGCATGGTATTAAGGACCAGTGTACACGCAAGCTGTTATGTCTTTGGAAAAGCTTATAGTCAGGAGTAATAGAGCACATATCCCAGTTGTTTGTGTCCTTCAAGAATGCAGTATTATTCACCTTTTTCCTAGTAGTCGAAACAGTACTGAATGTATTTAAGTGTGTGCATCCTTATACCAGAATGTATTGGCTCTTTGCTTTCAAAGTAAATAATCTTTAACTAGGAGTGCTTCTAAGTGCATTAAATTAATTGATATTTTCCTTACTCCGTTTCAAGATATCCATGGCTTATTTATCAAGTTTACCATTAACATTGTCTCCATAGTAAGAATGCTAACACTGAAGAACAGAGTTGTCGAATTCAGGCTCCACCAACCAAGTATTCTCAAACTTAAATTGATAACAAGGTCTAGTACCAATCAATATTGGGTCGCAACTATTAGAATATAAAATATTCAGTGTATAAATTATTAGATATTATTAGAATATAAAGTCTGAGAGGGTAGTGATCTGAACAGTAGTTGTTAGACATTCCAACCTCGCATCCGGAAATAAGTTGCACCAATTATCATTAGTCATAGCTCAATCTAGTTTCCCTTCTACTATCAGATTCGTACCAAGACTTTTGAACCAAGTGGACGGGTATCCCTCCATCTGAATATCAATTAAGCCCTCGTCCATAGTTGCCTTAGGGAAACCATTGATCAACTAATTGGGGCGATCAACTCTTCCTTTCTTCTCGTTAAATGAGAAAATATTGTTGAAATTCCCTATAATATAACAAGAAAATTGAGAAGTTTTTGAATGTTGTCTAAACAAATTCCATGGATTTCTTCTATCGCTCCCGTCAAGAAAGTCATAGAAACCCATCAACCGCCGAGTACCCCGACTAGTATCAACTACTTCAACATCTATATGATTCAGATAAAATAAAATTTATTGTGCAATTCATTGAATTATGCCAACACAAAGCCACATCGCCACCACAACATTCACACGATCGACAGTAAAATAACTATCGAAGCCCAAAACATAACACAACTCTTCTGTCTTATTCGAATTAATCACAGTCTCATACACGATGATAACACACGATTATAATTTTGAACGATGTATTCTAAATTTTAAACTTCACTCGAATCACCCAAGCCATGACGTTTCCCACAAATGATACACATTTATCCCAACAGTCATGTTCCATTACATCATTGACATGAAACAAAGGATTAAAATGCATGGCAAAGTCATTCTCAGCATCTTGTTTACAAACATGATGCTTTAACTACAATTTCAGATGCTTTTTGTAGTTTTTTAGTAGAAATAAACACTAGATAATTGAGAGAGCCCATATGACATAAGATTTGATTTGCAATGGTTTGGGGGCCATTTATTATTGTCAGGGCTCATTGGGTCTAGTGGTGACTTTTTACAGTGACAACTGTTTTTCTGACTTTCAATATTTCATAAAAACATAAGTAAAAGACTAAAATACTCCAGCGGTAGTTAACTACCGCTGACTTATAACTAAAAAACACGTCGGCAGTTAACTGCCGTTGAATTTTTTGATCATTTACTTGTGTTACTAAGACAAAGTGAATGTCAAAAAAGCAATCTTCTTTTATAGTTGGTAGTAGTAGTAGATTATTCTGTACGAATATAATTAATTCCACTAATAACAATGATGAATATGACATGGTATACTCCAATTTGTGAGGCTAGTATTTGTCTAACACCTTGATTATGTTTTTGTTTTACTATTTCTTTAGCACTTAATAATAATATTTATGTTGAACTGTTTGACAAGGATGAATGACCAGCAACGCCCTTAACTTATTCTGTTATTGTATTTTACTAGTTTGGTCTACTTACCTAAGGCAAAGGACTTTGCTAAATTCCAATCCAATTGATCCTAATTTATAAGTTTTAATTAATTTATCCTTTTTAATCAATTATTGAATCCAATTTCATTGGCAGCCCAAAATTATATCATCTCAAGTAATTTAAAGTTAGTCGATATAATATTCATTAAACCATGTCAAAATTGTATAATGTTCATTAAAATAATAATTTTAGCATTATATCACTCGACAAATTATTCAATTGTCTTCCTTAAAAAAAAATTATTCAATTGTCTATTTTTGGATTTAGCCATCACCAACCGATCCCCAAAAAGTCCGTGACAGATGCTATTTTTATTTTTGTTAAGGACAGATGCTATTTTTAATAACGCCTATTATTCTTGTTACTTTTTTTTTAAGGAATTATTCTTGTTACTTAAAGACCAAGTACAATTATGGAGGTATCTTGACCAAAAAAAAAAAAAGCCAAATACCTTCCAGGTCCTTTAAGTTTCACGTTTGTTTTAGATAGATCCTTTAAGTTTCTAAGGTTTCAGATAAGTCCTTTAAGTTTCAAGTTTGTTTTGGATAGGTCCTTTTTGTCAACCTTCGTTAAGCCAAAGTTGTTCTGTCCGATAAACCAAAGCTGATATGTCCGTTAAGTGGGTGAGGTGGTTCTCTCTGACACTTGGCATCAATTTTTTTCCCAACCAGATCAACTTTGGCTTAACGGATGTTGATAGAAAGGACCTATCTGAAACAAACTCGAAACTTAAAGGACCTATCTGAAACCTTAGAAACTTAAATGACCTATCCGAAACAAACTCGAAACTTAAGGACTTGTCTGAAACCTTAGAAACTTAAAGGATCTATCTGAAACAAACATGAAACTTAAAGGACCCGGAAAGGTATTTGGCCAAAAAAAAAAACAAACATTAGGGTGGTTGGAAACCAAACAATTGAATTTAATTAGTTATTAAATTCCATCATATGGCTAATTGTTTCGAAGAACTTAAGTTCATCTCCTATGTAGGATAATTTTTTGTTGGATTTTACTTATCTTTTAACTGAAGTCCGAATTATCAGAGGACCTTCTCCCTCTGAACGAGAGAGTTGGCCTTATTTTCTGTGTAGACAATTCTTGACCAAACTTTAATTATCTTTTGACCAAACTCCATATTATCATGAACCCCTCTCCCATGAACCAAAGAGTTAACCTAAAAAAAATAAAAATTTTAAATTGATCTCGTTGATATTTGGTGGGAATAACTCAACCACCCACTTTAAATTGAATGAAGGGTATATAAGGAATAATAATATTAATTTTTTTCAGTAAAATATTAATATTAAGTTAAATAGTTTACAAATAGTTAATTTTCGCTTCTAATCAAAATTCAAAGTATTTTTCCATATAGCAGTGATAAGAGTAGTACATAGTGAAGATATTGTTTTTTTAAAGTGAAAATGGAATTTTATAACACAAATAGAGCAATCTCGATAAGGTGTGTCTTAGAGACCGCTAAAAAACAAATTCAAAATGACTTAAATTATTTAGTCTTATATAAGACTAACCGTTCTTTCTTTTCTTTGCCTAATTAAAGAATTTTGGTCTATACTCATGCGTTTTAAGTACCAAAATTAACCGCTCCACTACAGTTAATTAAAAACTCCAAAATTAAACTTTCTTTCATTTGACCAATATTTCTATTTGCTATTAACTATTTTAACGTTTTCTTAATCCATCCATTAATTTAATTATATGTTACTCAAACATTACGATCATAATTTACCTCGCACTGTCAGTGAATGTGGTGAGGAAACATGTTATAATTATAATTAATCCACAATATAAGCACTAGCAAGCTAGTTGACGCAGTGCAAGTGTAACTTCTGTGTGGGGCCACAAGCGTGAAGTGAAAATTGTCAAAGAAAGTTGCGTAGTAGTGGATATTGTGCCGCCCAAATTAGGCTTTTGTTTTACACTTCCCAAATGGCACACTTAAGCTTAAATTATTAATTGAGTTGTGCACTCCAAAACAATCTCTATATAAGGCTTATAAATTCCCTCTTCCACATATCAAAACTCACAAGAGAAGAAACATTTCAACTTACTAGATATGGCTAACATGCCTCGTTCTAGTTCCTCTTTTCTCTTTCTATTGCTTCTCCTACATTTTAATTTGGGTACATTTCCTAACTCTGTTTCCTCATTTACTTTGTGACCATTATTATTTAAGACATGTGACAATTTATACATATATAAGTATATAATATGCATTATCATGTGAAAAACATACATGCAACTTTCATGAGTTCCACGTTATTATTCTTCACTATCTTATATTTATAAAATAGAAGGTAACTTGTTCTTATGAAATCAGTTTGTAAGGCTTGTTAGATTAGATGTATCTTCTTTTATACTCTATTTTCAAGTGTTCTCTTTTCAATGTTTATTTTCAATACCCTAATGAGTCATGGCCTCGCATCAAATACTACAAGTTCAACGTTATCTAATTATTACATTTTAGATTATTTTGAATTAAATCTTTTTAAAATTATAATATTTCCGTCTTGTTTCTTTTCGATGGGACTTGGTTTTTTCTAATTGAATATTATTATTTTTTATTAAAATGCAAGGGTTTCATAGAAGGATCCGTGTTTCCCACTCTTAGAAAATTCTATACGTATTTGTCGAAGTCACGTAATCTGATCTATTAACTAATTTTAGACAACTCAATTTCTGATTTTGATATATAAATCAAGTCTACAATATAAAAGTTTATGTGAATGCATAAAATCCTAATCTGTTACGGACACGTTATCTATTTCTTTAATTGTAGATATTGTATTTCTTCTATAATAATTAGTGTCATGTATTTATGCATAGGAATAAGCCAACTACAGGTAAACTACTACTCTAAGAGCTGCCCAAAAGCAGAAGAGATCATCAAGCAACAAGTCAATGAACTGTATAACAAGCATGGAAACACAGCCATTTCGTGGGTTAGAAATCTCTTCCATGATTGCATAGTCAAGGTTAGTATAAATATATAGACACAATTAATTACAAGCAGAGTTATATCGATTCAGATTTCAGATTGAGAAGCAATCTATAAGCACAAATACTCCACAAATTAGACATGATACATATCCGACACCTACACGACACCATAATACGATTACTTTGAATTTTTTAAATTATTACCGGTGTCAATGTATCCGTATCCATGTCGTGTCCGGTATCAGTGTCTGATAGGAAGCAAATTAATAATGATTTATATGTGGATTTCAAATGTCCCTGCAGTCGTGCGATGCATCCCTGCTTTTGGAGACGGTGCACGGTGTGGTATCGGAGCAGACAGCGGAAAGAAGTTTCGGGATGAGAAACTTCAAATATGTGAACACCATCAAAGCTGCTGTTGAGAAAGAATGTCCCTTGACAGTGTCATGCGCTGACATTGTCGCTCTTTCTGCTAGAGATGGTATTGCCAGGGTATGTGTCTTTCTGATCATATATACATGTTGATTAGGAGTGGAACATTGACAAGTCTTACATAAAAAGTGATACTAACCTCAAAAATGCTATCTCATTTAATAGATCGTTATTTTCTTTTAAGTTTGACTTAATTTAGGGATTTTTTTTCCATGCACATATACTAGTTTGGAAAAATCTAGAAATAATACAATTTTTTTTCACATCTCAATAAGATCTAAATCAACTGAAAATGTCGATATTATTAAACTAAATACATTTATTTGAGTATAAACTTGCGACTTTACAATTACGTGTGTAAGTTTAAGAGATGTTTGTCACTTTGTCTAAAACAAAAAATTGTTTCTCTAATTAATCAACAAAAGAAAAGGAAAAAAGTTAAAAATAAAGGGAAGTTTACTTTTTTTAGAAAATCATTTTAGAAATACCATGACTAATTTATATTTGGATGTTGATGTTGAATTGTTGGTATGTTTTGTATATTTAGTTGGGAGGTCCAAACTTTGAAATGAAGAGTGGACGAAAGGATAGCAAAGAAAGCTATGTAAAGGTGGTGGAAGAATTCATTCCAAATCATAATGACTCAATATCCTCGGTGCTTTCTAGTTTTCAAGCCATTGGTATTGACGTTGAAGCCACGGTTGCTCTTTTAGGTACCAAATATTCTATTTAATTAGCTAATTGGTTTCTGTTATTTCTGTTACACATCCACTGAAGGCCGTTCCAATTACATGAACACTTATTACTTTAAAATTTCAAAAGTCAAACGTAAAACATAATTCATAAGTACCTTTCATTACATTAATAATACATGGACATCCACTTTTTATACACTTATGTGTGACACATGGTTAATCATGTTCGAAAATGTGGTTAAATTTAATTATATGCAATAACACAATTTTTAATGTACAATAATTTTTTTGTTAGTGTGGGAGTCATGGAATATTTTTGTTTATAATTTAACATTAAGTTGGTCACTTTGATTGAATAGGAGCACACTCGGTTGGAAGAGTACATTGCATGAATTTGGTCCACAGACTATACCCCACAGTGGATCCAACGTTAGACCCTACACATGCTGCCTACCTAAAACGTAGATGCCCAACACCAAATCCAGATCCAAAAGCAGTCGAATATGTGAGGAATGATCTAAAAACTCCAATGATAATTGACAACAACTATTACAAAAACATTTTGCAACATAAGGGGCTTCTTACTGTGGATGAAGAACTAGCCACTGACCCAAGAACATCACCTTATGTAAAAAAGATGGCAGCTGATAATGGTTACTTCAATGAACAATTCTCAAGGGCCATTCAATTGTTATCAGAGAATAATCCTCTTACTGGAGATCAAGGTGAAATTAGAAAGGATTGTCGTTACGTTAATGTCAATTAGCTTTGTAAACAACAATTAGTTCCATCGGGTTTAAATTTGCTGGTACTTTCTTATAAGTTATTCACAGATATGTTACTTCATTATGACAAAAGCTTCAAAAGATTTGTGAGTGTAGTGTGAAGTTGTAACTATCGTGTGTCTTTTTTAATAGTAAAAGTTGATCCGTATGATAAGGATTCAAGTCATATTGTTCACTTGCATCATCCGTTTAAATTGATATGTTGATATTATTTGACTTGTAATATACTACTATTTGAGGAATAATTATATCTCAATAAAAATTGAATAATCTGATTAAATATATAAACCACACTCAATTATTTGGATTAATTAGGTAGGATGCTTTTTAGAAAAAAAATCAACACACCCAACTAAAATGCATGATCAAGATATTGTGCAAGAAATACAAGCATTCACTTCACTCTCATTTATATTGATAGACTTTTTTAAACTAATATCCGGTCCAAGGATCAATTCAAGGGATCAATCTAATTGTCTACTAGTGAAAGGCGACAAAGTAAAGCTTTGCGTAGATTAGCCCACATAATCTAGTGTCGAGGGGATTCGAACTTGAGACTTTGATTTCTTATGTTAGTGTTTCACAAAGGCATGCCCCTTACAAAACAATGATAGTCCGACTAACATCCTATCAAATTAGTAAACAACTGCATCAAACAACTGAAACAATTCGATATGGCCTTTGATAGGAGCAACCCTACACCAATCTGGCAGGAGTTAGCCCCTTGCAAATTTGATTGAGTTTTACCCATTTGCAAAGGATTTGTGAATACCTCCTTTGTGAGCCCATCCGCTCTTGGAAAAAACCCTCGCAAAATTAAATTTCATAGGGTTTTGTTGCTTTTTTCAGGGGGTTTCAGCGGCCCTGTGAAATACTTATTTTTTTCTTGTAGTGCCAAAAAAAACAAAGATGTGGAGCAACTATCACTAAGAAACGAATAGTCCAAGAAACAATATTCAACCTAGAACAAATATAGCAACATATGTGTAGAACAAATCCACAATCATGACCAAAGAACAAAGATAAGAGAGCAGAGGAACAAACACACTAAGATTGTTTACCGAGTTTAACTCAATTTGACCTACGTTTTGGATAATTCTTTACAACTCTCCAATCCAGTATGAATAAGTCTTTACAAGGATTTAAAGAACATACAAGAAGTTATCATATAGGGTTTTCTAAGAGAAAACCCGAATTTCTACCATTTTTTCAAGTCTATCAATCTACAAGATGATTCTAAGAGAAAACAAGAGAGAAAATTTAAATTCTTCCTTTAATGAGATCTCACTATCCAATATATTTAGAAAATGTTTTTCAACCTAAGAATTTCACTCAAAAGCACTCAACCCTTAATCTTTAAGTTTCCTCTTTTGATCTCCTCAATATTCCTCTCAAATAGATTGTAAAAGATTCATTTTATAAGTTATGAATCTGCAAAATCCGCCCCATGATGAGCCTTGGCGACTTGCACTCAGCCCTTAGCCTTGCGCGCTATACCTTTAGCTCCCCGCAAGCCAGATTGAAACAACCCAAACCTAGTTGAGATTCCTACAAATTTGGAAATTTTAAGGCACACATAACAAAAGTAATAAAGGTAAAAATAAAAAGGAAATAAAAGGATAAGCTCAAAAGTTTACTTGAATTACAAACTCAAAAAATAAAGCTTGTACAAAAAATGTTATAGCTTTTTCTTAGGAGAAAAATGTTTTCGTTTTGGAAGAGGAGAAAAATGTTATAAGCTATAAAAACGCTATAATGTTCTAGTTATGTCAGAAAAAATCTTTCAAAAATCTGAAAGTTCAAGTATAGTTAAACAAATTTAAGTTTAACAAAGACAAAATTGCGTGTTAAAAAATTTACATATGAAAACTTGTCATTTTTTTTTGGTGAGAAATTCAATTTTCAAAGTTTTAAAATGTCGAATATACAATTTTTTTATTTTTTTTAATCTCTACTTGACAGGTATTTTAAGAACACTTCCTTAAAAAAAGAACTTTAAGAATACTTATTAAAATTCTCCTAAATATAATCGCATGGTTTAAACAAGAAAGTTTCTAGTTACATCCCATATATTTTTGTTTACACACAAGTTTACTTAAAATTTTAAGTTAATACCAAAATTTCCTTATCATATAAAATTTCTCATAACTCTTTTTTCATTGTCGCACTCTAAACTTTCACTCCCTCTCACCCATAAACAATCATGGATATGCAATCAATCTCAATGAAAGATTAAAGATTCTATCATTACATCTTCCACCCATACTCTCCTGCATATAAGTAAATGGATTTTTTCTATTTTCCAATTTTTCAATGATTTTGGGTTTCTATTTTGTCTTTGTTCCATGTCTTTTGTCTTTTATGCAGAAGTAGTTTTTCTATGGTTTGTGCGTTAATTAGCTTTAAGTGTTAATCCCAGGTTAGCATAATTTAAATTTACATACTACTAAAACTTAAAATTAGATTAATGCAAATTTAGTTTAGGTATGTACACTTAAAACTTAATTTAAGCATGTACAAACTGTTAACCTCTGGCTAACTTAAATTAAGTTTAATTATGTACACTTAAAAACTTAGTTTACGTATATACAGATGTTAACCGAAGGTTAACGCAATTTGAATTTAAGCATGGCTACATCACTTAAAATAAGGTTAATTCAAACTAAATTTAAGTATGTACATGTAAACTCGGTTTAAGTATGTATATGTAAACTCAGTTTACTTATGTACAAACTACTACATTTACCATTTATTTTTATGCACATGCCTTTGTACTTAAACTGAACATATCTCATATAATCAACAAAGCACATGCACATTAGGGGCTACCAACCGTGAATGCAAAACATATTAAGAATCGAATTTGAAGGTTATCTTTTAAATTGGAAAAAAGCTGCAAAGAAAATGAAGAAAAAGTTATACGATTGAGTTTTGTAAGATGAAAAAGAGTGGGTTTCCGTGAAAAGAAGAGAAAATGTTATTGTATTCTAGGTTTGGGAAAAAGGACCACGCAAATTAGTTTTAAAGGAGATGAAGGGTTTTAGTATAAGAGGAATGCTAACAACACACCTTCTAACACACACTTTTCAACACACTCTCTTTGATTGCAACACATCTTCTAACACACATTTTTCAACACACTCCTTTTGATTGGTTAAAATTCACATGGGTCCCACCAAATCATGTGGGTCCTATATACTTTTGGTGGGTCCCATGTGAATTTTAACCAATCAAAGAGAGTGTGTTGAAAAATGTGTGTTAGAAGGTGTGTTGCTATCATTTTTCAACTTATTTTATTTTAATGGTATTTTAAGTCATTTTAGGGTGCTGCTAGGTTTTATTGGGGTGTAACTAGAAATTTTATTTAAACAAAAGGTTAATTTGGTAGTTTCCTGGTGAATATTCGATCATGTGGACCTACTTGGAAGTTTCGTGCAAGTGTTGATGAGCATTCGTGGGATAAGCATTGACGACACACCACGTCAAGTGTTAGAATATTCTAGACAATTCCTGAAACAAAATTCCTTGCTTAACCTCCACGCTTCAATGTTCTCGATTCTTCTTTCATCCCCTTATAAATCAACAACCTCTCCTATCTCATCAATCATCAATCTTCTCAATTCTCAATTCTCAATTCCTCCTCAAAATCGAAACCAATCACTCTCTTCTTTCTCATCATCATGCAGATTTTCGTGAAAACCTTGACCGGCAAAACAATAACCCTAGAGGTAGAATCCTCCGACACAATCGACAACGTCAAAGCCAAAATTCAAGACAAAGAGGGAATTCCACCTGACCAACAACGTCTCATCTTCGCCGGAAAACAACTAGAAGACGGTAGAACTCTTGCGGATTATAATATCCAGAAGGAGTCCACGCTTCACCTCGTTCTCCGTCTCCGCGGTGGCATGCAAATCTTCGTCAAAACCCTAACGGGAAAGACAATAACCCTAGAAGTTGAATCTTCTGACACAATCGACAACGTGAAGGCGAAGATTCAAGATAAGGAAGGAATTCCACCAGATCAGCAGCGGTTGATCTTTGCAGGGAAACAACTGGAAGATGGTAGAACTCTTGCGGATTATAATATCCAGAAAGAGAGCACGCTTCATCTGGTTCTGAGGTTGCGCGGTGGGATGCAGATATTTGTGAAGACGTTGACGGGGAAGACAATTACTTTAGAGGTGGAGAGTTCTGATACTATTGATAACGTGAAGGCCAAGATTCAGGATAAGGAGGGAATTCCACCGGATCAGCAACGATTGATCTTTGCTGGTAAACAGCTTGAGGATGGAAGGACTCTTGCTGATTATAATATTCAGAAAGAGTCTACACTTCACCTTGTTCTTAGGCTCCGTGGTGGCGATGTTTAGATTTAGATCCATAAGTTTCTAGTTTCTATATTGTTTTTTCGGTTATGTTCTGCTGCAATGATTAATAAAAGTTTCTATTTGTGTTATCCTTTTGATTTGTGACATTGTCTTTAATTTATGCGAATTTTGTTATCTAACTATTTGACTTCTATTTATAATAAACTTGTGAAGCCATCAAATATATTGTGGATCTTCATGCCTAGTTCCTATGCTTTCATTGAATTGCGTTTGATGTTACATCGGCTGATGTATTTCTGTTAAAGAAATTTCATTGCAAATGAACCATAAAACCTAACAGGTTATGCAGTAATAACTTGAGAAAAGATGAAAAAAAACATGGAAAGGTGTAACCAACACTGATGCGAAGATGCCGATTTCCACAAAGCTTAATTGTAGAATTTTCCCAGTTTTTTTCAAAACATTGAAAGCTTGGTGCTAGCTATCAATGATAACTTGGTGTTATAGCTAATATGCTATCAAGCACGACACTTGACACGTCGACACCTCTATAATAATTTGAGAAAATCAAATCTCAGCTGTATAAGGGCAAGGGCAACCCGGTGCACTAAAACTCCCGCATATGCAGGGTCTGGAAAGGGGTCCCACCATTTGGTGTATTGTACGCAGCCTTACCCTGTTTTTACACAAGAGGCTGTTTTCAGGATTTGAAGTCATGATCTTTCAGTCACATGACAACAACTTTACCAGTTGCGTCAAAGTTATCCCTCAAATCTCAGCTGCATAATCTACAAATATAATGCTAACATTTTGATGATGGAGTTCATATTGGTCACTGAAGGAGTTTCACTTTGATCTTGTTGAAAATTGTAGTTTGATTGTATGTCTTTCCTTTTAGCAGGTCTTCAAGGCTCTTACAGGGCTTGCATGTTTCTGATGTATACGAACTTGTCGTTCTAATTTCTTTGAACTTTTGTACAACCTGTACTGTAGTTTAATTCTTTGTCCGTAAGTTGTTTTGCTTTTAGAGAAGTTAGTTCAGGTAAGGTATATTGTTTTGTTTCTGTCATTCATTGGGGTGCCAAATTGCATCCAATGAGGAGGTCTTTTCTGTAGGAGCTTTTGCAGAAATTTATAGATGTGGTGGTGAATGTAAAATCAATGTAAATAAATGCGACAGATGAGTTTGGAGGGCAGATGCTCGTGCCTTTATTCAGTGAATCAAACGTATATGGTTCTCATAAAGTGCTATAATAGAAAACTGGAGAGGTATCCCCGTGAGCTTTGCTCAGTTGGTAGGGATATTGCATATTATATGTAGAGGCCAGGGTTTGAACCCTGGACACTCCACTTCTCCACAATTTAATTGTGTGAGCTCTAGCCACTAGGCTACTTGACAAAAAAAAAGAAAACTGGAGAGGTAAATTGAAATTTAAGGCATAAATCATTCCTTATTTGTGTGACGTCTGTCACATAAAATCCTTACTAATTTTATCAAGAGAGGGATATAGTCACACTCACAATTCTTATAATTGCTTTAGTGCAACTTCAAGGATGAGTCTGTTGTGAATCTGTTCTTTGAATACTCCTTTTTTTTCCAAGGCTTCATTGGAAATTCTTTGATGGTTTGGGATTGCTTCTGCTATGCATAATGTTGGCAGAGAACACTTGCAATTTGCAGATATGAATTGATCAGCAGGATTCTTCTTAAAGAAGGATTTTAGGTAGAATGTTTCCGTAATCTGCTCATTATTAGATAGCTCGAAACAAGATGATGTTTGCATAATCTCTTCATATAAAAAAGCTATATGTCTGCTGCACATTCTACAAGTGTGATGCCGATTTTTTGTGATAATGTTCATATTGGTCAATCAAGTGAATTTCACTTTGATTTTGTTGAAAGATCATAGTTTGATTATACTCTAGAGCCTTTTCTTAGGCTATCTTATAGGGTGTATATGTTTCTGCCAGTCTGTACACAAATTTTAATATATCTTATACTGAAGTTTGGTTCTTTGTCAATAATTTGTTTTGCTTATTAAAAAGAAGTTGTTGGCTCAAGTTCTATATTGGCATATTGTTTCTGCCATTCATTGGGGTCTGAAATTTCACCAAATGAGGAGGTTTTTCCGGTGGGAGGAAGAAAATTTTCAGAATCTTAATCATGTCGTGCAGATGAGTTCAGAGAATAGACACGTCGGACTTTTATTCAGTCCTGCTCAAAAGTCTCCTCTTTTCTGTGGAAATTGTTACAAAAATATATACCAAGAGAGGGATTATTAGTCACGACTTGCAATTCTCATCTTTGAACCGATGAAACTGCAAAGTTAAGTCTGTCACTCATTTATTCTTTTTTCTTTTTGAGGGAAGCTCATTTACTCTTGAATGCTCCGTTTTTATAAGGCTTCATTGGAAATTCTCAGATGGTTTAGGGTTGCTTTAGCCATGCGTTGTGTTGTCAGAGAATACTTCTTGCAATCTGCTGAAAGGTTTTCAGTTGGCGGTTTTCGTGTATCTGTTCTATGTGGATAGCTCACAAAATGTGGTGTTCTAATCAAATCAAAACGTGTTGTTTAGGTATGTTATATCTAAGGAGGTGAAATAACAAGCATGAAATTGGACAAATGCAAAGTTTTAAGAGTTTCAATTATTCGTTTCTTAGGTGATTTTTTAATTTTCTGATTGATATGGTAGTCATTTTTCCACACATATAGACACAGTTACATACCTTTCTTCCATCTATATCATATTGGTAAATTGGCAAATGAAGGATCTTTAGTTTGATCTTGTTGAAAATTGTAGTTTGTGACGACAATGTGGCAGTGGCTCTGTCGCCGATGAACAAGCTGTGGTTCATGAAGAGTATGGATAATTGGGGAGAGGGAGTGGTGTTTGAGAGGTTGGAGATTGATGTTCGGAGAGAAAGGGAGATTGTATGTGTTGTATGGACATTTGAATGAAGGGATATTGGGAGATTCTGGTAGAGTTTTGGTGTTTCTGAGATTAGGTCAAGAGAATGACAAGATAAACATGTTTGGATCTTTCTTTTGAATGCTCTTGGTTTTGCTTATTTCTTGTTTCAGAAGTTTCATGGAAAATCTTGTCAAGAGAATGGATCACAAAATCAAATGACAGCATGTTTGGAATCACAGTGATTTTGACGAAATCATGGTGGCACATGATCTTATTGAAGCTCCAAAATGTAGCTATTCATAAAAACACGGTGCATATTACAATTTTGCGATCACTTTTTTGAGATTGATTTTAGTTTAGGTTGTTTTAAAATCTCAATGCATTTTTGCAAATTTATGAGACTAGGATTTTCAATTTTAACCTACTGTGCAGCTCTATTTTAGCTTAACTCCAGATATTGTATATGTTGCCAATTTTGGTTTATAGCAATTTGTTGAGATGCTGCATGAACTGGGTGATTGAAATATTTGCTTCACTATGATTTACCCTTTCCTCTATCTGGTATTATTACAACAAGATACAACAATCTAATGATAGTTGATGTGACTTTAGAAGGTTGTAATTAAGAGGAAGTTGTGTAAACGTGCTTATTGGTTCTAAACTGATGGCATGGTGGGTAAGCTTAGTGGTGTGAGTTGATGGAAATTTTATTGTGAGTACTTTAAAAAGGGCAACTCGGTGCATTAAAGCTCCCGCATACGCAGGGTCTGGGAAGGGGTCCCACAATTTTTTGGTGTATTGTACGCAGCCTTACCCTGTTCTTACACAAGAGGTTGTTTCCAGGACTTGAACTCATGATCTTTCAGTCACATGACAACAACTTTACCAGTTACGCCAAGGTTACCCCTCATAGTGAGTACTTTATTAGCTGAAAAAATGATAACACATTCAAATAATGTGCCAATTTTGTAATTTATATTCTTCACTATATCTGAAAACAAATAAGTTCTGTACATTTTGTTGGTAGGTTTCAGAACTCTGCCAAATACTCAACCAAACTTCAACAAAACGATGATGTGCTATTTAAAAAGACAACTATTTGGTTTTGGATATTTTGCCTTTTTGCAAGGGAACATGATGTGGGACTCTTAATTGACTTTCTTAGTTGGTTTTAATTACTTTTGAGCTTTTATTCAGTTGGAGTTTGCTATTGAAAAGTTATAGTCCTTCTTTGAATGCCGGCCTCAAAGAAGAAATTTCATGTTTTTGAAGACGCAGTAAAATTGTTTCTATAGACTGAATTGAACCTGTTTGATTGTTACTTAAATCAAGCCTTCATTTTTTAGTGCAGATAATTGTTTTGAAGAGTTCAAGCAAGAAGGGAGGAAACACCTAGTATCATTCCAAAACTGAATATATCACTTTTTTCTGCGTACCTTCTGAATTTGCACAACACTATTTAATTTGAATAAATACCATCAAATTTTAGATAGAAGAATGGAATCAAATACATCTCTATTGGAAATTACCAAATAATATACCCTACACATATATGCAACACATTCAGCAACATAATATTCTTATCATAATTGTTGATGAATTAAGGGATGAGTGAACCATCAATTTAGTCTTTGAAAATGTAGAGTCAAACGATTCAATTGTTCAAATTAACAAAATTTTAAAATGGTCCCAAAAATTGAAATTTTGTTATCATATTAGTCCCTCAAGACAATTTCAAAAATTTAATTGATCAATCTAAAAGAGACTAATGTGTTCCAATACTTACAATTGTATGGATCATTTGGGAATTTCACAAATTTTAGAGACTAAATTGGTTGGCGTCTACAATTTTAGGGATTGAATAGGTGATTCACTCTTCCAAGGACACCAATAAAGCAACAGGAAATATAAGAAGTGAAAGTGGGAACAAATCTTTGTTAATTACAATAATTATTTTTCTATGGTAGGTTTATGGTTCACCAATCTATATTTAGTAGTTTACAGTGTATGTGATTGTGAACTTCATTCCTTTGGACTAGACCAATCCCCTTAAGTTACAAAAACATGGCAACATGAAGCAATGCAAACAAATAACAAAATTGTTGGTTTTGCAAAGTTGTTATCAAACAAACCAATTGCAATTAGCAAATGGCCCCATGAAAATACAAAACATGGATTATGTTTCACAGCAAGAATCTTTGATCAGGTAAGATGAAACAAAAATTACCCAAAACCATCACAAGACCATTCAGGATCATTAGTTTGTTTCTCCTCTGCTCTAGAATGAGTAACATGCTCTGCATGTTAGAACCGGGGACAATGTGGTGAATGATTGGCGTGGTAAAAATGGAAAGAACTTAGATATAAATTGAAACTTGGGAAATGGTAACATAAAGATGAAGATTTAGTGTTAATTCACTTCTCCCTACTTTAGTTTTTACATTTCCACTCTCCAGCCTTTCTTCTAAGCACACCCTAAACACTTCAAATATCTTCTCTTAAAATATAAGCAAAATCTGTAGGAAACAACTAGGTTGAGAACACAAGTTCAACTCGATGCATCCAGTTAAAAACTCAACCCTCAATCCTATTTCAAAGTTAGAACAATAGGGATAAGAAACAAAACTAGAACAATAGGGATAAGAAACAAAACAATCTGTCATGAGTCATGACATGACATGTTATGTAACTAATAACCCTATGTTCACTTTCAACAACCAGTACACATCAATAGTAGCCACAATCAAATTTCCAAAGAGGTTCGAAAGAGGAAAGGCTAGGGAAGGTTACACCACAAATAATTCATTCTTTTCGAGAGAGAGCTCAAATATATGACCAAGGAAATACAACCATGATAATCAAATTATGACAACAAATAATAACACTTCAACTACGTTTTGGAACATTTTGCTGCTTAGACAAAAATGATTTTGTAAAAAATTACTAAATAAGATAGGACAAGAAATTATGTCTTCTCCATCCATTAAAAAACATGCAACTGAGTACAGCAACTTGATATGAAATTAGAAGAAACAAATTACAAAGTGGATGTAGCACTTCAAAATTTGAATCAAAAGACATCATTATGAGGCAGGTTTGTTGAATGGAAACAACATCAAAATGTTTGAAATAATACAAATGTTTATTTAGACATAAAAGCTGAACCACACATTTCTATATATTATTGGTAAATTTAAAATTGTAT
>Ga0315915_1003250_pt1 | contig 20660 bp, 22 predicted proteins | sample MpolbnodulesMG_FD_207738 | JGI IMG/M metagenome (GOLD analysis project Ga0315915, IMG submission 207738) | Medicago polymorpha root nodule microbial communities from Los Angeles, California, United States - branched nodules | ecosystem: Host-associated > Plants > Roots > Nodule | place: USA... | reverse complement strand
ACCCTAAATCTTTTCAAAGGGGTGTTTCGAACTTTTTTCCCCTTTTCTCTTAAAATTAAATGTTCAGTCGTGAAACAAAATAGTGAGTCAAACGCTAATCAAATAGCCTTGATCTCCGAAAAATGGCGCGACACACATACAGTATGTTCTACATATAAGTGAACCCTTCCATGCATTTCAGCAATTGCTTTCATCCTTCTACAACCCAGGTCATCCCTCAAACGAACCAGCTCATCCACCAAGTAAGGTTCATAGTACCAAAGAGCATTAACCATGGTGTAACCTAAACGCTTTACGGTTGATAACACTGAGAAGTATGCCCAGTAGTCTTCTTCACACTCCAAAACAGTCTCAATGCCATTGTAGGCATCATGGTTAAACTCAACAAAACCACCCCCGTGGTGTAGTACAAGAACAAACCTCCCATCCTCAGCCTACAATAAACAATGGTATGTTGTATTTAAAAAACATAAACAACTAAGAAGATGCATAAACCAAACAATGGTGTGTTGTATTTACAGATACTAGAAAACGAAGAATATAACGAAAAGGGTTCAACATGTTAAAAATTTGATTTTTACAGTGTTTTTCAGAAATCAAACTAACCCTAAACTAGAATACCAGAAAACGAAAAAACCCTAAACCAGACAACCCTAAAATCAGACACCCAAAACCAGATTTCGAAGAAAACAGAAACCCTAATTTCAAAATGTTGAAGAATCTTACCTCGACCCAAGCATCAATATCGAAATCATCGTCTTCAGCCATTGGAGTGTCCTTCGCGTTCGAATCCGTCGTCTTCTTCCTCAGGTAGCTCAGATTCGCACTAGGGTTTGAAGTTCTTTCTATCGTTCTTCTCTCTACCTCTCTTTTCTTCTTTCTAATTCTGAATACTTCTCTCTCTACACTACACACAAAATACGTGCCACGTGGGATTGTCCACGTGTGCACTCCTAACGGGAGAACATAACATTTGACAGAATGGACCAATAGTAACGACAAAGATGTACATGAGGGACGAAACGGGAAATTTTTTATACTTATGAGACCAAAATGAAAACAACTATTAAGTTATGGGACCAAACGTTTAATTAAGCCTTCATGGAATATATTTAAGCTCAAAACATCATCGACTAGGTAATTTGAGAATTTGGATGGTGATCAGATGCATGTATCTTTCCTTACATGCCAGTCAATTAAACCTCTTAAACTTCTGCAAGTAAACTTGCTTTCCAAATCGTTGTTAATAACAACTTTTTGAGTTTGAGATCAACAACTTTCATCAAATAAGAAGAACTAAACTAAAAGCAAATCAAATAGGCAAAAATATTTTCAAACAAAAATAGTAAGTTGTCATATCATGTATTTCTAAGACTCAAAAGGAATTAAAATTGCCTGAAAATAAATTAAAAGGAAAAATACAACTTGTTAGGGGAGATTTTTCAACTCGTAATCAACAATGCATCTGATAAGAACATCAATATGTTTTTCACCAAGAATCAATGTCTCTTGTGTAAGTTCATGAACATTTTCCCAAAAAAAAATCTCTGTTAACACTATTAGAGCCGTTAAAGAACCCACGGTTAAGACACAATCCATTAATATTAATCACTTGAATAAAGAGAATCATGAATAAGAACATAAGCTAAAGATTGGCTGAATTCTCGGTTGATCAACAATTCCTGTAAAATATTTTGGTTCGGTAGAATTTTATCATTTTCTAGTTCCCATATTTTGTAAAAATGAGATGCTTTTAATCCATTGATTTGCTATCTTTGCCTCAAACCACCACGTTTAAATTAATAGTTGACAAAGTCGCAAGTTTTAAAAAACAAATACAAAGATAATAGTGGACTAAAATAGTGATTTGCTATTTTTTTTTTTTGGATGGTCTCCTTTAATTATAGCTTGAGAGAAGACAATGAATGTGCTAGTTGATTGATCAAATTTGTGCTAAAAATGTTGATTCCTTAAAGATTTGGATGTCTCCTCCTCAACTAAATATCACTCTCCTGGTAGATACCTCTGTATTATTTAGACATCAAATTGCTTAGTTTTTTATTGTTTTTCGGTTGATAAAAAAAAAATAGTGATTTGTAGATAATAGACAAAATACACAATCGCCAATAAAAGTGAGAGTACTGGCCGAAAATGGGACCAACAAAACTTGTACACATAATTTTTATTTTAAAAATACAAAAAACGATACATATGAGATAGTGTTTTTTTTAGAGAACATATGAGATAGTATTGACTGAGATTATTGCTTGCAATTTTAAATAATGATTTATACCAATTATCGATATTTGCATTTTAGAAAAGACCTATGTCATTCGAACTTTTACGATAACGATCTCTTACAAGAGCACTCACTATAATGGATTCTCAACATATTTTTTCTTTAAAATCCTAATAGAAAAGCACAAATAGGGTAAAACTAGTAACCATGTTTTTTTTTCTACAAAAAAACTAGTAACCATGTTGAATAAAAAGTTTGTTACCGTATATCCATCTATATATTTATTTTGACCGAAGTATACATCTATTTCCAAATCCTCCAAATAAAATCAATTTTTAAGAAATACAATAAAACGGAACAACTGCTATCTATATTGGAAAATATTAAACTCCAAACATTTTGATGGTTTAAATCTTATTGTGTTGTTTTCGATTTTGAATATTCAGTTTGAAGGTTAAATCGTTTTATTGTAATTTTTAACTTTAACTTTATTTGGTACCCTTTGTGCTAGAGAAACTTGCTTTGGTTTTGTAATATTTTGTTTAACTTCTTAATTTATTTTTTTTAAGAAATACACTTCACAATAAAAAGATTAATTTTGACAATATTGTGAATTTTTCTTTTACACTTATGTTGTGTTGACGTGGAGATATATCCTTTCATAGAACTCAATGATCGATTTCGGATTTAAGTTAGACCTTTAATAGATTATCAATTGATAGGATTAAGGCTACAAACTTTAGTTTGTACTCCCAAAAATACACAACTGTTAATAAACGAAACACAAGAGGTTAAGAAAAAAAAAGCGTATACACGTAAAAATGCAAGAATCAAAGATAAGAGTAAAAGAAAATGGTACTATAGGTACTATATAAAATAAGGGTGAGTAACATACAGTACATAACAACAACCAACAAATTGTTTTCTTAAAAAAAAAACCATTAAGTTGTTTTATCTGATGTGGACATATGTGTATTTTAGCAGAACTCCTTTATATGAAATTTGATTCTATTATTTACATAGAAAGAAATAAACCAACTCCCAAAGCGCATTGATGCAAAAAAAATTTCAAAAATTTAAGGGTTTAAATATAGTTAAACAAAATTAATTTTAATAAAGACTAAAATTGCACACCTAACGTTACTTGAATGTGATGATAAATAATTTATTTCGGTACTAAATTTGAATTCGATCTAGAAAATTAAAAAATGTTAAATATTATTCGGGAGAACTTTGCCACTTCATAACAATTACACCGACTCAATGATTAATCTTTACAATTAAGCGCGCATGACAATCGATTCGGACTAAGTAAGAAGTAAAGTTATAAGATTCAAATTTTGTTCCTTAAAAAAAAAAAATAATGAAATTTTGAATGGACGGAAAATATATCTAAGAAAAGGAAATAATAATAATAATTAGATAAGAAATATCTAATTGGAAAGTCTGTCTAGAGGGTATACTATACCTTGAATTTAGTTTGCAATTGCAAGGGGATCTTGTTATTGTTACCTGCCTCCATTTCTTCTTTCTTCAATTCAGTTTGTATTGTCTCTTCCAAACCCTATCTATAATCTATTGATTCAGATTCTCAATAATCTAAATCTGAGCGATGATGATGATGATGATGTTTTGATAAAGCAGCGTATGGTGATCATCATCATCATCGTCGTCGATTGCATGGGTTTACAGAATGCCTCAGCTTCGTAGTGGTGTCCGACGTCCTCGTCCTGCTGCTCCTTCTCCTTCTCCTTCTCCTCCTCCGCCACCCAAGCCGTCCACCAGAGGTAGACCCAGAACTAGATTAGCCGCCGCCAAGAACATCAACAAATCATCCCAGGAGGAGGACCCACCGTTGCTATTACAACCTGATACTTTCGTTGTTGAACCTCCCAAAGAGAACTTTCTTATTGAACAAGAACAAGAAGAAGAAGAAGAAGACGCTGTTCGTGTGATGGGTGATGAAAGAGTTGGTCTTAGTGCTAATAAAGATAAGGCTGTTGCTGCTGTTCCTGAGGAAGATGCCAACTCTCCACCTCTTCCAGAAAGGGTAGTTAGTTACTTCATTATGTCTACTTTGTTTTTCTTCATGTTATGTTGTTTCTTAATTATCCTGCTTTGTTAGTGTTTTTATGGACCGATGATGGATTTAAAGTTGTTGTTGTTGTGGTGTTTTTGTTTATTAATTATGATACTTTGTTAGTGTTTTTAACGACTGATGGATTTTGAAGGTTCAAGTAGGAGGATCGCCTCTATACAAGGTAGAAAGGAAACTTGGTAAAGGTGGATTTGGCCAGGTTTTTGTTGGCCGTCGTGAGCGTGCAAATGCACCAGGAGCTGTGGAGGTATGTTTCTCTCTTTGTATCTTCAAGGGTTTATTTATGTTACCTTCTGATTTGGCCTTGTGAGTTCATTTCTATTTTTCATTTCTCAGGTTGCTCTGAAATTTGAACATAGAAACAGTAAAGGTTGCAACTATGGCCCTCCTTATGAGTGGCAAGTATACAAGTAGGTACCCTCTTTCTACATTATTTTGTACATTATTTGATTAAAGTCATTATGTATTGTGAAAGAGAGCCTTGACACAACTATTCTAGTTGTGGTCGTCTGACTAGGATGTCATAGGTTTGAGTCACGGACTCATGGATTCGGTCTCTTGCTTATGCGAGAATACAGTATACCTACCTCTACACAATAGACCCGCAATGGGTCCGACCCTTCTATAGAATCTATCACGGTGAAAGCTTTATAGCACCGGGTTGTTGTTAGTTCTTAATTATATTTTGTGATCATGTAAATATAGTTAAAGTTTGATTTTTATGTTGTGTCAAAAGCACCCTTGGTGGTAGTCATGGAATACCTAAAGTACACTATAAAGGAAGACAAGGAGAATATTATGTGATGGTATGATCTATTCCATAAAACAAACACCATACTATCCCATTGCCAACTTAACAATTGAACCATTTCCTCTATATGCAGGTTATGGACATTCTTGGTCCAAGTTTGTGGGATGTATGGAATACCTCAGGCCAGTCGTGAGTATAAACTTAACTGTATCTTGGCTTCCTGATTGTAGCTCTTGCTTTGTTTATAGGGTTCACGCCTATGTGTATTAAAACAAGGGATAGTAACATACTGATTTTTTTTTTAGACTTTCTATTTTAAGTTTCACGCTGACACAAGTTGACTGGTTTTGATATTGCTTTCTTCCAAAGACATGTTTAAGTGAATATATAAAAAAATTAAAATAGTTTATATATTCAGTTTTACTATATTACTTTTGGCACAGTTCTTCAGTTTCTAAATATCCTAATTTCCATTTTTAATATAAAGAACTACTTTTGTGAAGATCTATTTCTTGTACTCTAGCACACTTTATGCTTTAATTGTCTCCGACGGTGTTTTTTTTTGCCTTCAACAACAACAACAACCAAGCCTTTTCCCACTAAGCGGGGTCGGCTACATGAATCAAATTACGCCATAATGTTCTATCATAAACCATATTTTGTTCCAACTCATTAATTTCTAAATCTTTCCTAATAGTTTCTCTTATAGTTTGTATTCTTTTCTCTTATAGCTTCTATTCCTTTTTATCGTGCTTTTTTTGCCTTTATAGTCTTTTTCTTATTCCTTTTTACCCACCCTCCCTTACGGGTACTTTGAATATCCGAGTTGATTATACTAGAATTGTTTCAGTGACTAATTTCTTGTTTGTTCTTTGACTTACTGTTTTTTCTTTTTGATTGATAAATGTTTAGGATGTCTCCTGAAATGGTCTCATGTATAGCTGTCGAGTCATTATCAATACTTGAAAAGTTGCATGCAAAAGGGTAAGTTATCAGCCAAACATTTCTTTTTACAGTATCTCTTTATCCTGATACATTCTTCCTACCACAAATTTTAGAATGCTTTACAGTTGATTTACTTGATTCTAAACTCTAAACATAATTTTTTTTGTTCCTTTTGTTCATTATAGTTATGTACATGGAGATGTAAAACCAGAGAACTTTTTACTAGGCCAGCCCAACACAGCACAGGAGAAGAAATTGTTTCTTGTTGACCTTGGTTTAGGTTAGTGGATGCCATTCAATAATAAATGTGTATTTGATTTTGAGTTCTCAATTTTATAATCACTTTGTAATTTCTATTCACGTTCACATAACTCACAGCAACAAAGTGGAAAGATTCGTCAAGTGGAAAGCACACTGAATATGATCAACGCCCCGACATGTTTAGGTTTTCTTTATTTCACCTCTTTTTTCTCCCCCCTTGCATTTTTTCATATTACTTTTATAATTAATGCTTTTTACTCTTTTGTATGGTTATCTGTATGTGTATGTGTTTTTAACTCTTGTCTTTTTATGTAGAGGGACTGTTCGATATGCTAGCGTTCATGCTCATTTGGGAAGAACTGCCAGTAGAAGGGATGATCTTGAATCACTTGCATATACACTAATCTTCCTTCATAGGGGTCGATTGCCATGGCAAGGTTTTCAGGTACATACATTTTTATATGCTTACCAGGCAGTAAACTGTGCAAGCTGTATTCTTTTAGCCATTATGTTTCAAATTTTACTTTGTCTATTAGGGTGATGGCAAATCCTTCCTCGTTTGCAAAAAGAAAATGGGAACATCTGCTGAGATGCTGTGCTGCTTTTGCCCCGCTCCTTTTAAACAATTTCTCGAGACTGTGGTGAACATGAAGTTTGATGAAGAACCTAACTATTCCAAGCTAATATCCTTGTTTGATGGTATGCTCGGACCTAATCCTGCATTGCGGCCAATTAATACTGAAGGCGCTCAAAAGGTAGTCACTAAGTGCATGCGTACTCAAGTTTCTGGCTTATTTTTCTTTCCCTTTTTTGGTTACCCATTGTACTCATCCGAGTGTGTATGTCTACTTGAAACCTAAATTTGGTAGGTTGGGCAAAAGCGGGGTAGATTGAATGTTGAGGCAGATGATGATTCACAGCCCAAAAAGAAGGTTCGTTCAGGGATTCCTGCTTCGCAATGGATTTCAGTATACAATGCTAGACAACCAATGAAACAAAGGTAAAGCACTGCAATCATTCTTCCTATCTCCTTTAATCCAGCAATCATATATGCATGAAAAGGATGAACATTAGTATGATATTATCTTTCCGAGTTACTTGTGACTTTTGAATGCGTTGCATTGTAGGTATCATTACAATGTGGCTGATGGAAGATTAGCTCAGCATATTGAGAGAGGGATTGCAGACGACCTTCTTATTAGCTGTGTATCATGTTGTTCCAATCTCTGGGCACTTATCATGGATGCTGGAACTAATTATTCGGCTCAAGTTTACAAATTATCACCATTATTTTTACACAAGGTGGAATGTGCTGTGTATGCCTTGCTGTTTTTACAAGTATAGTTTAATGTGATGAATCTTATACGACACTGTTTCTTAGCAGGAATGGATCTTGGAACAATGGGATAAGAATTTCTACATTACTTCTATTGCAGGGGCCAGTAATGGAAGCTCTGTTGTGGTGATGTCAAAAGGTTTGATTGCTAACAATATTACTTTTTGCAACGGGGAATTGGTTTTGTTAATTTTTCTGGTTAATATACAATGCTATCCAACATCTTGGAGAATTTCTTTAGGATTTGTTATCATTTTCCCATAGCATGTATTCTTGCTTTTGGGGATGGATGGTTTTTGGTGTCACTTCTCTTTTGTTTGACAGGCTTAAGGTTTTTCAGTCACCTTTTGAGTTTCAATATGAACAAATTAAGATGCTAACATTGGCTGTTTAAAAAAAAAAAGTATTAACCTGAATGGTTGCCACTACAACCAAGTCTTATCACACTAGGTAGGGTTGGCTTAATAGATCAGAGGGCACCATAATGCTTTCTCATAAATCATATCTCCAGCCAACCCATTGGCAGCCTCTTAAGTTTTTTCTGACGGTTTCTCCTATAATTTTTCTCTGTTTTTCCCTCCCTCTGGCGTGTACAGCTTCCTTTCTATTGATTATGTTGACAGTCCTAGGCTTTTTCTGATTTTTAATCTGACTTCCCATACTGCTTTTGTTTGAAGAAAATATTTCAATTTCTGAAGGCCCTGTTGTACGATGATTCCAAGCTGTTTCCTCTGATTTTGTTATGGTTTTGATTTAATTTCTGCAGGTACAAGGTATACTCAACAATCATACAAAGTAAGTGAATCTTTCCCCTACAAATGGATAAACAAGAAGTGGAAAGAAGGTTTTCATGTCACCTCAATGGGTACTGCTGGAAATCGCTGGGGTATTGTTATGTCTCGCAATGCTGGATTCAGTGATCAGGTTTGCTGTTGTTTTGTATTCTATTTTCTGCCACTGTAGTTTCCCTTTCTGTCCTTACTAACCTTGTAAATGTAGGTGGTGGAACTTGATTTTCTCTATCCAAGTGAAGGCATCCATAAACGTTGGGATAATGGTTATAGGATTACAGCAACTGCAGCTACATTGGATCAATCTGCGCTTATATTAAGCATCCCGAGGAACAGACCTGGTGATGAAACTCAGGAAACTCTGCGTACATCTCAATTTCCCAGCGCTCATGTTAAGGTAGGGCAAGTTGAATCACTAATTGATTTTTTGAAGTCAATATTAAGACTTGTCCTCTGATTCTAGGTTCTTTTTGTGTTCAGGAAAAATGGTCAAAAAACCTTTATCTTGCCCATCTGTGCTATGGGCGCACAGTATGCTGATCTCCTTTACCATCAGAAATTAATTGAAAAAAGAATTATGGATTGTCTGCTGCCCTATCATATAACATCTTTCTGAAGAGACTTGTGCCAGCAGGGAACCATATTTGTTCTCTGTTGTATAGTTTATTTCTCTGCCCTTTTATTGTATGCTTTACTTTGGTTTTGGAATTCGGCAGGGTAATGTATGTTATTTTAGCTTTATATATGCTCATCAATTGAAGTGTGTATACCAATTTTATTTTTTTATGTGTACTTGATGCAATCATGCAACTAGTGATATCAATCAGCTATTTTCACAAAATTTCCAGAGTTATCACGATTGTGAATGCTTATTACAAGAGGGAACAAATCGTTCTGTTTACCGAAAAAACGTTATTGAAAATAGACCATTTTATAGACAAAAATGGTGATATCAGTGTAACTGAAAAGATATAGTGAGATGGGTTCCAGCTACCTCCTCTAGATGGGGGCATTAGTGGAAATAATTTTGAAGGAATTCATTGCCTTTCCTGGGAATAGACTTTTCATGCACAAGCATAAATGCATAATGGAATAAGTCCGCAAACATATGACTAATCTAAATGACTTAATCACCTGTGTTTTTTCCAAGTTAGATATTTTCCCACGAGTGATTTTCTTAATGCCAAAATTGATCACAATTATGCATGGACGAGTTTTTGGAATGAGGCACAAAAAAGTAGATGGTGCATTGGTGACAGAACTAGTGCTTTATTGGATGAAAGATGGCTTATGGATGGGTTAAATATCGTCAAGCTAACAAATCTAGATCTTGAGTTGCCTGGTCTCTATGCAGTGCAGTTGATGTTTCATGATCAGAAAACTTGGAATAACCCCATAATGCTTGGTTTGATCAAGATCCGGTACACAAAATTGAGCACCCCTTTGTTCAATTAGTTTCTATTGTGTTGCAGGTCGGTTGAATCTAATTTGGGAGATCAAAGCTCCACTGAAGGTTTAGAACTTTGTATGGTGTGCTTGTAGAAAGCATCTTCCTACCCATGTGTAAGATCAATAAGTAATTTCTTCCGCCCAGTGCCAAAACAGTGTAAGATGTTGGCAAGAAAGTGGCTTAACAAGATTTGTGCAAGCGACTATCACAAGGCACCTAACATTTTTTACATTATGCAACATTGATCATAATTATGCAGCAAGATGGGCAACACTGATGTGTAGTATATGGATACAAAAGAGTAATGAATTCTGGGAGAATCTTGTTGAGACATCCACACAGGTGAGTTTGAGGAGTACTCGTGTTGGATGAATGGAGGCGAGCAAGTTACCCATGAGGCTTTTGACGCTATCATTAGCAACATGCTCAACAAGGTTGGAATAAACGGGCAATGGGAAGGTTTTAGTGTAGAATTGATGTTGCTTTCCTCATTCATGTCCCAATAAAATCAAGTAGGGATTGGTATTCATCTTGGACGATTTTGGTCAATTTGTTTACTCAGGCGAAACGGTTTTCTCCCTTGTGCTTGGAGGAGGAAGAAGCTTGTGGTCTCTTCAGGCCCCGTTTGCAAGTTTGAGGGGAGGAAAGATGAGGGCTAAGGGGGGAAGAGAAATATTTTACCTTATGAGAGAGTGATTTTGTAGAGAATATTTGTGTTTAATATATTTTTAATATTTAGTGTATTATAACAATGTGTGAAGACTTTGAAGAATTTATCTAAGTTCTACAAAACTCTTCAAACTTCTCATCCAATATGATTTTTTAGTTTCTCAAATTGGTGAAATTTGGTATTACCAAAAAAAAAAATGAACTCAAAATTCCTTCTACTTTCTCCTTTATTTTTTTTAAAGCTCGCCCTCCTCCACATTCACAAACAAGAGTCTAAGTGTCTTAGCTTTAGTACACGATCTTCAATAGTCTTGTGAAATATCATTGAGCATTTACATTTCTTTATTAATACTACTTTTTTTGACCCAGTCATTTAAAAACTTTTTTTTATCAATTTCTACCATCATTACTATTAACTTTTTTTTCTCCCTCAATATATAATAATAAACCAATGGATCGGTTGTGATGTCACGGGAGGAAGAATTATGAAAGAACTTGCAGATGTTCAAATATAGAAGCATCGGAATAAAAGTAAACCATATTTTATTGATTGTAAAAAAGCATACTCAAACAGCTCAAGATAGATTCACTTGTAGATGTTCTAATATATCGAACACACATATTGAGAAATATTCCTTCTACATATGCTTGCCAAAAATGGCCTCAACAACACCTTGAGCAATAGGATGGTAACACTCACGAGCCTCAGAAAAAAGTCTCTTGGCAAACACTTTGTCATCTTCATTGCCACTGTCTTTCACCAGTGCAGTGTAAAGTGGACGGAGATACTTCATCCTTCCAACTTCTTTCAACGTTTTCTCCACTTCGCTATAGTAAGCTTTGCATCCGCATGAAATAGCCCGTTGGAGAAATGACACCTTAACCTCATAATCTTTGGATTCAGATAGTTTGTAGTGTGAATCCAAGGCTAAGACCTGCACAATATTATACAACATAAAATACAACTGCCAACCTTCCACTGAGCTTTATATTAATTATTCTTTATTTTTTATCTTCCTTTTGAAGAGCTTAAATTGGACCAAAAGCAAAAGAGAAATATAATATACATTATATGATATTCAAAGTAATATAATGGCCAAACATAATGGCATATGAACTGTCTTTCTCCTACCAGAAAAGAAAGTATATATTACATTAGAGCTCAGAATAAGAATGAGCAGCACGGGCTATATAAAGGAGGTTTGGTAGTGGAGTTGAATTTCTCCTAAAATAAATTATGCTTGGGTGTATTGTTTTAAAGGTTCATATTTCAGAGGTGGTGCAACTCTCAAAAATCAAAGTTGCGATAATCAAAGGTTAAATATTTGATGGCTAGCTTAGGAAAAAGTATGCAAAGAGCATCAAAACAATAACTAGTTTTATACTATGCAATAGCTTAGACAAACTAGCATTTACCTTTCTGCACTGTTTTAACGAGCCACTAAACACGAATTTCTACGGCTTGTGCCTGAAGCACTCTTCAATATTGTAGCAGAAAAAGCCAGTGACTAACATATCAAATCCAATAGAAATGTATGAAACTAGCTGATTTATAGAACTGAAAGCTAGGGTTGTCTATAAAACTTCCTATATATTTTCCAGACCATATATCACATCTCTCCATCTATGAAGCAATATAAAAAGATACCTTAAGATACATTCGAAATAGAAATTCACATGTTAAGCAGTTCAATACAAATCAAAATACCAGAAACAACCAATTCTCAAGAGCAGACACATTTTCATCAATGGATCCTATTCTAGTCAGTAAGTAGAAAGAAATCAAGGGATCCATTTCAATAGTCTAACTTACTAACACCAGAAAGAATCCTAGACGGGAACAGTCTTATCGATATTGGATAGTGGGCCATGGCAAAAAGCAAAAAATCTGCTATTTTAAGCCATTATTTCTGCCATAAAACGTCATGGCACTGTCATCCTTTACAAATTGGCCATAGCATTAGGCAAAAAATCAAAACCACAATCTGCCATGGCTGCTATTTGATAAATTGAACAGAAAGAGAATAAAGTGGGGAAGTAAAAGAAATGAAAGGAAAGGTAGAATTTCCCATGACCAGCAGTAATAGTAAAATGAGTTAATGAAGGATAAGCTTCCACAAACATGTAGTGATCAGTTCCTCTAAGAGTGCAGCAATTTTGTAAATGAATACATATTCCATATAAGAACGAGCAGCTCATATCAATAATATCAATCAAGTTGCCAAATAAGGGCACATACAATGCTGTCAAGATCACAATCTAAATTGTAAGATCGTACGATTTTGTTGTACCTCATAACGAGTTGGACCGTAGGAAAAATCAATGTTTTTTTGTTTGTTAATATAATTTTTCATTCTGGCAGGTTTTGTGATTTTGCAACCCCCTCTTCGATTCTAGGTAGGATGTTGATCTTAAGTTCTCAACAACTATGGCGGAAACAGAAAGGTCACTAAGAAATTGTGAAAACAGTATACCTGAGAAACTTCAATAGATTTCGGCAAGTTATCCAAGTAGAGCTCCCACTCCTGACCTTGCCACTCAGCAATTTCATCCTCCCTTGGCATCCTCCCATTTACCGACTCATTTGCCAGTGATACAATTGTCTTATATACACTGGAGTCGGGCTCAAAAGCATCAGATGGGATGCCAGTACCTTCTGTCCACAGTACAAGGTCAATCTTATTCTCTATGCCAGGGATGTTTGCTTTAAGGAAGTCAAGGAATGTTTCTGTATCAATCGATTTGAACTTGAAGGTGGCAATATATTTCTTCAGAAACTCATCAAATGCAGGTCTCCCAATCTGTACATTTCGCAAGAAAATCCACTAATAAATAAAGTACAAGTTTAACTCCAATATGACAAAATATGCATTGTTCTTCAACCCAAAACAAAAACAACAAATAAAACACAGATGAAAAAAGTATGAGCATAAAATTTAGCAATTGCAGCTTTTAGTAAATGAAGAATCTCCTTGAAACACGAAAAATAATCAGGAGCATGATATAATGTAAGCTTTATAAATATAGGAACAAGTGAACAACTGCAAATACCTCACGTTCAATGCGCAACAAGAACTGGAAACCTTTCTCATATGGAACCTGAGAATACACATCATCTGGGTCAATTCCTTCCTGGTTATTTTTTAGCTTAGTCAACTCCATATTGTCCTTGAACCTCTCTACATCCTCATTTAAACCCCTCCAACCAATTCCAATATTCAACATGGCTCTTTTCTCTCCTTGTACAGCCTCCACAATCCTCCGCTCTGCATAAGTAGTGAATCCCTAAAAGCACAGTCAACAATGATGACTTAAAGGTCAAATGTTTAACTTTGGTAGGAAAAACTACAACATAAATCAGTTTATAAAGCAAAACTGTGTGACCAATTTTTCTCCATGTCAACCAATGAAATAAACAACTTAAGATAAAGATTCCAAAGCAAAGGTTTCCTGGTTTTCCAAAAGAAAGCCAATCAAAGGAAGAATGCAAACACTAGCAAAGGTTACATTTTTAATTGGAAAAATAATACTTGTTAGTACATGATGTTTTCCTACAATGATGAAGCGACAATATCAACAAACATGCAAACTGTAAAAACCGGAGCAGCACATATATAATAAGGCTGTCCTGTTTCTGTAGTGATTTTTATCGTTATGTATATAACGAGGAGTGAACTCAGTAAATCACCACAAGTAAATTTCCAGACTAGCTGATATAACTTGAAGACATAAGCAAACCAGAATATGAGGAGACTTTCCCATTTGCAGACACACAAATACTAAAGCAATTAAGGCTATGTTTTTGGATAAACAACTTACTTAAGCACTAATAGCATATGCGTGAATCATATAAGTGCTTAAACATTAGTTATTTTCTATCACAAAAAATAAAATAAATTCAAATTGTTTTCATATTAGTCATAAGTTGTTTTCTTAAACTATTACAGGGAGTTGTGGAAATAAACTAACAACAGCTTATAGACATGTTATAAACTGTTTTCATAAGCAAACATAAGTTGAAAACAGTTTTATACATATAAGCTCAAAAAAGTCAATCCAAACATGTATGACAGGTATAATGAATAGCATAGTATTATAGTGATACCTCATTGAGCCAAAAATGTTCATTGGTCTTGTTAGTGATCAAATTCCCAGTCCAGCTGTGAGCAAGTTCATGAGCCACAACCTGTGCACCAGTTGCATCCCCTTTAATAACTGTAGGCGTCAAGAACACCATCCTAGGATTCTCCATACCACCATAAGGAAAACTAGGTGGCAAAACCAACAAATCAAATCTCTCCCACTCATAATTTCCAAACAATCTTTCCCCTTCCCTAATCATATCCTCAGTGCCATCAAATTCTTTAGCAGCTGAATCCAAAAGTTGAGTCGCAGCTTCAGCATAAACCCTAGTTCTAGGTCCCACCTCCCTGTTATCAAGCTCACCAACTGCAAATGCAAATAGGTAAGGTGGAATTGGAAGTTCCATCTCAAACTCTTCCACCACTCTACCTTTCGAGGAATTCCCAAAACACTGATCATCATCCAATGATTCGCGACGCGCCACATGTTTAGCAGCCATGACAGCCGTCAATTCTTTCGGAATATTCAACCGTGCAGAATAACAAACCCTAATGGCTGGTGTGTCCTGACAAGGGAAAACAGAACGGGCATGAATGGCTTGACATTGAGTATAGACAAAAGGGTGTTTTTTGTTGAAAGTTTGAGGAGGTAAGAGCCATTGAAGAGCAGAGGAAGAAGGGGAGGTGGTGTAAGTGATGAGAAAGGAGGTGTGGTTAGAAAGAGTGAGGGTGAGTTGAGAACCCTTGATTGGGTGGATGGTAGGAGAGAGGGAAAAGGGGATTGGAGTGGATTGAGATGGGTCAGTGATGGAGTGGATGTGAAGGGAACGAGTGTCGAGGAAGAAGGGACCAGAGTGAGGGTTTTGGAGAGTGAAGAGTGCTGAAGCATGGATGGTTGAGGATGGGAAATCTAAGTAGAGTGTGAGGGAAATGTGAGTGGTTGGTGAGTGAGTTGAGTCTGTGTATGAGTGAGGATCAACGGGTGCCATTGTTGTTGTTGTTGTTGGAGAGTGGAGAAGAAGATGGGAATGATGTCTTTAATGATAATGATGCTTATTCTTTAATAATATTGGATAATAATTTTAATGAAACAACAAAAAAAAAGTCAATTATCCTCAAGGTTCCACATGTACACTTAACTGACACGTCATATCGTTTAAAAATCAAAATTAACGGGGTGGATAATTGATTAACGTTTGACAATTTCAATGAATTTTTTTTTTGAAGTTTTCTAAAAGTTAGAGGTTTTGACGAAATTACAATTTCGGATGGTTTTTGCCTATTCACTCAAAAAAGTTTCTAAGGTCATCCCATAATGGTCTTTAAAAAAAATAAATCATCCATAATGGTAGATACTTCATCTATTTAGCACTATCGTAAATAGACGCCCATTTATGGAGTATAATATATGAGTTTCTATAAAGAAGATCACAAGCGTGGTTATGGAAATACCATCTCTCTTCATTTTTTCGCGAGTTCCATTTATTAAATCTTAATAAAATAAATAAATTTTGTTGAAATATAATAATATATAATTATCTGTAGGACATATTTAATAATTTCTTTTGAGGTGCAGGGTTGGAGAAAATTGATGTTTACTAAGTATTATCGTAAAATGAGTGATGTTGACATATGAGATTCATTTAAACACCCACTTTGGGGTCCTCTCTTGTGGATGGTCTAAGTGGTAGTGCTTGAAATGAGAGTGAGACACGTGGAGTCCAACTTGTTTTAACTTGATTTGATAAAAATTAATTAACCTGAAAACTCGAATCAAGTTGGATGTGAACCTTATTTAACTTGATTTCGGGTCATTTATAGTTTGAAAGCAACTTATTTATTCAAATCAAATGATTCATTGATTTATGATTTTTCCTCATTCTGAACTCTTTATATTTTATACACTATTTTAACGGGAATAAGAGACGGTATGCAATGTGTTTTTTATATTAACAAAGATCATAACCTATATATAGTGTGATGATTAGTTAAATACTGAACTAACAGGTGCATTTAATTTGCGCCACTGAATACATCGTCTCCAACTTACACCACTAAAATAACACCTTGGAGGAGCAACTTACACCAAAGGTAGTTATCATGAGATTCGATCCGTTAGAATAAATTTAAAATATACCAATGACTTATATTGAAGTGATGTAAGTTAAACAATGTATTTAGTGGTCCAAACTATACTTTATCTAAATAGAAATTCAAATTGTATATGAAATTAAATTAAGAGTATCTATGTACTATTTTGTATGAGAAAATAGTAATCCAAAAAAAGAAAAGAAAAAACCTGTAAAAAATAATAATAAAATGGAATAAGAAAAAACATGATTGGGGATTTGGCGCACAGAGAAGAAGCGGAACAGAGTTTGGAAAATTGAGAAAGAGAAGATGGATGATTATACTCGAGAAATGATGGACCTCAAAACACTCGTCACTCGCACTCTTGAGAAGAAAGGCGTTCTCGCCAGGATCCGCGTATGTTACCTACTTTTCCCCCTTTTCAATTTTCAATTTTAATTAGGGTTCTTTTTAGATCTAATTCGTCTCTATCTAACTTAGGGTTCTTCTTCAATTCAATTCAATTCAATTCTTTTTTGTTTCAGGCTGAGCTTAGAGCCAGTGTATTCGAGGCTATTGAAGAGGAAGATCGTGTCATTGAAAAAGACCAAGCTCTGCCACCTGCATTGTTAGGTAGCTGCAACGATCGTGCTAAACAGCTTCATGCTTCCCCTTCTGGTCAGTACCAATATTCTACTCATTTTCTCTTTATATGCTCTATGATTTTTGCCAATTCTTTATCTGTGCCTAACCATAATATAATTTGAGCTTCAATTTCTTAAATTTAGTTATTACTAGATATTCCCGTGCCTTTGTCGTTTCCGATCCGTCGTGTTCTGTCCTGCCTACTTAGGAGTTACGAGGCTGACCTGTTTTGCTCCACTCCCTTATTAATAATTGAACCAAACAACTCAAATTTAAAATAATCCCTTGATTCCTCTCCAACCAAACACACTCTTGTGTTTTGAGATGCTCATGTTTTTGTAATGCTTGTTTATGATCTACTATGAAATGCACATCTTACTTTTGTCCTCCTTTTTGGTTATTCGCCATGCAGGTAGGCTCCTTACTGCACTCATATGTGAATACCTTGACTGGGCCCAGCTAAACCACTCACTAAAAGTTTATCTTCCAGAGTGTAATTTGGTAATCAATCCATTTATATTTTGCCATTGTATTTGTTATCTCGTTGCTATTTGTTAATTCCTGTTCTTATGTTGCTTTGGACTTGACATACTCCTTCTTGCAGGAAAAGGATTCTTGGAAGTCTGAGTTGAAAGAATTTAGTAGCAAAAATGGATACGATCTTAATAGAAATGGAGATGCCCCTGTGCTCCTGGATGTTCTCGAAGGATTCTTGAAATTTGAGGTTAGTTAGTTGCACTCTTCATGTCATTTTTTTAATTCTTTACCTTGCTGTTTTTTTATCTGGGCTTTCTAGGTTGTACTGCATTGTTATGATGGGTTTTGGATCTTATAATAATGTAATCAAGGACTGCGTAAGCTGCAATTTCATTTGGTTTTGTTTGATTGAACCTAAGCTAAACCTTTTTGTTGACATTCTAGTGTTCTTCTGGTGAAGCTAGAAAGTGCTTGCTGTGTTTAATGTCATAGTTTGTGAACCGTTCTCCTTCCACATACGTCTTATGTTGCATGTAGTGTGATTACTCAAGTTTGGCTAGCTGGAAATCCTATTACAACTGGACTTATGTCAAAATGCTGTAGTGTTCTTAGGTTGGGTTAATTATGATTTTGAGAATTGTAGAGGTGAGATGTTGTAATCCGAGACTTGCGAAATTTCAAACTGGAGATTTAGGAAAGAAAAATATTAACTGTGATTAAGATTGAGGAAGCAGCGATATATAGAAACAGATGAAGTGATATTTTTTGTAAATGTGAAAAATCATCTTGACACTTAAGAGTATAGATGACATGAAATTAAGGCTGCTGCCTTGCTTGAATGAGATATATGATGCTGCCTGATTTTTCTGCTGACTTAGGGATCTTTGACTGAGTTGTACTGTGATTGTGTATACTCACTTGACGACAAGATGATGTAAAAAGAAAAACAAGAAATCATTTGTTTGCTTAGAACTGTACAGGAATGCTACCTTCTGTTGATGATAGTACAGAATAGTTGCAAATGTGTACTGACTATTGATTGTTTACATGGTGATTATGATTTGATAGAACTTATCCCAAGCAAGAGCTAGCGGTAGGAGGCTTACCACTTCAGACACCGAGCCTTTGCCAAACTCAGAATCACGGAACACGCGAAGGCATTCTTCATCATCTGTTGCTGGTGGCTTACCTCCACTAGGAAGGTGCATAGCTGACCTTAAATGAACATTTGTTTAAGCATAAAAAATGTTTTTAAATTCATATAAAAGAGTGATTTCTGTCCCAAAAAAAAAGTTGCATAAAATAATGGTATAGTTTTTTTAGATATTTCACACAAAACAGAATAAATTTTTTGTTTGGTTTAATTATAGCAAACACTTTGTAGTTTAAAAAGTATTCTCAATTAAAGTTTTTATTTTTTAGATGCTACTCAGTAGCTTTTCAAAGTAACCAGAAGTCCTGTTGTTTCTTCACACTTTTTTTTTCTTCAGAAGTTCTCATGATATTTTTTTATTAAGTACTTTTTTTCATGAAAATTGCTGTTACAAACGTGTTCTTTTTTTTTTTTGCAAGTGGGTCTAACTTATTGTTATTTTAAATTTATTTATTTGTTTTACAACTCTATTTCTTTCTTAGTAGAAATTTTTAAAGTAACGCATGTATTTTGTTGCAGGGCTGTTCCTTCGTCTCAGGCATCTGGTGGGTATTTACTGTGATTAACTTTTAGAGTAATTTACTTATATGCTTGGAAATTTCGTTTAATTTACACTCTAGCATTCAGATAGAAGAGGAGGACCCTCTGCGTCTTCGTACAGAAAGGATGAGTACAATTGGCGATATGACAGTGATGAGCTTCCTGAAGACGTAATTCAAGCATCAAATGCTCTGGAAAATCTTCAATTGGACAGAAAAGCTAGGAATCTAACATCATCTTGGCGGTTCGTTTTGATCAATTTTGACGTTATTATTGTCACTAGTCCACTACCCATTAAACATTCATATTTTATCACCATCTCAGTAGTTGGTTTTGATAGATTCAGAGCATTAACGATAACCTTTCTCTGATTTTCATTGATGTTGCAGACACGCTGGTGATGGAATGAGTGAGGACGATGGCAGAGCTGATCATGTTTAGGGACAAATATTGCTTGTATTGTATAACCATATTCTGTTCTGTATTTTAATGTGTATTCTGAATTTTCTGCTGCTGGTGATGATTGTATGAGCCCAATTTTATGTAAGATTATTTATCGTGATATGATTTAGTGTTGTCATTGAGCTTTTTCCTCTCAAATTCTCCTTTTGCTCGTATCTGAGAATCTTATCTAGATGTGTCTATATAATGTTGGCCCATGTTTACCGAAGGAACCCAAGTTAATTGACATCTAATCTAGTGAAAAACGTTGTGAGTAATAACTCTAATTCAAGGCAGCCACGCTTTTAGGTTCTTTGGTTTTATGGTATTGCTTTGACAGTACTAGAATAGAATATTTTTGTTGACAATGGCATGTGGGCTCTATGCCCTTCCCTTCCGTTGTGGGTGCCTATTTAATAATAGGGGAAATTTCATTCACCTCCCCTGAGGTTTTCTTAAACAACACTAACACCCCCTCTAGTTTTCAACTAAACACAAACCTCCTTTAAATTTTATTAAAAGTGACATATATCTCCCTTACAATTAACACTGTTATATCACCGTTAGTTATATTTTACTGAACATAGCTTCCACTTTATTCACTTTCACACAACCATTGTCTCTCTCCAATGATTCTCTTTCACCGTTTACGATTTGTGAAGTATTGAACTTATACACATTAAATTATTTGGAAAGAGGAGCAACACTAGAA
>Ga0315915_1003248_pt1 | contig 20668 bp, 12 predicted proteins | sample MpolbnodulesMG_FD_207738 | JGI IMG/M metagenome (GOLD analysis project Ga0315915, IMG submission 207738) | Medicago polymorpha root nodule microbial communities from Los Angeles, California, United States - branched nodules | ecosystem: Host-associated > Plants > Roots > Nodule | place: USA... | reverse complement strand
ATCCATAAATAAGTCAACAAAGTTTCCTTTTATGGTAATAAATTCCTTTTTTTGTATGCTTAACCAGTGCCCCGGGGGCACCGGTTAGCATGACCCATATAATAAATATAATACTGATATCAAAGCCAAACAACATTAATTAATTACTATAATAATAAACAATATATGCCAAGACCAAGACAAGTACATAACAAGTATGTTGTATCAAAAAAACTACGTATCGAATATGAATAGAAAGTGTAATGTAATGTAGTTGATAATGAACTTACACTGCTATAATTGTACAATTTGTTTTTATTTGGACGGTGGATCCTTTGTTGAAATGTTAATGGAAAGTGCTTGCTATGAGGGAGAAATCAACCATCAATATGAAAGTCATATATCCTGAGCACAAGAACGATAGATACAATGAAGAGATAAAAAAAGAAATGGTTGAGTTTTAAGGAGAGGGAACAAGAAGGAAAGATCACGCTGAAAGCAAAAGGTAGAAGAAAAAAAACTGCTCCAAACATGCTGAGGAAAGAACGTGTCTATTATTTAATTTTAATTTTAATTTTTTTAAACAAAAATTTCTGATTGGTTGTTTGTATAAGATGACGTGTTATGTTCGTTCGCACATAAGAATTTCTCTTATTTTACTAAAACTACAATTTATTTTTAGTTTGGATTTTTCAGAAATTTAATTACTCAAAAAATCAGTGCGTTACACGGTTGTTACCTCTATTTATTATATTATTATATTATTTAGATAGATAGATGAAAGAAAAAAAGTCCTGAATCATTCTAAATTATGTTACTTTTTCCTTTTGCAATCACTAGATCCTAAATAATAGATCAAATTCATATCTCAATCTTTTAGTTTTACATCACCCTCGATCTCTTATTGTGATGGATTCTTCTTAATCTTTGTGGTGTTAAGGCTTCCTCTAATTAAATCTTGTATAGGTATTTCTTATTGTAATGTTTGTTATTGCATGCATGCATATATAAGTATAATATTATAAGGGATCAAGACTACACAAAAAGTGAGATCAAATCAAAATGTCAATGGATCAATTACCATTCGTGACTCCAAGAGGATCCGTTTCATCAAGCATTGGAAGCGCTGCTGAACTTGAAGCCAATCCCAATCTCACTCTCAGTGATAAGCTTAGGGTTTTCAAAAGCTCTTCATTTGATCCCAATGCCTATGTTGCTTCCAAATCATGTAGCATGAACGAAAAGGTCTCTCACTCTTGATGTTTCTTATTTTTATAACTTTGAATTTTTATATGATTTTTTAATTTGTTCCATGACTACAAATTGATAAAAGGGTCTATTTGTCTATGCTAAAGCCTCGATGAACCTTGTGCAAATGATTTTTGGTCAGACTTTACTTATGTTTATGCCGAACTCCGGATTACTATGGCTCCTTTCCGCTAGGTACTGGAGTGGAGGGTTAAAGCACAAAAAAAAAGCCTCTGGGAATATTTTTTTTGTTTTGAAATAAACTGGAGTATGTTGGCACACAACTATAGCGACAGTACAACTTTACTCTTTTATAAGAGTTTTAACATTGTTGCATTTAAGGCCGAATTAGAACTTGAGACCACAGATTAAATTAGTACAGAGATGGTTATGAAAGAAAATAGATTAGAAATGAATAATCTCATCCTAGTGTTGTTATATATGAGAAGAGATTGTAGCGGCACTCATATGTTTTCAAAATGTTGTGGTTATGAACAATTTATTCTAGTCAAAAAGTAAAGGTTGAAGGTTCTATATGTCTACCATATAATATATGCTAGATGTTAGATATAATATGAGAAGTAAACAGTTAATTTTTGTTTGAAAAAGTCTAGTATTTTTCCTTTCAAGTTCTAGCTTACAAATTTGTGAAGCAAAAGTTGTAGATATTCATCTCATTGAAAGGTAGAATACAGACTACTAAGTTATCCCCATTCCTGGGAATTAAACTGGATTTGCATGTATTGAAAGTGTAAATATGATTACAATAATCAATATATATACATGTCTTCTTATGCAATGTGTTAGACAGTGTTATGGAAAAAATACTACCCTTTTTGTTTTCATTTGATTAGAGAAATGTTGTTGCTTTGTTTAATTCATATCTGCATTGTTTACAGGAGATAAGACATTTGTGTGCTTATCTTGTTGACCTTAAAAAGGCTTCTGCAGAAGAAATGCGCAAAAGTGTTCTTGCTAATTACTCTGCCTTCATACGGTGAGTACACATCAGAAAAATGTTAGATTCTATAGTTCGGACTCTGGACTCCTCGAGTCTTGCCTAAAGTTGTTTTTACTGAGTTTGCAAGTGCTCTTTACATAACTTACTGGAAGTATCTTTGCTATTTACATTACTGAAAATTTTATATCAACATCTTAATTGAAATATAAAATTTTCAGTAACGTTCTAATACAACTAAGGTGTTACATTATGGTATCAAAGTTGAAGTCCATTATTTAAAACCTCGATTATGTTTTCTATTGCTATCTTGAAACTAACTACCTGCAATATTATGTACAGTACATCCAAAGAGATTTCAGATCTTGAAGGAGAGCTACTTTCCATGAGAAACCTTTTATCCAACCAAGCTGCATTGGTTCATGGTTTAGCAGAAGGGTGTCAACTTGGTTCCTTGGTGACCGGAAACGAAGATTCGGACATAGACGCTATATTAAAAGAGAAAACAGACATATCCAATACAGAAAAATGGCTAATAGGATATCTAGAAACCCTTGATGTTCTATTAGCTGAGAAAAGAGTGGAAGAATCAATGGCTGCTTTAGAAGAAGGAGAAAAAATGACAAGAGAAATTACACAAGGCAAAACTTTAAGTCCAAGTTTGTTTCAAGCACTTCAAAATGCCATTACTGAACACAGACAAAAACTAGCTGATCAGCTAGCAGACACAATCTGCCAACCATCAACTCGCCGCGCGGAGATTCGATCAACCGCGTTAGCATTGAAAAATCTTGGGGACGGTCCTCGAGCTCATACATTACTACTTAAATCTTACAAAGAAAAATTGAATCGTAACATACAAAGTCTCGAGTCCACAACAGTTAGTGCATACACTGCATCAGTTTCCCACCTTGTTTTTTCAACCATTTCGCAAGCAACATCAGATTCTTTGACAGTTTTTGCTGGAGAAGAGCCTGCATATACATCTGAGCTAGTAACTTGGGCAGTAAGACAAGCCGAACATTTTTCGCTTCTCCTTAAGAAACGGATTCTCGCCTCCATAGCTGCATCAGGAGGTCTTAGAATTGTATTAGAATGTGTTCATGTTTGTCTTACCCACTGTCATCTTTTGGAGGCTAGTGGAATGGCACTTTCACCTGTGTTGCTTAAACATTTTAGACCATTTGTTGAGCAAGCACTTATCACAAATTTGAAAAGAATTGAACAAAGTAGTGCTGCTTTAGCTTCTGCTGATGATTGGTTGCTTGCTTATGCACCAACTACTAGGAAAAATAATACTGGCCTACCTCCTGTTTCTTCTTATTCTAGTTTGAATTCACACCAGCCTAAGCTTTCAATCAGTGCTCACAAATTCAACTCAATGGTTCAGGTGATTACTTCTTAGTTATATCAATTTTCATTTTCATGCTCCTCAATTTTTTGCCATGGTTTCGCAATTGTCTGCTTTTGAAGAAATAACTATTGCTACGTACTCCATAATAATAATATAGTACTTTGAAAATAAATCAAATAGAACAAATGTAGCACTGACAATTCAGATTGAGCTTGTTCGGTATCTGACATGATACCAACACATGTAGTTATATTCCATCACCTGTATTTTCTAAAATTATTGCCAATGTTTACCTGTCAGTACCGTGTCTGATATTTGTGTCTGTGTCAGTGCTTCATAGAATATAACACCCAAGCCTATTTTCCTCTAGGTGGGATGGGACCTGCTACATGAATCAATGACGCTATAGATTCCTCTCTCATATATTAGGTTTGATAGAACCAAAGAATCAAACCTGTCTATTTACTATAAAAACTTGAATCATGTTTTAGGATTTGAATTAATAAATCATATGAACTAGCAGTATTAGGCCTAATGCAGTTGCGGACACAACCATAGTATTGTGGCCAATCATGTGATGCACCCTGGAATTTGAAACCCTGTTTCTGCATATTATCATAGAATAAAAATTTTAATCACTCCCCTTTCCATTTTATGTAATACCTTTATATCCTTTGTGTGAATATAGGAGCTTTTTGAAGACGCAGGGCCACTTGAAATCCTACAATTGGATGGACTTGCACTAGAAGGACTTCACCAAGTGTTCAATTTCTATGTCAATCTGTTAATAAATGCAATGCCAGGTTCAGCTGTCACTGAGAATCTAGAAAGCACAGGACACAAAATTGTTAAGATTGCTGAGACAGAAACACAACAGATAGCATTGCTAGGTAATGCGATACTGCTAGCAGATGAGCTGCTACCGCGTGCTGTTATCAAACTTTCACATAGCACAAAAGGTGATGACGACTCTCTGAGAAGAGCATCAGATAAACAAAAACCCCCGGAACAGCGTGAACTGAAGAAAAGACTCCAGCGCGAAGTTGATCGTCTGAGAGACATTTTCTGCAGACAACATGCTCTTGAACTCATCTTCACAGTAGACGGTGAACCACTTGTGAATTCTCAAATGTATTTGGGTATGGAGGAGAAAGGGGAGAGACCTGAATGGTTTCCTTCAGGAATTTTTCAGGTAAAAACAAAGGATGTTTCATGCTTTCTTGAGTTATAGCTCTACACATCTACATTGTTATATTATAACATGTTTTCTTTAATACTAAGTCACATATCACACATATTTTCATATAAGAATAGTGATAGTAGTATACTATAATCTGTGTAGCACTGTCGTAGACTCAGACACTGGACACGACGACGGCACTAACATATAGACAATGGTAATTATTTGAAAAGGTAGAAGTGATAGATTGTATCCATATGATTTGGTGGCAGACACTAACATATTTCCGAGAATAAGGCTGATCAATTCCTATATGATTGTGCAGGAGCTTTTTATAAGGCTTACCGAAGTGGCAACTATTGCGTCAGATGTATTTGTAGGAAGGGAAAGGTTTGCAACTATTTTATTGATGAGACTTACAGAAACAGTGATACTATGGCTTTCTGATGACCAAGCCTTTTGGGATGACATTGAAAGAACTCCTTTAGGCCCTCTTGGCCTTCAACAGGTAGTGTGTTACTTTTCAGCTGCCCTTAGTTTCTAAAGTCTCATGTTTTTGTAAGCGTACTTTCAAACAACATAAATGTTCTGAAAGAATACTTTTGAGCGGCACACATTCATTATTTTTTCTGATTGTGTACTTGTGAACTCGTGTCACCGGTGGAGAATTCTTTTTCCATAGTCATTTGACTGAAAGGTCACAGGTTCAAATTCTGGAAACAACCTCTTGTGTAAAAAAACACAGGGTAAGGTTGTGTACAATGCACCAAATGGTGGGACCCCTTCCCAGACCCTGCGTATGCGGGAGCTTTAGTGCACCGGGTTGCCCTTTTTAGTCATTTGTTTGTGGTTTAATGCATTGTTTTCTGGAGATGTACGAACACTTGAGCATTAAAACAAGGTTGTGAGGAAGTGATTTTATAAACTCAAATGTAAACATAATCTCTGGTATAAGTAAAAATCGAAAATGTTGTTTTCGAGACAAGTTAAGTTCTTGATAAGCGGACATGGAAATAGAATAAAATAATAAAGACAATTAATAACGATGAAATTCTGTGGAAATTTCTGTAAAAATGCTTAGATATGTTCTGGTATTTTGTAGAAAAAATAACTGGCCTGACTTTTAAAACTATCCTCAAACAGAACTCTTTAATACAAAGCAACTATTTCTAAATGGTAGTTTTTGAATAATTTGATTGAAGACATTATCTTATATCTTATGATTAGTCACCACTCACCAACAAGCAATATCAGACTCACTATACATAATTTGTGCAGCTTTATTTGGACATGCAATTTGTGATGATATTTTCATCCCAAGGTCGTTACTTATCTCGTCATCTGCATCAAGCTATTAAAAATATTATTGGAAGGGCTATTGATGCTGTTGCTGCTACAGGGCTAGATCCCAACAGGTACGTATATATGTAGCTTAAAATAGCATGTGTAGATGGCAAATTGGTAGCGGTCCAATGTGGATTGGTAGTTAAAAATAGTTTGAAACTGTAACAGCAACAGATGTTGCTATCTTAAAGTAGAAGCTTCCGGTCCTTCTCATCCTCACGGTTAGAACAGTGATTTGATCAATGTCGGTTCAACCAAAAACAAGGGAGAACGAATGTCTGATCAAAACTCAACTAACTCGCTTTTTTCTTGTTTTTTTTTTCCGAATCGACATTGATCAGTATCTCAGCCGATAAGACAAGAATGACTGAAATTCTACTTCAAAGGAGCAATCGTCATTACAGTTTCAGTTGATTAAGTATTATTGTACCATACCTATCAAGTTGATCCACTCTACAACCTGCATGCAACTATAATCATGCATGTTTGGTTTGAGAAAGAACTTTCTATTTTCATTTTCAGCTTTTAATTCAAATGCAAAACTGACCATTGTTTTTATTTTATATCCTGTTTTCATATATTTGTAAAGAAAATCATGTCTGGTATAAATATTTTGTAAACAGAAGACAAGGTACAAACAATGGCCAACTTTGCAATTAAAAATAAATATAGAAAATAAAGACATTCTCTTAAACTAATCACATGAATAGATTTATGATGTGATAACCAATCGTTGTTTTATACTGCTTCATAATACTAATCTAATTGACTTGAATACAGTGTCTTGCCAGAGGATGAGTGGTTTGTTGAAGTCTCTGAAATTGCTATAAAGATGTTAACTGGGAAAGCCGCCTTCGACAATGTAGATGAAGATGCTTATAGTCCCACCGGATCAGCCCATGCATAACCAATGTCATCAATCCATTCTCAACAAAAGTGATTATAGTTATCAACTTGGTCATGCTTGGCATGTTGTAGAGATCAAAAGGGATAGAAAAAATTGAAAATAAAGAGCTGATGTTAGCTGCTTCGACATTATCTTTTAGAATATAACCATAGTTAATTGATTGATTTAGACATGTCACAATATCTTAATCTTTGTCAAATTCCTACATACTCTGCGAAGCAAAAATAAGAAGAGAATTAAAAATTAAATACCCTTTTGTGTGTGTATTATGAATTTTATAACATTAGTGAACTTCATCGATTTTGAGAATCTAAGGTAGTATGAAGCATGGGAATAATAGATCCAAATTGAATAAACTTGTTAATTTTTTTACCACTGTTGTTAAATCCCTTTCACTCTTAACAGTGATGTAAAAACATGCTTGCATTCAATAATGATCATGATGGCATGTGTAACAAATTAATTGTTGAATGAAGTGGGACTCCTAAAGGAAAGGAACAAGTATATGGAATTAAAAGAAGTAGAAGAAAAATATTCAGATATGCGGAGATAGGCAGGGAAATATATTTTTATGGCTAGTTCTACATAATGATCTAAAGATTCGTAAGGACTATAACTTTTCAGGTGTTCTTACTTCACTTAGTCGTGACCTATGTAGCACCAAAATTTCAAATTGTAGTCACATACAATTAATTCTATTTTCTGAAATTAACGGTGCCTATGTGTCAGTGTAAGTGTTGTGTCCATTGTATATGTGTGTACACTTCATACATTGTGACCTATTATCTTGTACGCTAAATAACAGTTGTACCTCAATCAAATTTGCTCGATTGCTAAATTTTCAGGTTGAATGGTACATTCACATGGCAACCATGTGTTATTACCCCATATATGAGATAGGTTATGCAGCAGATGAATTATCATTTATAAACAATTTGATTATTTTAGTGGAGAAATATGAACATGCATCAAGTCCAGAAAGGAACTTAGATTCTTTTAATTTTTTGATAATTGAATTGGGAGTTTGGCATTTTAAGGAAACATAAATCCTTAATCTGAATACATAAAACTTAAATCATGTCTAAGATGTATTTCGTAATTATGGTTTTATCAAACTACACTTGAACATGTTGATAAACACAGGGTCGTATAATATAAATCTTCATTCTACTATTCAGTGATAGATTACATTGCCTGATATGGAAACTTTCTTTTATCACTCCAGACCAGCTGAGTTTGACCTCCACTTGCGCTCCTCCCAAATGTCAGTGTCTGCCATAGACTGAATGTCAATGAGTAATAGAACAGCAGGAAAGATGTAGTCTTAAAATCAAGAAGCTCTGTACAAAATATTATGAGTTTGATTTTACTGTATAATATATTTTTACACATGAATTAATCACATTTTATCATAATGTCACTGTCTTGTAAATTCTTCAATATATTATTTCAGAAAAAATATCTTAAAATATTTCCTTAATTATATGATTAGATAGTTACGGGTACGTATAAAATTGTTTTACACTTTCCATGTATATTCATTAGACCCAACTTATAATTGTCATGCATAAAAATAGTAACATATATGGAACTCACGTATATACTAGCAACAGATGTAAAAGGTACCTTTGTCGATCTCTTGTCACTAGGAGTCCGTGCAGATAAGGGAATGGCATATCTTCCTTTCTTGGCTGAGTTTGAAGATTGCCCAGATTGCTTCTGTCTTTTCTGTTCTGGAATATTTCCCGGTGTTTTACTGGGTTGGTACCTAAAGGACTCAAGTATAGAGGGACTTCTCTTCTTAGAAGCTTTCGAAATATTCCCCTGATACCCAAAATAAGAACTGATATTCCCAGATACTACTGACTTTTGACGCAATATGCTCTTTTCTTTTACTTTATTAATAAATTCAGTTGTCCAGGGGGAATGCTTTAACGGAGTACCAGACCTGCGGACACGTGTGAGTGGAGTTTCGCTCAAATACGACATTCCCTCCTGGAAGGTTATTCCTCCTAAGTTTCTTACTGGAGTTGAATCAATACTCCCATGGGGATTGAAATCAAGAGGAAATGCATCTTTTCCAAAATCTGGTTCTTCATGGTGATCAATTTCTCCGGTATCATTCATTGATCCCCATATTGAGTTGTTTTCTGGTTGAATACTGTTATCAAATGACAATTTTCTTACAATTTTATTCTTCCTCATGTGATCTTTCTCTGTCTTGGTCATCAAATTTGGGAAATACATGGAGTCAGAAATGGAGAAGCTTTCATCTACTAGAGGACTATTAGTCAAGTCAACCACCTCACCTCTAATGTCCTCATGCAGCTTCTGAAAATTACCAAGGTTTTGCCAATTCAAACCAGTATCCATTATTTCATTTTGAGACAACTCTTTATTTTTCAAAGAAAAACTGGGATGTCCTAGATGCTCTGATATTTGGGGAGCTTTGCAGTTCCATGATAATGGAGATACTCTGGAATGGTTTCTCATTGTTGTCGCAATGTTTCTTTGCTTCTGGTAAAATGCATCACTCGTGTACAAACTAGATTTTCCCAAGTCTCTGGACCTCCCAGCATCTCTTGACATACCAAGATTAAAAGGATTTTGCAAAGTAGATGGATCTGGGATAGCCTCAACATGGTTTAGTGTTTCGAATTGCAACAGTTCATCATTCTGACCATTGATTATAGGGTTTGTTCTTTTTCTTTTATTGTCAGCTTGGTAAAAGCGACACCTATCTGAATCTGGACCAGAAGATACCGAAGAGGAGCAGTCTGTCATTATAGATTTTGAATCCTCGCGTTCACCGTATCTGCAGAAAACACTCAGTAGGGAAAGACTTTCTTCTGGAACATGATATTTTTCCAAAACATGTATCCTTTGTTCGTGTGACCAAGCAAGAAACTCATGAAGTGTGACCCCTAAAGATAGTATAGAATGTGCTGTCAAAGGATTTATTCCAGGAAATTGCGTAAGAAATGACTCAGCAAGAGTTACTGAATCAGGCATTTTAGCATACAAACCCCTTGTCAGAATGGCAGTACTCTTAATGCAGTTTATCATAACTTCATTGGTCAACTCAGGTGAGTACGAGAAGAAAATCTGCAAATCAATTCCCAGACTTGTTGCTGCTGCATAAAATCCATCCGAAAACTCCATAACAGTTGAAAGAAAGTTAAATTCTCCTTCAAAGACCTAAAAGGAAAACAAAAATATTAAAATCAGTTCAATTTACAGGTGGTCAATAATCTATTAAACAACCACCATATATCAACAAAATCAGATTCAGCAAACTATGTTTATCAGTTTCCCAATGAAAACAATAATAAAAATCCCTTAATTCCCCTTCACTCTGATCCTTTTATTTGAATTTTTTTACTCAGTGAGACATTAATCATTCAAGGGGTCTATATTCACATTCTTTCTACCAGAAATGCTTCTCAGATAGCAACTAAAGAAAATATCTGGCAATTCTAGCCAACATCAACCGCCTTTGTCATTTTTCTCAAGCCCCATTGACAGAACGGTGTTTTATAGAAGCAGTTGAAAAGAAAAATCACATAACACGTGTAATTAATGTGAAAAATTGATTACCAGAAAGCAGCCATGAAAGTAAAAACTAAGCAACGGAAGAATGTCAGTTGCAATATTCTCAACACATAATGACAAACTTGAAGATGCCTCAGTTGCTGGAGTTGCTTTCTTCCCAAGGTTTCTGCTATCATACCATGCCAAGCAAACTGCTGAACTTAATATAATATCCACTGGTAAATCTAAATCACGTTCAACAACTTGAATTCCTCCTTTCTCCATCGCAAGAATTACTTGGTAAGAACTTCTTCTAGACACTATCATTTCCTTATCTACATTTTGAGTATTCACAATGATGACCGATCCAGAAAAAGACTCCACGCTTTGATGGCTATGATCAGTTTTCACAGCAGGAACTAGAGGCACAAAATTGTCTGCTTCAAGTGCAGTCTTTGAAGAATTTATATCATATCTCTGTTCCACAGGATAAAAGTTCAGTATTCGCTCTAATTTTCGATTCACCATACTTTCCTTGTGATTGAAAAGAAGAGGAGCCTCAGTTTCCTAGAAGACAATCATTGTTAGTTGCATGAGTGAGTTTTTAATATTCCATTTCATTGGTCAGTAAAAAAGTATAAGCCAAAAAACTAGAGTACCAATCAGCTGATGCAGTTAAGTCAGTAATTCCAATTAAAGAAGTTGACAAATGAAACCATTTGATTTCAACATCTGTATCACATTGATCCAGGGTATTGTTCCTAATAAAGTCTCTCTGCTTAATTGATTATTGTTGATTTCTCTTTCTAATACCAGTTGAGTCTATCATAAACCATATTCCAGTGCAAATACCAGAAATATAATCAGAAACTTCTAAATAAGTGGTTTTGATATTATTTGCAACATCATATTGTGTATGTAATCTAGATTTTATAAGCATTAAACTATCTAGAGTCAGAGAGGATTACCAGCAACGTTTCAGAGTATGGGGGCATTTCAACACCTTGACAGAGTGCTTTAAGAGCAGCATGGTCATCCAATTCAACCGTCAAAAAATGAAGAGTAGGCAATCCAACCGAGTTTGATGGAAGTTCAGATATTCTAGATGAGTCATTTGGACCACCATATTCCAAGATAATGCCAAATTTGTTGAATGGAAACAATGGAGAAACATTCCTTCAATTAACAAAGCAGTTAATTAGTTTCATAACCGAAGTATATGACAAACAACATTCCACCAAAAAAAATATATTGCTGCATTATGCATATTCCAAGATAATGCCAAATTTAATGAATGATAAAAATGGACAGACATACCTTCAATTAACAAAGCAATTACTTTGCTCAAAAAAAAAAAAAACGAATTACATAGTTTCGTAGCAGAACGTAGACCTAAAACGTACCACCGAAAAAGCATATATACTGCATTATGTTCGCAATTTGCAATCAATCAATTCAAATAAGAATATAGAAAGGAAGTTAGGGTCCTTTTAAAATAACAGTAGCACCGTCAGGTTCACATTTTCAGACTTCAAATTGTATGCACTTACTGTATGAGTATTTTATCATTCCAGAAACATAAATCCTAAATTTAATCCGTTAGAAAAGAAAACAATCCTAAATTTAATACTAACCCAAATGGCAGAGCAAATCTTCGTGAAGATTCAAAAATTGAAAATGTTAAATGAAAAGTAAAACTTTTTAGGTACCTGAAGGATAAAACCTATTTGACCCTCATTAAAAGGATATATCATTTGAGAAAGATTCAAAAAAGCATGCTAAAAAAATGTAGTTTTAAAAAGAAGTACAATGTGAGATAAAACGAAAATTAGTGTTGTCATATAGAAGCTATGGTGTAGCAGGATTTGAGCACCCACTCTTGTATAAAGTGCCATTGAATTTAGTAAACAGAGTTATTAAATATAAACTATACTGAATAAATTATATAGAAACAACTGCTTACCTGTATGAAACCAGCAAGCAGTCTGAACTCAGAAGTCCCTTCATTTTAGTATCAGTGTCACCAGGAAGATTATTTGCATATGGCTGACTTCTGTACGAAGTATTTAGTTCACTGTATGATAACCCCAGGAAGAGAAGGAGACTTTTCAAAGACCCCCAGAATACTTCTTCAGCCACAATTAAAGCTTTCAAACTATCATGTTTGATGTTTGCCTGTAAAATTTCCCTGACAGTTATCAGTGACGAGTGTGCCATAGAAATATTGCTTTCCATCTTCCTATTTTCATCTTTGATCAAAGATTGGAGGACGCCTAATCTTGATTTCAAGTAGTCTATGTTTTGACATAGTTTGTCTACATATAAGCATGCTGGGTTGAGACCATAGAAACACAAATACCAAACTGCCTGTTTAATTGCACTTAACACAATAAACGCCATATTATTTCCATTTACATGGAATTCAATCAGCTTGTGTTTTTGAAGACTCAGAAATTCAAAATAATGTACATCCGATTTATGTGTCTTTGCCAGCTCTGTATCACACTGCAAAATGGCCACATAGCTTTTTTCAAAATATCTAGCAAGTGCCACAATATTGTCAGACAGCTTAACTTTATGCAGAACAGTGTAACACCCTTGTGATTGTAGACCAGCTTTCAATGCGGTGGATGTAACTTTTGGAATATTAACATTAGCATTGGTGGAGTCTGCTCCAAAACAACAACTCTCCTTGGCAGTTGCTTTTTGAGGGTTTAAGAAATAATCAAAGTTGCTGATTTCTGACATAGACTTAAATAATAATGAAGCCCTCTCTGCTTTTATTTCCTGTAACTGTTCTCGACGTCCTTCATTGGAAGATCCATTTTCTACTGCTTTGCCTGCAGCAAATTCTACAGGCTGATTGTCAGGCTGAGAAATGCAATTAGAAAGCAACTTCTCCAACTCTTCACTTTGTTGGAGGTCACATTTACCTGTAGTATGACTAAGGTTGCTGATTTCTGACATGGACTTAAATAATGAAGCCCTCTGTGCCTTTTTTCCAGGTAAATGCTCACTGCGTCCTTTATTGGAAGATCCATGTTCTAAGAGTGTGCTTGCAGCAAATTCTACAGGCCGATTGTCAAGCTGAGAAATGCTTTCAGAAAGCAACTTCTGCAACTCTTCACTATTCTGAAGGTCACAAGCCCCTGAAGTATCACCAAAGAAAACCAACTCAAGTATCGATTTCCTGTTGTCAAGAGATTCTTCTCCGAAATCATGGTTGTTCATATCTATCTTGGCCCATAAGTTATGATACCAGTTAGATATATTGTAACTACATTTATCTTCTTCCAGTAGATCCCAGTTTAAGTAAATTCCATCAGATGCAGATAGGGGTTGGATCTTCATGTCGGAAAATAGTTCTTCAATGATATCATGTACATATATCATCTTTTTGTGATCAGAGATTACAGGTACAGGCAATGATTTGAATTTGTCATCTCCGAATGCCATCTCATTACTAACAATCAATTCATCAAAACTCTTAAAGTTAAACTCTTTCTTGAACATCCAGTCACTTGTTTCTTCTAGATCATTTGATGCTTTTGTGTCATAAAAAGCTTCAAAGGTATTAATCATGTCCTCATCAAAGAACACGAACTCCTGGAAGGTAATTAAATTCACCACCAAAGCACTATTAGCCTGCAATGTCCCATCCAGGGAAACATTCCAATCCACATGTTCACTTTCCAGCATATTAATAAAATCTCTTTCAGGAAATATATCTGATAACACCAAACTCTTCTTTGATACACAGTCTTCAGAAAACAACTTCACCATGTCATGCATCTCAGAATCCAAAAGTTCCTTGCCCTCAGTTATCGACTGATATCGTTCATCAAAACTTTGAGGTTGGATATTCCCGAAATATGATTCAACAATATCTACCATAGATAAGCTTGTGGGAATTCCCAAACTTTCCTCATCCACTTCCAAAATGAGAAACATCTTTTTCTCAGAGTGTGGCAGGTGCTGAACAGGTATATTACTTTCTGAAGCACATGCATTCTCCCCCTTCAGGTACTCAGGAATAACATCCTCAATCCTTGATACTGATTCTAGATCCTCGTAAGGGTACTGCCTCAATGACTCAGGCATGAGCATTTCCTGCAAGGAAAACACAGGAACTTGTTCCCTATAAAATTCGCAGACAAGCACACTTGAATAACAAAATTTAAATCTTTGCTTATGTCCTATAACTATATAAAATATGTTTCTCAAAATCCATTCTTTTGTGTTTAAAAGGCCACCCTTATTCCTGCATAATGCAAGAAGTAAAAAACTAAAACAAGGTATATTTAGATCCACCATATTGTAAACTCAACAAACAAAAATAAATAAGATACTATAACATATCAAGAGTTTAATGTGCATGCACCGCCAGTGTATAATATTTTTACATTGACACCGAATGGGAGAGCACAATACTTCCATGCCACATTACTAACTTCTAACTACCCATACAAGAGTGAGGGTTATGGAAAAAATAGTGAATGTCAATGTAAAACTGTTTTACACCGACAGTGCATATCCTTTAAACCCATATATTAATATGTATCAACATGTATTATAATAAAGTTTACAAGAATGAAACAATGTAATTACTTCAATAGGAAACCATCTGACTCCTTTACAGAATCTATATAAAGGTTCATACTCTGACAACCCAAGCCCGCAAACTTACAGCAAAAGTAAAAGGTGTAATAAAACATAGTGAACATAATAGTGGCTATATATTATAGAGTAATTACCATGCAATTTTCAACCTCTGGAGTTTGAGACAGCATTTCCATCCTCTCCTTCTCAGTGAAGCATACATTTTCCTTTAGAATACATTAAAAAAAGTGTAAGGATTGAATTAACATGCTAAAAGTGCAAGAATTCAGCATCAGTGTTGTCAAATAGCAGCTGTAGTGGCGGTGTAGTATAGCAAAGCGGAATTTCAACAAATCTCTGCTTTTATGATTTGTTATACTGTTATCAAATGGCAGTGCCATAGCACAGAAATGTAACAGAATTTGAAGAAACCGCTATTTTCAATATTCGCGATTGACAACACTAGTTCGCATACAAATAACTAAAAAAATGAAGTTAAAGGTTCAAACATCAAATGCCATAAATGGAACACGTTATTATTATTACTACAAAATTAGAAACAAGCATCTCACCAAGAGTGCGTCTAACTGCTCAGGTGTTTCGAATTGAATTGGTTCATAAACAACTTTGTTTTCATCACCACGAGTAACCGTTTCACTCTCCTGCAATCAATATAAATTATAAGATCTAACAAAAATAAATAAACTAAATGAATAAGATTTTCAGGGAGAAGAAGTGTCAGTTTACTTTGGAAACTTCAATATCAGCATTGGAGACATGATCTTCGAAGATAAAATCTGCTTCTAGCTGCAACGCAATCAAAACATTAAAGAATGTAAAGCACATTCAGTAAGCTTCTTTTAGAATTGCACATAGAATCTCAATTTTCAGAGTGATATGAAATACTAACAGTAATGAACGAAAACAACACAATCTTCATGAAGATGGAAGCACGTCAATTCTTCATCGGAGAAACAAAACATGAATTTAAACTAACCTCACAATTTTGAAATTCAGCAACTCAAAATAAAACATACAAAAACAACAAGCACATAAAATCTCAATTTTCAGAGTAATATAAAACGCTGACGGCGGTGACGAACGAAACTCAACACAGAATCTACACGAGGATTGAAACACTAATTCTTCGTGGGAGTAACGAAAAGTAAACTGAAATTAACTTCAAAAATAAAATCTACTTCTAGCTGCTACACAATCAAAACATCCAAAAACAATGAACAAAGAGATTCTAAGTTTTTAGAGTGAAATGAAATGCTAACAGTGTGGAACGAAAATCGAAAAAACTACATTAGGACCAATGAGATAAAAAACAGAAAAATTTCATCAGCGTTACAAACTCTGCTTCTCGCCGCAACGAGCACATAGAATCACAATTTTCAGAGTAAAATGCAACAGTGAAAAATGAAAATCAACACAATATACATGAAGATTGAAATGCATCAATTGTTCATCGGAGAAACAAAACGTAAACTGAAACTAACCTCGCAATTTTGAAATTCTGTTACGAAAATAAGCCATACAAGAACAACGAGCACATAAAATCTCAATTTTCAAAGCAAAATGAAATGCTAACAGTAACGAACAAAAATCAACACAACCTACACAAAGATCAAAACACATTAATTCTTCCTCGGAGAAACAAAACATAAACTGAACCATTGAAAGTAATCTCGCAATTTTAAAATTCCACCAGAGATAAAAACATCCGGAAACCACGTGCACTTAGAATATCAATTTTCAGTGTAAAATAAAACGCTACTAATGAAAAAGGAAAAATCAACAAACTCTATACGAGGATCAAAACACATCAAGTCTTCATCGAAGAATAAAAAAAGTCAACAGAAAATTGAAATTAACCTCACAATTTTAAAATTCGGCAACGCAATCAAATATTTACAAACAACGAGCACATAGAATATCAATTTTTAGAGTAAAATTAAATGCTAACAATTTCAAACAAAAATCAACACAATATACAGAAAATCAAAACATATTAATTCTCATCAGTAAACTGAATTTGAAACTAACCTTTCAATTTTGAAATTCAAAAACAAAGAGCACATAGAATCTCAATTTTCAGAGTAAAATACCAACAATAACAAACAAAAAATTACACTCTGATGGAAAACATTAACTCTCATAGGAGTAACAAAACGTAAAGTGAATTTGAAACTAACCTCGAGATTTTAAAATTCAAAATCAAGCACATAGAAATAGAATCTCAATTTTCAGAGTAAAATGCTAAGAGTAACAAACAAAAATTGACAAATTACATCGATTCTTCATCAGAAAAGCAAAAAAAAACTGAAAACTGAAAACAACTCGCACATAGAATCTCAACTTTCAGAGTGAAATGTAATGCTAACTGTAACAAACAAACGAAAATCAACATAAAATCTACATGAGGCTCAAAACGCCCTAATTCTTCATCACAGAAGCAAAATCTACTTCGAAAGTAAAATGAACTTCTCGCTACAACGCAGTTTTCAGAATGCTAACTGTGACGAACGAAAATCAACACAACGAGCACATAGAATCTCGACTTTCAGAGTGCTAACAGTTACAAACGAAAGTCAACACAAAATCTACACGAGAATAAACACATTGAATCTTCATCAGAGAAGCAAAACATAAACTGAAACTTATTTCGAAGATTGAGTCTACTTTTCACTACAATGCAATTTTCAGAGTGCCAACAATGACGAACAAAAATAAACACAACGAGCACATAGAATCTCGACTTTCAGAGTGCTATTGGTTACAAACGAAAGTCAACACAAAATCTACACGAGAATAAACACATCAAATCTTCATCAGAGAATTAAAACGTAATCAAAACGTAAACTGAAACTAACTTCGAAGATTAAGTCTACTTTTCGCAGCAACGCAATTTTCAGTGCTAACAATGACAAACAAAAATCAACACAACTAGCACATAGAATCACAATTTTCAGAGTAAACTGCTAACAGCAACAAACTAAAATCAACACAAAATCTACACGTGGATCAAGATGTACTAATTCTTCATCGGAGAAACAAAAAGCAAACGGAAAATTGAAACTAACCTCGTGATTTTGAAATTCGGCAACTACACTACACTAGAATCTCAATTTAGAAATTAAAAACTAACGTTGCAATTTTAAAATTGAAAGTAACACATAGAATCTCAATTTTCAGAGTGAAATGAAAATCTCACAGTAACAAACGAAAATCAACACAAAATATAAACGCATCAACTCTTCATCGGAGAAGCAAAACGTGAACTGAAAAACTAACCTCGCAATTTTCGAATTCGGCAACGCTATCAAATATTCAAACACGTAAAGCACATAGAATCTCAATTTACAGAGCGAAATGAAATGCTAACAGTAACGAAGGAAAATCAACTAAAATCTACACGAACATCGAAGCACATTAACTCTTTCACAAAACGTAAACTGAAAACGGTAACGAACCTCACGATTTCGAATTTCGGAAACTGAGGAATCACGATCTGGATTCAAAACCGTTAGATCGTTGTTCTCTTCGACGCTGATTCGGTGAGGAAGAACCGCAGAGAGAAAGGAGGAGAGAGCGGTTTCGATTGGGAAAGGATCAAGGTGGAGGGAGAGGTTGGGGAGAGGGGAGAAGAGCTGCTGGTGGTGGTGGTGGTTTGCGGCTGTGGATGGCGGTGTAGGGAGACGAGGGACGGGAAGGTGGAGGAAAGGGGGTTGTGATGGTGGAAGTGTGAAGTAGTCGTTGTTTAGAAAGCGTGTTCGCATTTTTTGGGGGGAAGAGAAAAAAGAGAAGATGAATGAAAATTGAATTTGGCGCTTAAATTTGGGCATTTATAGTAACGAGCTTATAGCTTATTATCTTTTATTATACTTAAATTGCTAATGGAGGACTTATGCCTCTGTTTAACACGTTCAATGCAACAACGCTAATGTAGATGTAACATCCCGCTCATCAACTACGAGAATTTTATCAATCAAGCAGGTTCAGTATCATTATCAAGTTAAGCACGTTTAAGATTAGGGGCATTTTAGTAATTTGGTCAATGGTCATACAAACTTTTTTTAATTTATTTTTTCTAGCTATCTTTTTCTTTTTTAAGAAATGTTTTCTAGATATGTAACCAAAAAATAATAAGGTTTTCTAGCTATCTTATTAGTAAGGGTGTGAATTATTTGAAGGAGAGATTGATCAAAATCATAAGCTTTCTCAAAATCCACCTTAAGAATAAGACACTCTCGGTTTCTTTTTCTAGCTAAATTCACCACCACATTCACAATCATCACGCTATCAACCAAGTGCCTACCTTTAAGAAAATCGATTGAGAATTTGAAATAACCGAGTTCATCTCCTTAAACATCCTCTCGGTCAACACCTTAGCAAGGAGTGTGTACAAACTACCCAACAAGGAAATCGGCCTAATCTCCTTGAGTGACAAAGGAACCTTCACCTTAGGAATCAAAGTAACTAAATATGATAAACAATGAAATCATGTTTTTTCTTATGAAATGATATTTTTTGTAGTATAAAAAAACCATCTCTTAATTTTGTCTAAACATTCAACTAATTTTATATTTTATTGTATTTTTTGTATTATTGATTACAAAAAGACAAGAAAATCCTTTAAATCAGACCCAGGTAAAACTTTTTTTAAAGCTAAGAAAAATATATTAAAAAAAGAAGAAATACAAAAAGCTGAGGGGGCATAAACCTGACCCAGGAACCACATAATCTACCCTAAAAGGGGTATTACCCACCTAAAACTTATCCCCACAAGAAAATAAGACAACAAACTTTAATTCTTATTTTGAGGGAAAGACAACAAGGTTCCTCTCAGCGCAAAAACTAATTCTTATACTCCAATGACAAAAAAAACAAAAAAAACTATATAATTTTTGCCCCAATGTTTCAAACACCGTTGGGTGCATGTTTTCCATATTCATTTGAATATTATTCATATTCAAATCCAACAGATGTCTCCACCAGGAATCTCTTCACTATCTCTATGCTTGGCTTAATTACAATATCTTGATGCAAATGTTTATAATCTTCTCCCTTCAGAAGGGTCTCAAAGACTTCCGTAGAATCAATTTTGTACACCATCGACCCAAGCATTTGAGACATATTCTCAATCTTCAAGAGTTGATTTTGAACTAATATGCAAGTGTTCTGTTTGGTATTTCTGATAGCTTCGTTCAATACCTTTTCCTTTTGAGCATCATCAATGTCATTTTTCTTTTCTATCGGAAAAAAAGAATCAAGCTCAGGAACCCCAATAGCCCTTCTAATTCCCTTGGAGTTGTCTGCCCCAGGTACATAATATTCTCGAATCTCATCAACCATCCCCGCCGCAAGCATTTCCTCCACTCTTTCCCCTACATATTGAAATAGAGTAGGCAAAGACACATCTATCCAAATGAAAAAAACAGTCATATTTTGAAAGAAAAGCAATGGTTGGGTCTTCAACCAATTTTTTTATATAAGAATTGGACCCTCCTACAATAATAGGTAGGCGTCCATTGCCAATTATGAGATCTATGGATTCAAGCACGT
>Ga0315915_1003244_pt1 | contig 20687 bp, 9 predicted proteins | sample MpolbnodulesMG_FD_207738 | JGI IMG/M metagenome (GOLD analysis project Ga0315915, IMG submission 207738) | Medicago polymorpha root nodule microbial communities from Los Angeles, California, United States - branched nodules | ecosystem: Host-associated > Plants > Roots > Nodule | place: USA... | reverse complement strand
ATATGATAAAATTTTGAAAATGCATGACCACTTTTAAAATATCAATATCAATGTAATGTTTCTATTAAATAACTTTTTATTTTATATTTAAAACACAGATAAATATTTGCACTGTATTGCTTCTCCAAAGTACCGTTAAATATTTACTCTGCACTCATGTAGAATTTATGTGCTTATATCTCCAAAATCAAATTTTTTGTAAACCGATATGAGAAAGTTGATATTATTAAATTTTGAAAACTAATGATTATTTTTAAAATACTAACATTAATGTACGGTTTCTATTTTTTTACATGCAAACTAGCAACAAACCCGTGCGGAACCCGTGCTCCGCACGGGCTAATTCAAGGCGGGGGTCATGCTTTGTCATTCATTAAAGCGCTTTGCAATGCTATATAAACTGATATTAGTTGTAGGCTTAGTAATAGACCAAAAAATTAATTAAATATATAAGATAAAGAGAATCAGATAATAAGGAGAAGAAAGATGAAACAAATAGATTGATTCCCCCGTGAAAATTTGTTAGAGTTGTGATGGCCATTATCCGTAAAAAAAAATTATCAAATTAATGAATTTCATAATTATCCGTGGAAATTTGTTTCAGTCTTTCAGATGACCATTATCCAAAATTAATTTTTTGTTTTTTTAAAAAAAAAAAAAAATTTGTAAAAAGACCATTATACACATAAAATTAAGGAGATTATGAGTTTTAAATAGGACAATTGTGAAATTTTGCAGTACTCAACTTTTATATATTGTTAGCAGATAAAAAATTATATATTAAAAGGACGAAAATTCTAACGAAATTTATTTAAAAATTCAAAATGAAAATTGATTTATTTAGTTAGAAAAAAAACTTATTTAATCTTCTAAAAAAAGAATTAATCTTTAATATCTTTTTCGAACAGATTCAAATTCAAAAACCCAGCTGAACGTGAAAGAGTAAAAGATAAGATGGGTTCGGTGGCGGTGGCGCCAATCTTGTTCCCCGGCAGCTGCCGTAGCCTCGCCGTTCAGGATGCGGCGAGTGCGGTTCCCATATCACTTAACAGACACCTCAACAAGCATGAATTTGGTAGGCGTTGTCGGAATTCAAATAACAGTAACGCCATCAGTGAAACAGTAAGCTACCCGAAATATGATCGATTGCTTCCATGTCCTACACATAAATCTCCACCAAGAATTGAACACTTAGTTGTTTCACAAGGAGGACCTGTTTTACAATACATTTCTAAAGCTTTGGATCTTCCTCATTTGTAAGTGCCATTTTTACCTTCTGAATCAATTTTACCGAATCAATTCATTTAAAATCAATTTTTGTCACTGCAGAACCAAGCACACACTAAGTTTCATTTTGTGAAGGTTTGTTGCAGATCTGATTCAATTCGGAGCTGTGTATTTCGCTCTTGTTTCTCCGGAGCCACCTCCTACGGCTACTGCAGAGCAAATTAGAATTTTCAAACAAGTAACTGAACCATTGGTTCTGCAAAAAAGAGTTTCCCTCAAAGGAAAAACTATACAAGAAGCTCAAAAAACTTTCCGTGTAACTGATGTGAATCAGTTTGTTGAACCAGGAACTTATTTGCGAGTGCACGTGCACCCCAAGCGTTATCCTAGGTAAATTAGAATATTAGCTGGAAATTGGAATCACATTTTTGTTATTATAGAGTCATGATATGATAATGTTTGACATTCTTAATCTATTTTTAGGTGTTATGAGATTGACTGGAGATCAAGGATCATAGCTGTGGAGGAATCATATGTAGTTTTGGATAAACCTGCTGGCACTTCAGTATGTAATCAATCTCATAGCACTAATGTCCTGTAATTTATTCTTTTAGAAAAAAGATTAAATTTTGGATTCTTATAGAATAGTTATTAATCCCCGTATATGATTCTTATAAGGGGATTAATATAGAATAGTTATTAATCCCTGTATAGGTTTCTTATAGAATAGTTATTAAATTTTGGATTGTAGACAACAGCGCTAAGTCCTGTAATTCTGTATGCAATGTCAATTTCTACATTGAGTGAAAATTGTTATCTGAAGGGTTGTTTGCCGTGTCCAACATCATTGTTTCTGTTTTTACTGAGTAGGTGATATTTATAATGTGTATTCCGAATCCCAATACCAGGTTCCTCCATCTTTTGATAGGCGTTGAGGTCAAGTCCTTATCAAGCAATAATGGTTTTGTAAAACACTGTTAAGTAAAGATATATCAATCTCAAGAATGATTGTTTGCAGGCTTGATGCTCAGTAGGTGGAGAATTTTTTTGAGCAGTGTCTATGAAGTATGCTTACTAGTTTTGAATGAGACATAGCATTAGATTTCTAATTTGAAGTGTGAATAATTTAATATTCTGTATGACTTGTGATGAAGTTTATTGATATGTCTACATTGTTAATTAGTTTATTGCCTAAATTTTCCGTGCAATGTATTCTTTTCTATATTTGGTTAGGTAGGGGAAACTATCGGTAACATTGAAGAAAGTTGTGTAACCTTTGCAACTCGTTCCTTGGGATTGACAACCCCTTTGATAACTACCCATCAAATTGATAACTGCACGGAAGGCTGGTATGTGTCTATGTTAAATTAATTAGTGCTGCTTGTCATTCTGGCCATGGTATATAATCTAATAGACTGTTATTTATGTGTAGTGTAGTATTGGCTAGGAATAAAGAGTATTGCTCCATCTTTCATTGCAAAATCCGGGTAACTCCAATGTCATTTCATAGCTTATACAGTTATACTAGAATAATCTTGTACTGTTCTACTTATAAAATAACACTCGCACAAGGCATGAGCTGTTTGATCTTAGTCGTTAGACGGGGCTTTATTCTTTGAAAGACTTCATTTTTCTCTAAGTGAATGTGCAAATTAATTTTAACTGATACATATTATGTTCATATGTTATTGAACACTTAATTATTATTTTTCAGGAGAAAAAAGTGAAGAAGATTTATCTTGCTCTCGCAGCTTCTCCTTTACCAATTGGAATCATTAAGCACTATATGCGTCCTACTAACACGGCTCCTCGACTTATTTCTGAAGGTAACTACACAAATTGGAATGCTTTGCAAAGATTGCTTGATAGCCTTGAAATGAAATAGTGAAGTACTAATAAGTGTACTTTCGATGATCATGTATTATAAGCAACTTCCAGGGAGGAGCAACTCCATGGTTCATGGTATTAGTGGCTCAGAAGTATTATATATATAGTGAGCTCTTGCCTTGTACTGAGAGTTGGGCTATGGCCCAACCCTCTCCTTTCCCTTACTCAGAATTCTGTTAGAGACAGTTGGAGACAGCTGGTATACAGCTGCCATTATAATTAGAGTTAATTGTATCTAGCTATACTATAAATACACCAATGTACTCTCATTCTATCATAATGAAGATATACTAGATTCTGAATCTCATATTCTCTCTCCTTTACTTTCCATGCATCTCAGTTTCTTACAATACGCATGACTCGTGGTCGTGACATTAGCTTTACCTTTGTCTGATATTCAATATTCCACTTCTTGAAAAGAATAAAAGGAATAAAAGAAAAGAGCTACAATAGAAGACAGAGTGACGTGTTTTGGAATAATATTTAGTTTTATACTACATGAAGGAAATTGCAATGTCGTAATGTTTTAACCATATGATTTAGTTAGGCGCATTAGCCAAGATGGAAATTAACTACCTAATCAACTTATAACATTTTTATCTTCTTTGATTGAATAAACTTTGAATAGGTGTTTGCCAAATCTGTTGTACTACAACAACATGATCTGTCAATGGGCAACTGCATTTCCATTGTAAAGTTAAACTTCAAAAAAATTTGTTTGCTCTGCAGAGTTGCTAAAAGGCTTCCTGATAAGTGTCGTATATTGAGTGCAGATTGTATCAAGGGATGGCATATTTGTCAACTTGAGGTCATGGAATGCAGAAAGATTCCCTGGCCAGCTATTGTTGTTCTAGATGAATATTGTGTTGAAGATTGTGGGTGGCCCTCTCAAGATTATGCGTACGAGTGTAAAATCAACCTTCTTACTGGTCGAACTCATCAGGTCTGTCAGCTGTCCTTTTATGTACTGTTTGAATTTTATTTTCTTGTTGATTCTTAACGCATTACAATAAATATGAATGATCAATTAAAAAATAATGAAAACATAATTGATTGATAATTCTTATCGTCGGGTGAACTGAAAAGTTATTTGTTGCATACACCCTCCAGTCACTATTATAAGCAAAACTTTGCATTTTAGATTCATTCATTTAATGATGTATATGGTCTTTATTATAGACCACATACATCATTTAATGAATGAATCTAAAATACAAAGTTTTGCTTATAATAGTGACCGGAGGGTGTACTTTGTTTTCTGTCTTTTCATGTCACACGCCTTCATGAGCAGTAACCTGTTTACCAGCTGCCTTTGCTAGTGAAGCAGTCAGTCAGCTGCAACAAATCACCGTTGTACTGACAAACTCTATTGTTCTGGCAATTGTTGGATCTAATATTGAGCTATATTTGTGTTAATTGTCAAGTTGTGCTTCAATTTTAAAATATCTCCCCCCTCCATTCGTTTTATAGAAGTTTATATCTTCTGTGGTATTTTTATTGAAAAATAGGTATGAATTATTATATTTTTGCGCAATTTTATCATGAAATTAAAACCCATTTTGGTGTGTGTAATGTCTATTCGGTCTTTGCGCAGTGAAAATGCCGAGAATATTTATCCCACAAATTTCTAAACTTTATACACTCTAGTGGCGCTCTTCACCAAACGTCTTGTGTCTATACCCCACAACAAAATGGGGTAGCTGAACACACAAATCAACATCTCTCTGAAACCACGTAGACTCTTCTCCTTCATGGTAATGCTCCATCTCGTTCTTGGGTCATGTTGTCCCAAGAGCGTGCTATCTTATAAATCACATTCTCTCCTTTGTCCTTGGCGGCCAAGTCCCTCACTCGGTCCTTTTTTCTAATTCCTTTTTACGCCCATGCCTGAACATCAGAAGCGTTGTACGGGTGGTCCAATAACTGGTGGCCGAATGGATTTTGGATAGGCTTTGATACTGTGTTGGAAGAGCGAAAACAAGAGAGACATATAGTGAAACTGTGTGTTTGAACTACACAACATTTACATGACATATATAGGAGATACTATATAGGCTAAAGGCAATAAATACACAAATAAGTACAAGAGATACTCGCCCTATTTACATGATATGATAAGCTTATACAATAAATACAGATCATAATATATTTACAACAGTTCCATGGGTTAAATAGTGAATGAACAAAGAAAATTTCCTTATTTCTTTTATCTGATTATCTTTAGCCCTGTTGACATAGTGACTTAAATTTTAACGCAGATTCGAGCTCAATTTGCTGCTTGTAAGGCACCAATAATTGGTGATACTATGTATATGCCTGCTGCAATTGCAGAGATGATTAATCCTGGACTTAATCCATTTGGAAAATACAATAAAGATTTCAGTAGTGAGAGTGAAAAAGAAACGGCTGTAATAAATTGGATTGCACAACACGGAAAAGATCCTAGTGTTGCAATTGGCCTTCAAGCTTGTCAAATTTCATGGGACGATGATGAATACATTTACAGAGCTAGTTTGCCTTGGTGGAGGTGTTAAAATGCTGGAATTGTTCTTGAGTTGAGGATATGCCAGATGTGCTGTTGGACTAAATTTTGTAAAATTTCAAATTCAAACTACACTCTTGAATCATACTAACAAGCTACAAAATTGCAAACAAGTCCTTCAGTTAAACTTATCTAATGTGTTGTGGCCTTTTGAGAATGTGCATGCGACATTTGCCACTTCAGCGTCATGCTTGTGATCAATGAACACTGCAATGGTAATGTTGAGGGTATTTTTACAGCAATCCTTCAACACTATGGACTCCCCAGGTACACGCTCTACATTTTCCTCTTTTATGCAATCTGCTATTGATATGTTGTACTATTGTATCTATACTTGATCTTGGTCTATTAGAGTATAGAATAAATCCTTCAATTTGTGTCAAAGCTTTGAGAAATCTGACAAATGGACATGAATTTCTTCTACTATATCATATCTACCATAATTCTTACCTCATTGTTGCACCTTAGACATTTGTTCTTCTAGCATGTCTTCAATCCCACCAGGTTTGTCATGTAACTAAACCCAGAGAATTCATATATGAATGTAATGAAATTCCTATATCCACCCATGACAGTTGGTGTAATAGGTCCACACAGATCTTTGCGAGTTAGCTGCCACAGATCATGACACTTAGTTGATCCTTCAGTCCAAATTTTATTTTTGACAATGAACTTGCTTTTAACCCGACGGGTGTGTTTGATTTGCTAAAAATATAAGGGATGGACAACTGTTATTGTACCTTGTTTAATTTAGAAACTGGTTATAGGACTAGACAAAACAAGGGACATGCGACTGGACAAAAACTAGAAGTTTCAAAATTAGGTTGGTAATGCAAAGGGAGATACTGTTATTTTCATTTATCACTATAATAGTTTGAAAACACGTACATGTTTGGCAATTGGAACTCCATCTTTTTTTACATTTTGTTGGCTGTTCTGGTGATCCCTGACCCCAGCTCATGCAGGCCTTGACATTAACATAATGATTGATGGCAACAAAATTCAATCCATTCTTTAGTTTCTCCTTGTCATTGCTAGAAAATCCGGGTAATATATTTCCTAGAATTTTCCGTATAACTGGAGGGCATTCACCTAATATGATTGAGTCCATGATCCTGCTTTGGATTATAGTTAATTATTAAATACATACCCAGAGAATGAGCTTGTTAGCTTTGTGCCTAAGTCGATCAAAAACATAAAGTGGTCATTTGTTGAAGAAAAGGTTACCAGTTTAGAATGAATTATATCCTTCTCAACCAACTTGTCTAGCATTGAAAGGTTACGAGTGCATGACAATGCCAATTTTACCATGCTCGGTCTGCATATATCGTTCATCACAGTTTGAATTAGTGTTTCCAATTGATTCTTTCACTTTTAGGTGAGATCCCTTTCTCACCCTTATCATTAACACTTGTGAAGAAGCTTGTCTTAGTAGATTTGAAGTTGGAATTTTTTTAATGTGTAGGATGTAATAAACTAAAGAGTACCTGGTATTTAGTTTTATAAATATAATATACTGCAGCTACATGTGATAGGATTACATTGTGGGCAACCACATATGCCTCCTTCTGCGAATCTCCTCTACTGCAATTTCCAGATGGTTTAGAGCAACGACATGGTTGATCCAGTCTTCTGCGGTAGCTGTATGCGGCCAGATAATCTGGCTCATTGAAGTTTACCCAATACTTTACCTTGTCACCAAATGATTTAAAAACAAAGGTCTGCGAGAATTACAAAATCTTCCCGCTCATGAAGTGTATTGAAAAATACTAGCTCAGGTCTTCCAAGTAAATAATGACATATTATATGTACAATTGCATTTCATTTACGAATTGCACCAAAGAAACACCATAAAAATTTAAATGGTTTAGATGAGGCACTTAAGTGATTATACATACACTTTGTCAAAAAAAAAAGTGATTATGCATACACGTATGCCTAAAAATACTCCAATTAAAGGATATCAGGAAAAGAAAATGGCAATTAACTAGTTGCTTAGTGTGACTCTGGACTTGGCCAACCTCCATATTTGTCTTCAAGTTCTTAAGATAAATCTAAAATGTGATGTTGCCACAAATGGTTGAATATCTGCAAGTTGTCCAAATTCATCAGGGAATTGAAACGCGTCACTAAGTGCACGGTTAATTATGTTTGATATTTCAATAAGATAATATTAGTAACAAATAATTGCTAGTCATAAACACAGATCAAGTGTTTGCCCCTACTCTTTTATGTCCTATTTTCGTAAGTGCTACAAGATCACTTTAAGGTGTCCGATAAAATGCATTTGCCATCATACATTACACACCCAAAAGTGCTTCGATATGAGGTGTTTGATACAATGAAATTGATTATTTCATTCGTATTGACTACAACGAGTTTGGTTACACTTATTTTCTAGAGTAATGATTTTTGTACAACTTTTGAATAACATTGTTCTTGTTCTTTCTTTTTATTGTTCAAAAATAATAGAGAAAGAAAAGAAAAGTGAATAAAAACATAATGTGAGTATAAAAAAAAAGTTGTACTGCTAAAATGGTTATCTAAAAATATCATTTCTCATTTTTTATTAGTTTCAAACACATATTTTTTTAAAATATATACACATGATAAGACTTTTGATTTGACACACTCATAATTTTGATCTAAAATTTCAAACAATATTGATGATACAAATCCTTTTTATACGAAGGTATCCAAAAATAAATTATTTTACGCTCTACCGACTTTCAATCTAAAATATGTTTTACAAAATAAATTCGTTTTAAAATATTTTTTGAAAGCGTATAAGCAAACATACACACTTAAGTGGAAAATTAATACACCCACTTCGTTAAAAAAAGAAGTGTAATACTTGAAATGAAGTTTTTGGGCAAATTAATTAAAATATTGACATAATACTATTCAAATATATTTGGTTTACCAATTGTCTGCACAAAATAGATGTAGTAGAAATAATTTCTCTAAGTCTTGTAAAAATAATTCAGTTGATAGCCGCAAGAATGTTGATATGTAGAAATTTAAGTTTGAATATGAAATTTCTCACTTATCTCTACTAAAATGTGTGAGCATAGTCATTATACATTAGAAAAAAAAATTAGGACTAAATTGTTCTAATTTATTTTTTAATATTAATCTTTAATGGATTAAATTGAGTTAAACAATGCTTTTAGAACTAAAGAGTGCACTTACAACATTTATTAATAAAATTAAAATAGAAATATTCTTTTGAAAAATGATATATAACATTATTTTTGATGTTTTTGTCAAAAAAAATATTTTTAATGTTTAAAAGTTGTTGTTTTTAATGTAAAGTTTTTATTTTTCGCTTTCTTAATTACCAAATACTATCTTTTAAGTACTATTTGTTACCAAGATCTAAGCAAATTTAGTTTTTAAGATTAATTTTTTAAGGGAATTGATACATGCATAGATCACCTTGGGTGGTATGGTTTCCACATAAATGTCTCTCAAACACTCTGACATAGAGATGGTACATTATGTGTATTGAAAAAAAAGTGTTGATGAAACATTATCCATTTTTTAATGGATTAAATTGGGTTAAGCAATGCTGTTAAAGTAGAAAGAAAGAGACTGCACTTGACACTGTCCCCCATGCCATGCCATGATGCTGTCCCCTTCTTTCTAATTCTTTGATCCAGATTCCGTAGCTTTTTTACTAAATTTCAAATCTTTGAAATGAAACTGAAAATGCTTTGAAAAACTTGCTAATCTCAGAGGTTTGTTTTTTTTAATCACACTCTCATCTCATGGCGATCATAACTGAAGAGCAAGAACCAGATCAACAACAACATCAACAAAAACAAAAACAACAACCTAAACAACACTCCAGCAAAATCAAATCCAAAACCCAAAAACCAACAACACAACCTCAACAAACCAACCCATTATCTTTCTGGTTCTACTTCACTCTTTCAATCTCTCTCATCACCCTCTTCTTCCTCTTCACTTCTTCATCCCTTTCTTCTTCCTCACCACAACAATGGTTCCTCACTTTACCTACCACTCTCCGTCAACACTACTCCAATGGCCGCACCATCAAAGTCCAAATTCACCCCAACCAACAACCCATCCACCTCTTCACCTTCCAGCTGGACCCCACCATTCCCAATCCTTCAGAAACCGTTCTCATTCTTCATGGTCAAGCTCTCAGTTCATATTCTTATCGCAATCTCATTCAATCTCTTAGCACACAAGGTGTTCGTGTTATTGCCATCGACCTTCCTGGAAGCGGATTTTCAGATAAATCAGTAGAAGTTTCAGTTGAGGGGTTGGATGGGATTTTTGGGAGGTTTAGTTATGTTTATAGTGAGATTCAAGAAAAGGGTATTTTTTGGGCTTTTGATCAAATTGTCGAAACGGGTCAAATTCCTTATGAGGAAGTTCTAGCTAGAATGTCAAAGAGGAAAGTGAATAAACCTATTGATTTAGGTCCTCAAGATATTGGAAAAGTTTTGGGAGAGGTTATTGCTACATTAGGATTAGCTCCTGTTCATTTGGTTTTGCATGATTCAGCTTTAGGGTTTACTGCAAATTGGGTTTCTGAGAATTCAAATTTGGTTTCAAGTTTGACATTTGTTGATACGCCCGTGCCGCCTACAAATTTGGGTGCTTTTCCTATTTGGGTTTTGGATGTTCCTTTGATTAGAGAGGTAGTTTTAGGGGTTCCTTATGTTTTTGCAAAAGTGGTGAATTTTTACTGTTCTAAGAGAATTGGTGGTTTGGATGCTGATGTACATAGGGTGCTGTTGAGGGCTGGGGATGGAAGGAAAGCGGTTGTAGCTATTGGCAAGAATTTGAATTCTAGCTTTGATTTAGCTGAATGGGGTGGTTCTGATGGATTGAAAGATATGCCAATGCAACTGATCTGGTCTAGTGATTGGTCTGAAGAATGGAGCCGTGAAGGGAATCGGGTTGCTGGTGCTCTTCCTCGTGCAAAGTTTGTTACTCATTCTGGAGGCCGGTGGGCTCAGGTGTGCACAAAGTTTATTATTGCTTGCTTAATCTTACTTGTGTGTGATTTATTTTTATTTTTTAGCTGTGTAGAATTGTTTAATTGGATTGAAATGAATGCTGGATTTAATTATTTTTAGTTTCAGTACTAGATTCTGAGATGACTGTGACTATGTTACATTTGTCTAAACTTTCTTGAAGATTCTAGCCTGTTCTTAATCCGAGCATTACATGGATTAAATCACACCGTAATGCCTGTCATGCATTATGTATAGAGATAAACTATTTCGAAATCTCTCTTAATTCATGGTCTGATTTCTAACTTCAAAATTATTTAAGCTTACATTACCAAGTAGAAAAGGCTTTGATAGTTGTTGTTAAGCTGCCGTGCCATCAAATATCAATGTTGACTTTTCAACATTCCTATACACCCATTAAAGAAACACATTTGTTGTTGTTTGTTTCGTTTTTTGCACAATTAGTTTATGTAGGTTTTTCCTAATATGAGACAGAATGAACCTCATGCTCCAACTTAAAAATAGTCTAGTGAAGGAGGAACCCTTTTCTATTGTTACAACTTTGCACATTAAAACCTCTTCCATTTATGTACGCATATGCTGATTTGACATTCTGGAGTCATTCTGTATTACAAATTGCTTTTTAGAGATTTGCCTGACATTAGCTCATCATTAGTTTTCTCTTATACTTTGGGATGTTTTCATGGGATTTGTAAATGGCGTACAAAAACATACAATAGAAGTTTGATTGCTGTATGTTACAACAAAGAACTAGGAAAGTCTTTATAGAATTGGCTAAATAACTTGTAGCACTTGATTTTTACTTTCAACCTGAGTGAATCTCAGCATACCATCTACAATGGTCTTTAAGTGATTAGTTAATTAGAGCACAATTGATCATGTTACTCTCATGTATTAATTAGTAAATAGCAATATTAGATACAGAATGAAAGGATTTTCGAAAAACTGTATTCAATGATTTCCCCTTTGTTGATTCATTGATAAATTCAAGGAGTAATGATCTTGGTTCCTTTGGGGAAAGAAGAGAAGATGTTCAAATATGATATTTGAGGTACAGAGAGAACTATGTCATTGTGCTAATTAATTTTCATTCTTGTGAGCTTAAATATTTCTACCAATGAAAGCAAAGAAACCTTGCTCTTGCCTCCTGATTTTTTTCATATCCTATTCGGCTATTCGCCTACTCCTGGTGGATCTGAATCGTTTATTTGTGTATATATATAAAAAAAACTGTTTAATTTAGTGATATTTATATAATTTTCTGTTCACTGTTTCTTAGGAGGATGTCGCAGTTGAGATAGCTGAAAAAATTTCTCAGTTTGTCTTGTCGCTACCAAAAACTGTCAGAAAAGTTGAGCAAGAGCCCCCTATCCCAGACCACATACAGAAGATGTTTGATGAAGCAAAAAGTGATGATGGTCATGATCATAGTCACGGTCACGGACATGATCGCCTTGGTGAAGCTCACATCCATGAAGCTGGTTATATGGATGCATATGGGCTTGGTCATGGACCAAATGATTGGTGAAAGTGATCACTGAATATTACTGGCTAATAATCACGCTAGTAGACATCACTCTCAACTAAAGCCGACATGTTGTATGCTGTTTATTTTATCTGTAATACTTTTTTCAAAATCTTTGAAGGGTGGTGAGAAGATTACGACTTTGTAACAATTATGCATAGGGAGACTCTTGCTCCAACCGAAAAACTGGTTTTTGTGTTTGGATTTAGGAACAGTTTTTTTAAGGGGCTTGTCGAGATGAAATGTACTTGAAATATCTTAATTATTTAGACCGCTGAGTAATGTTTGATGTACTAATTAAATCTCATAGCAAAAATACGAGAATACATTTATACTGCGATCGTCTAATTATATGCTGTAACTTGTAAAATTGAACATGTTAGTGTAATTTTGAGATGCAAAATTTTTACACAATTCTTACTATTAAGGATTTGCTGCTAAATTTCTGGAACCCAACACATGAGTAGGGATGGGAATAGGCCAGGACAGGCTTAAGCCTGGCCTACGAAATTTTTAGCAAGCCTAAGCCTAGCCTATGGCCTTTCATAGGCTTATTTTTTTGGCCTGACCTATTTAAAAGCCTGGCCTGGCCTAGAAGCCTATTTACAAGCCTACTTCACATTAAAGTCATAAAATATTCAATTTTCTCTACTTCTAAATAGGCCAAACTGGCCTCAAAGTCTATTTCACTGTAAGGCTTGTCTATTGCTATAAGGCTTTAAAAGCCTATTTCACTATAAGGCCTCAAAGCCTATTTAAAAAGTCTATTATTTGTGTTTTTTCTTGATTTTTATGTTTAATATAAATTATATTTTAATATAAATAAAAAATAAATTTTAATAATATGCATGAATAGGCCGGCCTATCAGGCTTCGTAGGCTTTTTTGATAGCCTAAGCCCGACCTATTTACTTAAATAGGCTTTTTCAAAAGCCTAAGCCTAACCTTTTTCATAAACAGGCCAGGCCAGACCAGGCTTAAACAGGCCAGGCCGTAGGCCCCTGTAGGCCGGCCTGGCCTATTCCCAACCCTACACATGAGTCTTAATTGCACCAAAAAAGCAAATAAATTTTAAAGAAGGAATAGAACAAAAAGTTAAAATCAAGTAGTCCTTCTTCATCCTTTCTCTTCCTCCTATATGTATTCTGAATTTAATCACTTTTCCCTATTCAATGAGAATTGAAAGCAACTTGCTCCTTATTTCTCTGATTTCTATCTAAGATTAGTTAATAGAGGTTGAAAATAATCATTTTTTTCAATTCTTGGTCAGTTATAATTTTTTTGCATAGCATCAACTGGGATTGGGTCTAGATGATGGGGTTAGCCTCTCACAACTTGGTGTACTAATGTTTGAATGCCAATTGACAAGTTGCAGAGGTGGTCATATTAAATGGTCAATAATGTCTCATGCATGTATTTAAGTTGGCATATTCAGTCATTCAAGTCGGGCTATCTGTTGCCATTTTTGAAGAAATAATTGTTTTTCAGTTGTGTTTTGCTTTTTATGCTTTTGCTTCTACATTTGAACAACGTGTTAACACAAGTAATGAACTTTTTGGTTCCTGCTTGTATCAGTTTTTGGTTCTTACACAGGTAATGAACTAGATATACTTTTCTTTGGTATTTTGTTGTTTTCGACGGTCTTTTTTTCCCCTTTTAGTTTTCATCTTTTCTAAAAACTCAAGTAACTTGAATTTTTAATTTTTTTCATACCATCCGCACAACACTTATTTTTTCTTCTTCTCTTTAAGTAATTCCTAAACTTTTTCATTTAATGGACACTAATAAATTATTGGGTTAATAGACATTATGGTCCCTGAATGAATATGAAGTAGTCACAATAGTCCCCCAATGTATTGAAATTCCAAAATGATCATTGATTGTGCACTTTGTTAGTCAAAATAGTCTCTGACGTTAAAATAGTCCTTCGATATTTATATTAATTCTTTTTGGGCCTTGCTAAGGAAACCAAAAATAGTAGTTTTACATTAGAAACTACAATTTTTAAACTTTTAAAAAGTTGAATCCATCACTTTTTACCACTTCCCAACACAATATTTCTATTATTGTTCTCTTAACCAATGTCCTAAGGGCAATGTTTAGCATTTCCCATTCTTTTTATATAGGAAAGATACTTATAGAGACTGGTATGATAATAAGTAAGTATATTGAGGGACTAATACAATAATATAAACTAAAAATTAACGCAAGAGACTATTTTGATTAACATAATGCACAATCAGAGACTATTTTGAAATTTTGAATGGCTACTTGCTATACATTCATGACTAAAATGACTATTGCCCCAAAATTATTTAATGGTATCGTGTCATATTATTTTTTATATTTTGCTGAAAAATATCTGCATAATTTTATTTTATTTTGGTACAAAATATCTGCATAATTTAATTATAGAATATGATCATTTAATAATTTTCATATCCAAAAACATTGTATTTTTTTTTTATAAGTTATGAATATCTAACTTACATTTTTTTTATTGTATTTTATTAGGGTTTCTTCCTCTTTATTTCATTTTATGAGGAAAAATAAGACCCGGAGGAACCATGCAACTACTTTTAAAATCAATACATTGCCATGTATCGTGTCAAGACAAAGATAAATAAATTGAAATGTATGTGATGTGAGGGAAAGAGAGATTTAAATTTCAGGGCTAGGATTACAAAACATGTGAGAAAATAATTCAGGTAACATCTCATTTGCTAGAACTCATTTCCATATGTTTAGAGCATCTTTAATCGTTCTCGTGAGCTTAACTCAATTGGTAGGGACATTACATAATATATGTAAAGAACTTCGGACACCACCAAAAAAGAGCATCTTTAATCGTAAATCCACTTTTGAGTTCTTAAAAGAGTCTTTTTTCTTCTTCTTTGTTTGGCGAAAAAAAGTTTTTCTTAATAACAAGAGGAAATAACAACTATAACTAAGGAATAAGACGAGGAAAAGAGGTCCATTTTAAATCATCAACAAACATCGTTGATAACAAAGGCAGTAGACGCCTGGTCAAATTTGCCAAAGCAAAATTCTCATTTTGACTCAAGTTTGTAAGAATCTGAGCACATCAATTCGTCTCGCGATAAATATATCTAATCTCACCCTTTCAATTTGAACCATCTAAAAGGGACTACGTTTTTCACAGAAGAAAGAACAAATAAAGATTTCCTAAATTTATTCATGTTGATGACCGGAAATAAATTCATCTTACACTACAAATAACACACACGTTTTCGAAGAACAAACCTAAACTGAGTGCCAACTGCAAGCCATGAATTAGGTCCCTAGTCTTGACCAAATTCGTAAAGGAAATTTTAGTGGGCCAAGTTATATTATCACGTTGTTTTATGAGTAATGATATTGCACAACTATTTTATGAAAACTTTGGTACAACTTTCCTTTTCTCTTTCTTTTTATTGGACAAAAACAATCGAGAGAAAAAGAGAGAAAAAGAAAGTCAGAACATAATGAAAGTATAAGAGAGTTTCTCCAACAATTATTATAAAATTGTTATGCAAATATTATTTCTCTTGTTTTAAACGTTCTAATGATAAAATCAATTAAAAAACACTTGTACCATAATCCAGTCAAAGAAGATAACATTTGGCCATAACTCCCTCTCCTTTCTTGTTACAAACTTTGTTTTTTATTCTCCCTGATAACAGTTCTTACCAATGAATGATTCTAAGTGATTGACAATTGCATGAATCACTTTCAATGTAAAAATAATAATGTAAGACCCTATCCTTCTTCAAAATAATAAACAATAATAATTCAAGACCTTAGCATTCGAGATTACTATCGGTTGTGAGCATTAATTATAAATTCCTTGCATATGGATCTGAATTTTTTTGGAAGCCATGTAATACAAGTAAACGACTTGGTAAACACTAATAGGATTGAAGTTTTTGGCACGCATTGTGTCATCATTTTTTCTTTTCTTTATTGTTACTTCACAATATTAGTCGTTTAAGGTTTGTACACGATTATTAAGGAAATGATTAATTGTGTTGATTTTAATGGTAAAATTAGTAGCGTTTACAAAAATGTCCTTATTAATTGTAGTTAGTGGAGTAGTTAAGTTTAATGAAATTCATTAAATAAGGGTATAATAATGAAAAATAATAATAAATGTTGCATTGGTATTATAAAGTGACAATTATTTTGAGAAAAAAATATCAAAGAGACAATAATTGTGAGACGGAGAGAGTATTATTTAAAGACATTACAGGATTTTTGTGTGACTTTTTTCTTACCGCACAACCATGCATTGGTTTTGGAAAATTGATGTTGACACATTTCATAGGGATGAGAAACACATGTAAATTACTCAAATGCCTCCTCGACAGTTAGCTGTCGAAATTGTTTGGAACCAACTGCAGTTAACTACCGAGGAAAACCTCGACAGTTAATTGCCGCAGAAAATGAAAATTCAGAATTCATGAACCGTGATTCTTTCTTCCTTCTTTCTTCCTCCTATTTTCTTCTTCTCATAAAGAGGAACTTAATGGACTCTCCTAAAACTCATCTCTACCTTGCCACAACCCAAAATCATTAACACAACAAGTTGTTATTATTACATGATACTAACAATTGGCTACTTGATTACTTGATTCTACTCCTTTTTGCATTTTCTTTTTGTTCCTGTTCTTCTGATACACGCATGAAAGATGGTGAGATTCTTATATCTAAATCTAAAACCTTTGCTCTTGGATTCTTCACTCCAGTAAAGTCCACCTCTCGCTATGTTGGAATCTGGTTCAACAATTTGCCAATACACACCGTCGTTTGGGTTGCAAATAGAGATACTCCAATCAATGACACTTCTGGAATTCTATCAATCGACCGAAATGAAAATCTAGAAGGAAGAAAGAATCACGGTTCATGAATTCTGGATTTTCATTTTCCTCGGCAGTTAACTGCCGAGGTTTTCCCCAGTAGTTAACTGCAGCCGGTTCTAAACAAATTCGGCAGCTAACTGTCGGGGGGCATTTGAGTAATTTACATGTGTTTCTCAGCCCTATAAAATGTGTCAACAACAATTTTCTTGGTTTTGACTAGGGATGACAATGGTATTCCTATACATGGATAGTAGTTACTGTTATCATCTCTTTGGTTAAAAATAATATCCATGTATGTCCTTATTCATGCAAATATATGCTAAACAGAATTTATCGGAAAAGAAAAATCAAAACAAAAAATAAGTGATATTTATCGAATTTTAAGGTATCTGGGTATTTGCAAATATGCACATATATAAAAGAAATTGATTTATATAACAGATATTATTTTGATAATAATGTAGAATTTCTTCTTCTTTTGCAACACAAAAGAGTATTACACATAAAAATATTAATCAAACAAACATAAATTGATAAATCAGGTTAGAGTTTCTTTCAAGTGAGTAACATTTATATATAAGTAATGTGATAATTTGGTAAATTTACTAATTTACTAACGAGAGTATGGACATCCATGAGTAGACATATCATTATATGTCATAGTGAACTTAACTCAGTTGGTTGGGACAATGCATAATATATGTAAAGTATGAGGTTCGAACCCCGACAAAAAACAAAAAAAAAAGACATATCATTATATTCACATCCATATCAATTAATTGATATCAATAGTTAAACAATTGTTAATTTTATCTATGAGCATCAGTTGAGCTATTAGCCCTATATCTACGGCGGATTTTATCAACGAATATCCGTAAATACGTATTTTTTGTCGTACGTGGTTTTAATAGTAGTTTCATTTCAATGGTTAAAATCATTTGTTTTCATACTAAATTAAAAATGAAAAAACAATAACATTTGTAAACAAATAGTATTTAATTTTTCATGTAATAATCTTCATTTGAACCCCCCGCGCCCCTAACAACAAACTCGCCCCCTCACCAACCTCCAAACACCTTCACTTCACATCCTTCCCTTCCTCCCTCAACAAAGTCAAACCCTCCTCAAAAAACTGGTTCCGACGCCCCTTTCGAGACAAAACATCAAACATATTAGCCTTGTCTCCATTAAATCTGACACCAATCGCCTTCCCAATACCTCAGACATCCTCCCCTGCTACCTCCTCATCACCATGTAACACTACCCAGTTTTGTCAATCATTATTAACGGAGGCTTGAGAAGTCTCAGAAGGACCATTGACGACACCCGTCTTTACCTTTACACCATTATTCACCGAGCCACCACGACGCTTTCAGACCTGTTTTTTTAGTTCCTTTAACACAATGTTTCTATCCTTTGACGACATTCTGGCCGCCATCTTTAGACTCACTAACGGATGACGCAGAACACAATTAGCTTTTTTCTTTTTTATCTGTAGTCTTTCATGAGAAATAGTGACATTCTTGTGCCTCGTTTTAGAAGAAGAAATAACACCCGCTTCGACATGATTTTGATCAGACAACCACTCCAAACTCCATGGCCCTGACAACACCGAACGCGTACGACCTGGTGGACATGACGTAGCACGTTTAGGATGTGGTCTTTTCTTATCATCACTGTTGGCACAAACCGGAACATTACACACCTTTGTTGTATTGATTTTGTCCACCGACGGAGTAAAGCTAGCATCATTTGACAAAGAAGCATCAGTCGTGGCATTATTTAAGGTAACATGCATGTGTTTCGATTGAATTACATCCTCACCACCATGAGCATCACGGTCACTAGCTACCTTTCCTTTCAATTGATTATCCTCCACCCAATCCTCGGCCAAGTCAATCACAACATTATCGATATCTTTATTCACTAGACAGTTAGCATGATCATCTCCTTTCTCACTTCCTTCATATCTTGACTCACTTTCATTTTCATTTTCAAATAAACATACATCCTCACCAATTGCAAAACCCCACTCCTCCACAATTTTAATAGTCACTAACATATCATCAACCAAAATATCAACAGAATCATTAATAATTTTCAGCGAAGTTGTGGCCAATAAAACTCGAGTATAATCCAACCGGTCCCTATCCACTGTACAAGAATCCACTTTCATCAGACGCCCAAAATCAAAAGCACATAACTTAAAAAAAAATTCATTCCATGCTTGCAAAGGAATGCCATAAACACAATATCCCTTTCCCTATCAAAATTTAAGAATTTGAATGTAGATTGGCAACTTATAAAATTAAAGAACAATTATAATTCTTGACTAAGGAAATTGCTAAAATTTGATTGGGTTATATTTTTGGTCCAACCTAGCTTATCCAGAACAACACGGCGATATACTCTTTTTCAAGAACTCATTAATGCCCATGAAATGTGAGGGGTAGTGTTTGGTTCAAGTATGAATATTTGGGCAATTTAAGTATGAGGGGTAATTAGTGTTTGGGTAATTAAGTACATACGATAAAAAAAAAAACCAAAAACCTACATTAAAATTTCCATTAAACCTTCATTAAATATATTGCTATCAATTTATCATCAAGTCTGAAATGATAGGTCCATGGCCAACAATATACTATCAATTTAGTTGTAATTTTTTTTTTATAAACCAGCATAATTGGTCCATGGCCAGCAATATTTTGAAACATTTCGATTATTACATAAACTAATTAAAGAAGTATAAGAAGTGACTGATCCAAACAAATTCTTTTATGGAGGTTGGAAAATCGTCTATATATTTTAATTAAAAGACAAAGTCACGCTATATAATTTTATTAAAAGACATTTGATTATTATATATAATCTAAAATATGTTGAAATTAAAACATTGTTAAAATATTGAATATCTTATTAAAATTGAATATAATTTTGTGACAATGATAACTTTATCATTGATATATAATACATATGTCATATCCTTATTTGACTTATCTGTGTGATGATATATACATTATATTGTGTATAGTGTTTGATGTGATATATACATCCATTGGAGTGTTTACGGATGTAAGTCGTAGCAATTAAAATTCTTTCAAAAAAAAAAAAAAAAAGTCGTAGCAATTAATAAATGAATATCGTATGATGGATACCGCAATAGATGTATACTTGAGAAAAAGAGATGAAAGATAATGATAAGATATATCTGATAAGTTAAAAGATGAAATATGATGAGCGAGCCGGAGATAAAATGAGAGGTTAAATATGTGATTGAGAATTTGCGATGAATAAATTTTATTGTTGTTTTTAGAAAATAAATAAGGAAATGTTAACGAATGTCCTAACACCACTCTTTAAAGTTTCCCAATTAAGAAATTATTATTGAAAAAGTTTAACACTTCAATTTTCAATATTTGAATACATAATTTCAAATAAAAAATTACTATTTAAAGTATTTAAAAAATATCCGGTCGTTAGCATTTTCCAAAAAAGTGTGCACATGTCATGACTCATGGATTATAAAGTCCCAATTGGAGAACAGCATCCACCGAAATCTTAGTCTTGCAGAAAGCCGCCATACCGTGCCTTGGAAGTAGAAAGGATTATATTGAGACATTACTGAGAAATAACTAA
>Ga0315915_1003240_pt1 | contig 20700 bp, 16 predicted proteins | sample MpolbnodulesMG_FD_207738 | JGI IMG/M metagenome (GOLD analysis project Ga0315915, IMG submission 207738) | Medicago polymorpha root nodule microbial communities from Los Angeles, California, United States - branched nodules | ecosystem: Host-associated > Plants > Roots > Nodule | place: USA... | reverse complement strand
AACACAAAAAAAAAAAAAAAACCAAAAATGAAAGTGGGTCATTTTGGAAATTTTTTTTCAAAGGGGGTCAGACTTGAATTTTTTTTTGCAAATAGGGTCAAAAAAAAAAAGATTCGCATTTTGGTGGGGCCAGGGACCTTTTTAAAACAATTTTTTTTTTTGTAGGGATGTTTTTTCAATTTTTTTTTTGCAGAGACGAAAACGAAAACTCACCCTAATTAGAGGGACGAAAATCATATTTAAGTGTATAATATATATTGGTAAATGCTAACGAGTGTTCTGAAAGCAATCTTTAAGGCTTGGAAATATTAATTTTTTTATGAAATCGTTAAAAGAGTGATAAATTTAGCAAGGACTAAATGGCACGTTGATAAATTTTACTCCCTCTATCCCTTTTTATAGGAGTTGTTTACAAAAATGATGAGTATTAAGAAAAACTGTTGAAGTAATAAAAATGTCTTAAATGTATGTGACTATTACTGATTATCTTTAATTAAATATATATTTAAGTAAGAGGTTTGCTAACTTAGACCAACAAAAAAACATGAAGGTTCAAGTTAGCAAAAGTGCACATTTTTATTTGGATAAAAATATCCTTCATCTTTATTATTTAAAACTAATAGCTCGAGGGTTACTTTAGTTATTTTCATTAAAAACATATTTGTTAACGCAGTAATTTACTAACTTAAACCCACTTTTATTTTATTACAAATAATTTTAGGGTTACTTTAGTAATTTTGTATTAAAGATTTTTTTTTTTTTTACAAGAAAAAATAAACAATTAAAGCATATTTGTTAACTTGCTAACTTAGACCCACTTTTATTTTATAACAAATAGCTTGAGGGATTTTTATTAAACTATCCTTTACTTTAAATTGGTTTGCACTAGTTGATATTGATTTTTTTGTCCAAAGAAATAGATGCACTTTAACTTGGACCTTCTTGTTTTTTGTTGGTCTAAGTTAGCAAACTCCTTTAAGTAATTAATACATCTAAAAATTTGCACTACCTCCGTCCCTAATTATAGGGCCCTTTTGAAAAAATAACGGGAATTAAGATACTGAATATTTGTATTAAATATGTTTGTAATTACTATTGTTTTTACAATTTTATCCTTTAAGAGAGAGTTGATTTATGTTTTCAACATGTTATTTATTGTTGATTGAAGAAAAAGATATATAATAAATAGGGGCGTGTATGTAAAAAAATAACTAATGTATTTGGAAATAGCAAAGGAGTCTTATAAAAAGGGACAAAAATAATTCCCAAAATAGTCTTATAATTAGGGACAAAGGTTCTATATGATTTTATATTTATGAATAATTTTTTTTAAACTACTCCTATAAAAAAACGAAGTGAATATAAAACACAATTTTTTTGGGACAAAAAACTACGTTAATTCATTCCACGCTGGCAAATTGGCAAGAATGAGTTTTTGGGAAGAAAAAAATCTCATTGAAATGAGAAATGGGGACACAAGATGATGAAATCATTAACTGACATAAATATTGGGAAGTGTAGGACAATGCCACCAGTCTTGCTGCTCGGACTAAGAAGACAGATGCAAGAGAAATTCAAGTTTATTATCAGCAATATTATGAGAATTATGTCAAAGCACTTGACCAAGGAGAGCAGGCAGACAGGTACATACATACATTTATTTATATTAGTAATACTCCGGTACGACACTAACACGCCGACACTGTTAATAGTTTTAGAAAGCGACAAAATCAAATGTGTGTCAGTGTTATGTCTGTGTTTGACACATGTCAGAAACACCTTCAATTAGAATTGTTGGTGCGATAGAGTCCACTAGTGTATGTTTGAATTAGCGGCGAGTTTTGTTGAAGCTCTGCCAAACTCAACGCCAATTAGTGCATTGAAAGTTGATTTTGCAAAATTGATTAGTTAAAAGTGAATTTTAGGTAAAATGATTTATGTTTGGGTACCTTCACCTCAAAATAAGTTGAACAATAAATTTGAGTATAAAATTTACATTTGAAGACAAAAACTAGAAATCCTAGCTTCAAGTTAAAATCAATTCTAGAGGCTAAATTATCCCGATCGAGAATCCACAATACTAAAATCAATTTTAAGTCTTCAGAATCACTTTTAGTTCTCACAAAACTGAAACCGAACACTGATTTATACTGTGTGAATTGTTGTGAAGATGTGTGGGAATAATTCGTGCTACTATATTATGATTTACTGGTTCATTCTTGATATTCTTTTGCAGAGCACAGCTTGGTAAAGCTTACCAGACTGCTGGTGTGCTTTTTGAAGTGCTTTGTGCTGTTAACAAGACTGAGAAAGTCGAAGAAGTTGCTCCCGAGGTTAGTCATTATTTGAATACGTTTTGTTTAGTTTTGCAAATTGTGTAGTTCCTGCATTGATTTTCTCTTAGCATTCATATTTTGGAGGCTTAAGTGACATCGTTGAATTTTGTGTTGTGTTCAGATCATTGCAGCTGCTAGAGATGTCCAGGAAAAGACTGAAATTTATGCACCTTTTAACATTCTTCCGTTGGATTCTGCCGGGGCTTTTCAGCCTATTATGCAGCTTGAAGAGGTATCAGTTCTGAAATGATTCATATGGAGTCTGTTTGGTGTTTGGAATTACACTAACATCCTTGACTTTGTTTACATGTTTTCTAGATTAAGGCAGCTGTTTCTGCGCTTTTTAATACTCGTGGCTTGAACTGGCCTAGTGCATTCGAGCAAACTCGCCAGAGAACTGGAGACTTGGATCTGCTTGATTGGCTCAGAGCCATGTTTGGGTTCCAGGCATGTTTTCTTGGTCCCAAATAAAACTTGGATAGGAGAAAGATTATGACTAACTAATTTCTTTTGTATCTGTATTATATTATGGTTAACAAGTTGTTATGTTTCCTCCCCTCAGAAAGATAATGTCAGGAACCAGAGAGAGCATCTAATTCTGCTTCTTGCTAACAACCATATAAGGCTACACCCCAAACCCGAGCCTCTCAACAAGGTACATAACTGTCTGTTACATCATCCTGCAACTGGCAAGACTGTAATATAAAAATTAAAACGAAACAGTAATATTAGTTATCAGGGTAGCCTGCTTTGTTTTGACTTATATAGTTATATGCCACTGGTCTTTCCTACAATTGTAGCTTGATGACCGCGCGGTTAATTCAGTGATGACTGATCTCTTTAAGAATTACAAAACGTGGTGCAAATTTTTGGGACGAAAACATAGTTTACGGTGAGCTATGCAGTACTTCGCTTAGCAAATATTTATATAATTTTTCCTCATCAAAATTTTAATAAATAAATAAACTAGAAATTTTGTGCTAAATATGCTTATATTGTTCATTCAAACAGACTTCCTCAAGGTCAGCAAGAGATACAACAGAGAAAGTTGCTTTATATGGGCTTGTATCTTCTCATATGGGGTGAAGCATCCAATCTTCGCTTCATGCCAGAGTGTGTATGCTACATATTTCACCATGTGAGCACATTGTTTTCATACGTTTCATAGTATCTTGGGCTAGATTATCTTTGCATATGAAATGCAACTCATTTTTTTTAAGAAAAATAGTATATTAATAGTGTTTAACTCTAACTTCAGATGGCATATGAACTTCATGGTTTATTGGCTGGAAATGTCAGCATTGTTACTGGTGAAAATATCAAACCTTCTTATGGCGGTGATGACGAGGCATTCTTGCGCAAGGTTATATCTCCCATATACAAAGTCATTCATACGGTATGCTTTTTCTTCTTCTTTCTGTTATGGACATTGTTAGCTAGCTTCAGGTACCTTTCTACTAAGTGATGAGTTATAATCAATTAATTAATACAGGAAGCTGAGAAAAGCAGAAATGGAATGGCTCCTCACTCAGCCTGGTGCAACTATGATGATCTAAATGAGTATTTCTGGTTAGTTTGGCTTTTGGTTTCATATCCTATTGAATCCGACTTTGCTGGCTTGTTTCGTCTTTAATTAATTGACAATTTATTGATTTAGTGATCAATGTATTTTGTTACAGGACACCTGATTGCTTTTCTCTTGGATGGCCCATGCGGGATGATGGTGAATTTTTTAAATCTACATTTAATTTGACACAGGTATGTGCTCAGTTAACATTTAATCTCCAGAAGTTAGTTGCCTGAGTGTAAAATGATTATTCAGTTCAACACTTACAAATTCATATCAGGGAAGAAAAGGTGCTCCGGCAAAATCTGCAAGAACTGGCAAATCAAATTATGTTGAGACCCGGTCATTCTGGAACCTCTTCCGCACTTTTGATCGTCTTTGGACCTTTTATATACTGGGTTTGCAGGTATTTCTCTTCAACACAGGGAAATGGTCATGTTAATGTTTCCATTGATTGTATTTTTGACAAGATCAAAACATTCCTGTTACAGGTTATGTTCATAATTGCATGGGGAAATATTTCAGTGTTGGAAATATTTCAAAAAGATGTCTTATATAAACTCTCTAGCATATTCATCACAGCAGCCTTTCTTCGTTTACTTCAAAGTATGACACACTCAAATATATGACTTTGTTTTTGTAAATTTATCATGCTTCTATCAAAAGAACTAATTACAAGATTTTTTCAATACGGATATTTTTTTTAACCCATTACCCTAGGAAGTGACATCTCGTTTGTTGGTCTTTATTTTGATTTAGGTATCTTGGATCTGAGTCTGAATTTTCCTGGCTTTCATCGCTGGAAATTCACTGATGTGCTAAGAAATGTTCTCAAAGTCATTGTTAGTCTTTTATGGGTTATTGTTCTTCAAATATTCTACGTGCATTCCTTCGACGGTGCCCCAGAGTTTATCAGGAAGTTGCTTTCTTTTGTTCATCAAATGAAAGGGATTCCACCATATTATGTCTTAGCAGTTGCAGTTTATCTGATTCCAAATGTACTAGCGGCCCTTCTCTTTCTTTTCCCAATGCTTAGGCGTTGGATTGAAAACTCAGACTGGCACATATTTAGACTCCTCTTATGGTGGCAACAGGTACTTAGTGCGCATGATATGTTTCCAATGTACTTATTTACACCGTGAAAGTAATGCATATTTCCACCTGATCATAAAAATCAGTGAGACAGAAGCAATTTTTATCAATTTTATCTGAATGGAAAACTCATCGAGCTCTTTCATGTGAAGAGCATACAGATAATATGCCAAAGTGTTCATAATTAATTGTTAATGCATAAATACATGTACATAGACGTACATGTGTACAGATTCACATTACATAACAGAAGTTAACTGATAAAGAAGCACTTTATACTGAACTATTTTGATTCAATATGCCCTCAGCCTATTATTGTATCATATTAATCCGATAATGAATATAACAACAACCAAAGCTTTTTTATTCCTGATAATAAATATACTGTAAATTTCAAGAATTATACCTGCAAGTTTTTTTTTCTCACAAGCTGCTCCTTTAAGTTTTTAAGAAAAACGCTAAAACTACTTGAAGTTCTTTTTTTTTTCCTTCGCAAAACAACTTACACGAGCATTATAAATTTTTGTAAACATCTTTTAATTAGAAAATAACGATTCTTTAAAAAAACTAAAGACTCATAGGTTAACTTGTTTGATCAAGGTTTTCTTCCAATTTCCTGGGCACCCTTGACTAGAGTACTAATTGTTCATAACAATCATTTGTTCATTTTCTGAATTATTATTTGTCACTGTGCAGCCAAGAATCTATGTCGGACGAGGGATGCACGAGAGTCAACTTTCCCTCCTAAAGTGAGTTTAATAGAATAATATGTAATTAGTGCCGTTTGAGGATTGCTCTTGTTATTTGTTTAAAATTTGTTTCTTCATCAAAATTCTATTTTAAATTTCAGGTACACTCTTTTCTGGGTGCTTCTTTTAGCTGCAAAATTTTCATTCAGCTTTTTTGTCCAGGTTATTTTTACACGTGTAGTAATTGTTTTCCTAAAATGTTTTGTGAACTTGTTCGGCCTTTTTTGACTTTGTCTATTGTCTCTATTCAGATCAAACCTCTTGTTAAGCCAACTAAGGACATAATGAGCATTCGACATGTTGATTATAATTGGCATCAGTTTTTCCCACAGGGTAGTTTCTTCTCATTTTTAATTATTCAATTGTGACTTTCTATTAATTTTATTGAGATCTAAAATTTCCTGTTTATGCAGCTCAAAATAATTATGGTGCAGTTGCTGCACTCTGGGTTCCTGTACTTATGGTGTGTGCACTATATTTCCTGGCCATGTTCACATATATTAATCTTTTCTTTTGCATGGGATATTTTTTTTCAGGATAACATCTCTTCACATTTTGAATGCAGGTTTATTTCATGGACACCCAAATTTGGTATGCCATCTTCTCAACTGTGTGTGGTGGTGTTCTTGGAGCCTTCGATCGTCTGGGAGAGGTCATTTTCTGTTTGCATTTTATCAAATAATTTAAAATAGGATTACTCTTATAGAACTAGAAAGATAAAATACTTCAAGTCATGATCTTTAACAACCAATTAATGTCGTTGTCTATCTGCCTATACAGATACGCACTCTGAGCATGCTAAGATCACGGTTTCAGTCATTGCCTGGTGCATTCAACACATACTTGGTTCCCACTGACAGGAGAAAGAAGAAGAAATTCTCTTTCTCTAAGCGATTTGCCGAGGTGTCTATCACATTTTCTTCTCATCACTAACTAGAATAAGCTACATGTAAATATTTATTTTCACTTATGTTTTAATGTTTGTATAGATTTCCGCCAACAGAAGGAGTGAAGCTGCTAAATTTGCCCAATTATGGAACGAAATTATTTGCAGTTATCGCGAAGAAGATATTATAAGTGATAGGAAAGGCCTCAGAGTCAAACTCTTTATCTTCTTTTCTTTGTCCTCATCCCTAACTTCTACTATTCCTCTTCCATATTTTGATTTGTCGTTTATCACCTATCAAAGACTAAACTATGTTTGCATCTCTCCAGGGAGATGGATCTTTTGTTGGTTCCTTACTCATCAGATCCTAGCCTGAAAATAATTCAATGGCCACCATTTATGCTTGCAAGCAAGGTTCCTATTGACTCCACATGTAATTCAATTTTTAAAACTCACGTGTTACCAGTTCATATAATTTGATTCCCTGTCAACCTTTGCAGATTCCTATTGCACTGGATATGGCAGCTCAATTTCGAGGTAGGGACTCTGATCTTTGGAAGCGCATATGTGGAGACGAATATATGAAATGTGCGGTGCTTGAATGCTATGAATCTTTCCAACATATTTTGAACACTTTAGTGATTGGAGAAGCTGAAAAAAGGTGGCTTTTAGTATCTTTCCTGTTGATGTCTATATCTTTCAGTTTGCACTTCACACCTAAGGCATATTTTCTTTGGTTGCGCCATTATGATCCAGTTCTAGTAGGACTACAGCATGCTTTGCTTTCCCAACTTCTCTTTTTCTACAAATATAACAAATGTAGCTCTTGCTGTTTCCATTGAATTTCATGAACAGCAATTAGCCTTGTTTCATGTGCTTTTACTTTCCATTTGTATTTCAATTTATATATTTAAAAAAAAAAATTCGATCACTTATCAACCTAAAACAATTAACGGAAGGAATGGTTATCTTGTGTAATCACTTTTTTATCATGAACCACATTAAATCTACTTATATTGCTATAGATAGTCATTCCAAATTTTATATCGGTTGCTTGTGTTGTTTTCTCGATTAACAAATAGAATTGAAGCTATAGAAATTATATGATCATTAGTAATTATGAAGTCATTGTGATGGAACAGGACAATCTCTATCATCCTAAAGGAAGTTGAAAACAGCATTTCTAAAAATACACTGCTTACAAATTTCCGAATGGGATTTTTGCCTTCCCTTTGCAAGAAATTTGTGGAGCTTGTCGAAATTCTGGTGAGTCATTTGAAGGAAAACTAATTGTATCATCCCTTTGTGAATGGCCTTTCTGTAACTATCCTATTTGGAAGCTTACATATTCCTTTTTGGTTACAGAAAGCTGCAGATTCATCTAAGCGCAACACAGTGGTGGTATTGTTGCAAGACATGTTAGAAGTGTTTACTCGTGATATGATGGTGAATGACAGCAGGTTGGTTAACATAGTTACACACATTTGAAATATAAAATTCGTTCACGAAATTTAATAACATATGCTTTTCACATTGTGTTCATCAGCGAATTAGCAGAACTTAATCTTAGTAGCAAGGATACTGGAAGGCAACTTTTTGCTGGTACCGATGCAAAACCGACCGTACTCTTCCCTCCAGTTGTTACATCACAATGGGAGGAACAGGTAGTTATATTAATATAAATAAATTAAAACATTAACACTTTTATAGTTTATATTAGTATTAATATGAATAATTATGACATTAATACTTAGTAAAAAACCAAACACTTATCGTTAATATCAGTATTAGCTTTCCAGATGCTTCTCTTCTTCCTTGATAAAATTTATCTTATAATATGAAAAGCAAACTATACAGATGCTCCTATAACTTATGAATAATTATGGGTGTTTCAGATTAGACGTCTTCACTTACTGTTGACGGTGAAGGAATCTGCCATTGAGATTCCAACAAACCTTGAAGCACGCAGAAGGATTGCATTCTTTACCAATTCGCTGTTCATGGATATGCCTCGTGCTCCTAGAGTTCGTAAAATGCTCTCGTTCAGGTCTGATGCTTTTTTATCATACAGAACTCATGACCATGAAGATATATGCCGATATCTGCAGGAACTTCATCCTTTTTTTTTGGATATTGAACTAACTATACTAAATTTTTACATCCTCCCAAAATAGTTGAAGCTATAACCTTCAGGGTCGTATTTTTTTTTTCCATAAAATGTGATGATAAAGAGTACCATTTTTATTTATACTTTAAATGTTTTATATAAAAGGGAAATTTGGTTCTATAAAGCTCCGTCCGTGGTAGGGTCCGAGAAAGGGAAGGACCCATTTTTGTTCTATTTTCAATAACCTTACCTTCAATTTACAAGAGGTTGATTCTATGATACAAACCTATGACCTCCTACTCACATAACAACAACTCCAATTGCTGGGCCAAGACCCCCATTTCAGAAGAGAGGCCTCTCTTTCAAGATTTCCCCTTCACAAAGGATTTCTCCTTTCACACGCTATCAACTTCACAAAATGAGTCCCTCCATAACTCTCCCTATTCATCTAGTTAACTCTCTTCTAACAAACTAATCGATTATCTTCCCTAACTGTCCTTATTCTTGCCCAACATGTCACGTGCTTATTAAAAGTTTTCACTTATTGTTGCAGTGTCATGACTCCATACTACAGTGAAGAGACTGTCTACTCAAAGAATGACCTTGAGGTTGAAAATGAAGATGGTGTGTCAATCATATATTACCTGCAGAAGATATATCCTGGTTTGTATAATTAACGATATATAATTTGACTGCATTTTGTTAGTAGAAAAATGACTGAGCTAAATGATTGTAATATTATCAGATGAGTGGAATAACTTCATGGAGCGACTTAATTGTAAGAAAGATAGTGAGGTATGGGAAAGAGATGAGAATATATTGCAGCTACGTCATTGGGCCTCATTACGAGGGCAAACACTTAGCAGGACAGGTAATGACTTCTTCTCCCTCTTCTTCCCCGCAGAAGAGTTTGGTTGATTAATAATTTTCCTTCTGAACTTATGAATTAATGCAGTTAGGGGAATGATGTACTATCGGCGGGCTCTTAAGCTCCAGGCTTTTCTTGATATGGCAAATGAAAAGGGTAAGAATGATTTCTTTTTGTTCTGATCTATTTAGCTAAATCTAGTACGTATTGTGGCGATGGCAAGCATGTGATTTATAGATTTTTTCAAATCCTGGTCCTTTTCCTTTTCTTATCAATACATAACTTGTAGCTTACGTGCAAGTCAGTATGTATTCATTCATGGTGGTCGACAAAAGTGTAGTTCTATCCACAAATAATAGATGATTGTATGGTTTTCTGTTATTTTGCGGGCAGAGATACTTGATGGATATAAAGCTATTACTGTTCCATCCGAGGAAGATAAAAAGAGTCACAGATCACTGTATGCCAGTTTAGAGGCTGTTGCTGACATGAAGTTCACATATATCGCTACCTGTCAGAACTATGGGAATCAGAAGCGTAGTGGAGACCGCCATGCAACAGACATCCTGAATTTGATGGTTAAGTATGTTCTCCAATTGATAAATTGCACTCAATTTAAGTACAATATTTGTTTCACTTTTAACACTTAATTTAAGAATATAATTTCTGGTTCTTCATTTATAGCAATCCCTCGCTCCGTGTGGCATATATTGATGAGCTTGAAGAAAGAGAAGGAGGAAAAGTACAGAAAGTTTACTACTCTGTGTTGGTCAAAGCTGTGGACAATCATGACCAGGTAAATGCATATTGATGTCAGGAAACATATTAATTTACTCTTGAATATCTTTGAACTTATGGTTTTATTATTTTTTGTGAAGGAAATATATCGAATAAAACTACCAGGTCCAGCGAAGTTAGGAGAAGGGAAACCTGAAAATCAAAACCATGCAATTATTTTTACCAGAGGAGAAGCTCTCCAGACTATCGACATGAACCAGGTAAACATTAAATTGTTTTGTTAGACAATAATTATAAACTTGGAAACTATAACTAGGTGAAACTGGGTGTCAGTGCCTATTGAAACGGTATAATTTAAATTTCTTCTAGGATAATTACTTGGAAGAAGCTTTGAAAATGCGTAACCTTCTGGAGGAATTTAACGAGGATCATGGAGTGCGCCGACCTACTATATTAGGTGTTCGTGAGCATATCTTCACTGGCAGGTATGATGACTTTTCTTCTACATACAGAGAAAATTTGTCATGTTTAGTTTCCATATTACTTAATGCTGTCACTTGCTACAGTGTTTCTTCCTTGGCTTGGTTTATGTCAAATCAAGAAACAAGCTTTGTCACAATTGGTCAGAGAGTTCTTGCAAGACCCCTGAAGTAAGTCTAGTGATGACTTTTTTTTTTTAAAAAAAAACAACGAAAGTTTAGTGATTTCATTAGAGGGTGAGCCTTGGCGCAACGGTAAAGTTGTTGTAACTTGACTGAAAGGTCCGGGGTTCAAGTCCTGGAAACAGCCTCATGTGTAAAAAAAAAAAACAAGGCAAGGTTGCGCACAATACACCAAATGGTGGGACCCAGCGTATGCGGGAGCTTTAGTGCACCAGGCTGCCCTTTTTTTTCTAGTGATTTTATTACATGGTTGACTTTTATATACAATTACTTGTTTAACTTAAGACACTTTTGTCTTAACTTAAATAGTCATTTTTAAAAATAGAAATTCATGCAATATATATATATAAACCTTCTTTCAAAGGTCAACTTGCTGATTAATTTTATGCTTTCTTCTTTCCTCTTGTTTGTTTTTCTTGCTGTATTGTCAGCCCTATACTACATGAAATTTTAGAGACAAAAACAATGAACTATTAACCTTTTTCCCCATCTCTTCTGCCACTGTTGCAAGAAATAAAACATTAGAATGGATATAGTACAGGGTATAAATTTTCTGGCTAATGATGGATTTGTGGAATTCTAGGGTACGGTTTCACTATGGTCATCCAGATGTTTTTGATAGAATTTTCCACATTACCCGTGGAGGAATTAGTAAGGCTTCTCGTGGCATCCATTTGAGCGAGGATATTTTTGCCGGTAACATTCTTGAAACATATTCATTATCATGGATATTTGATATTTCTTTCTCTGTATCTCATGCCTTATCCTATATAGGATTCAACTCAACACTACGACGTGGGAATATTACTCATCATGAATACATCCAAGTTGGAAAGGGTAGAGATGTTGGGATGAATCAGATCTCGCTTTTTGAAGCAAAGGTGGCTTGCGGTAATGGAGAGCAAATACTAAGCAGAGACGTCTACAGGCTGGGGCATCGTTTTGACTTTTTCCGCATGTTATCGTTTTATTTTACGACCGTTGGATTTTATATCAGCTCAATGGTAATGGTTAATGCATTTAGGATAAAGCAAAAGAATACTTACTGTTTTTATAGAATATTGTTAAGAGTCCCACATTGGATGAGATAAGACCTGAAAATACGCTTTTAAGTGGTGGGCAGCTCTCATCTTACAAACCAGTCTTGTAGAATTGTGTTAGGCTCAACCCAAATTCCAAGTTGGCATCAAATCCTATCAAGATCCTTTGGGCCACTCAGGTCACACTCCAGATTTCCAATCCTAGGTGTGAGAGTGTGTGTTGAGAGGTCCCATATTTGACAAGATAAGGCCTGGAAGTATGTTTATAAGCGGTGGGTAGTTCTCACGTTATATGCCGGTTTTATAAGGTTGAGTTAGGCTCAACCCAAATTCTAAGAAACACAATTAGTATAATTATCATTATTGCTCAAAACTTTGTTATTAGAATGAGACTAACAGATCCTTAAAAGACTAAAATCAATCCCAATATGAGTAATGGATCTGGAAATCAATATCTTATTGCTTGAAGTCTTGAACATTAGACCATATATATATTCAACCCACACAAAACTTACATGACTGAGTGTTGTTACATAGAGAGCTGCTAATTTCTTTTCGGGAACTATAAAATGTAACCTATTTGAATTTGTGTTTTTCTTCTATGATATGTTAATTCTGCATATGGCAATAAATCTTCCTTTTTCTGATTCACAGATTGTGGTCTTTACGACTTATGCTTTCCTATACGGCAAGCTGTACCTGTCATTAAGTGGATTTGAGGCTGCAATAGTCAAGTTTGCTAGGAGAAAGGGAGACGATACATTAAAGGCGGCCATAGCTTCACAATCACTTGTCCAAATAGGACTTCTAATGACTTTACCCATGTTCATGGAAATTGGACTGGAGAGAGGGTTCAGAACTGCTGTAGGCGACTTAATAATAATGCAGTTGCAACTCGCACCTGTTTTCTTCACTTTCTCGCTTGGAACGAAAATACACTATTTTGGACGCACTCTCCTGCATGGAGGGGCAAAGTATAGAGCAACTGGGCGTGGATTTGTTGTTCGCCATGAAAAGTTTGCAGACAATTACAGGTTGTACTCTAGGAGTCACTTCGTCAAAGGGATTGAGCTCACAATGTTGCTCATTTGCTATAAGATTTATGGAGCAGCAACACCTGACTCAGCAACATACGCTCTTCTCTCATGGTCAATGTGGTTTATGGTTTGTTCTTGGTTGTTTGCTCCTTTCCTTTTTAATCCATCAGGATTTGAGTGGCAGAAGATAGTTGAGGACTGGGATGATTGGAATAAATGGATTAGTAATCGAGGTGGTATTGGTGTTCCTTCAACAAAGAGTTGGGAGTCATGGTGGGCTGAGGAACAGGAGCATCTGCAGCACACCGGCTTTGTGGGGCGTATTTGTGAGATTCTTCTTTCCTTACGTTTCTTTATCTACCAGTATGGGATTGTGTATCATCTCAATGTTGCCAGAGGTGACAAGAGCATCTTGGTAATTATGCATGCTGGCTTAATTTTATTTAGTGTTGTCATATTTCACACCACCCCCACCCCACCCACCCACGAGTTTGCTGATATGTATTTTCTCTTCAGGTTTATGCTCTGTCCTGGATAGTAATATTAGCTGTCATGGTTATCTTGAAGGTTAGTATTCGGTGATAAAAACGTTCATTCTGAATAAAAGCATATTTTTCTGCATATGTTTGATGATAATTTTATTAATTGGTGGCATCTGAAACTGCAGATTGTGTCCATGGGTAGAAAGAAGTTCAGCGCAGATTTCCAGTTGATGTTCCGTCTTCTCAAATTGTTTCTGTTTATTGGAGCCGTTGTTGCCCTGGCCTTAATGTTTACTTTGCTTAGCCTCACTGTTGGAGACATCTTTGCTAGTCTCCTTGCCTTTTTGCCAACAGCATGGGCAATTATAATGGTACTTGTTTATTAGCCACCACCTTTTGTTTGCTGGATATGTCTCATTGGATCCATCCAAATATGCACTTGTTTGTGTCCAACATAATTTGACCTAAGTCAGTCCATCCATGAATTTCTCTTGGCACTTGTTTAGTAGCCGCCGCCAATAAACCACATTCAAGCCTGATCATATTTTTGGCCCTCATAGAAATTGCTAATTAATCATTTCTCTTGATTAACTTTAAAGTCTCTTTTCATTCATGCAATTAAATAAGTTCCCTGGTGAATGTAAAATCACTTCTTTATAATCGGTGCGGTGTTTTATTGTACAGATAGCACAAGCATGCAGGCCAATCGTGAAGGGCATTGGAATATGGGGGTCAGTTAAAGCATTAGCTAGGGGCTACGAATACCTGATGGCAGTGGTTATATTTACACCAGTGGCCATATTGGCATGGTTCCCATTTGTTTCAGAATTCCAAACTAGGCTGCTATTCAACCAAGCATTCAGCAGAGGACTTCAAATCCAGCGTATTCTGGCCGGTGGAAAGAAACATAAGCAAAACTAAATCAAACATTTTCTGCAGCATTCAGCCTAGGGCTTCAAGTTGCATATGGACTTTGTATGGTATATTGTTGTCCTATTAGTCCTAACTCTACCTCTGCAGCATACAGGTTGAAAAAAAACTGGTTTGTTCTTGCTTGGCAATAGAATAATTCTTCCAGCCAGTTATGTAAAATCTTAAATACTGATGAGAGAACTATATCCTTAGTGTTATAAAACTGTATCTAACTGCTCCCATCATTCTTATTCTCCTTTCTCCATGTGAAAGCTGAAGAATTGAATATCAAATTTTGTATGCAATTCTTTACCATTGTTGCCTTGATTGTGATTCTGGGAACTTGCCTCACTTTCTCTATCCCTTCACATTCGGACAACTGAATTTAATGAAGTGAAAATCTTCAATATAATCAAAGATTTAGCAGGTTCAAGTGGTTAATGCAATTAAGCTAACTGTTTGGATAGTTTATGAGTTCAATCCCTAATTAAAACAATGTTTAGCCAGACTTTATCCCTAACAGAATCAATGTTTAGGTAGAATTTAATCATCTCTTGACCAAATTTTGGATTGGTCAACACCAATTTTATCTAAGGTATTGATGAAGTGGAGAGTTAAAGCCAAAATAATAATAAAATGTTAAGCTCAATGCGTGGTTGATTGAAGCATTCACTTTAATAATAAATATCAAGATTTGTAGTAATTGTCAATAATTTGTATCTGATAGATTTAAATATATGTTTAGTTATTGCAAAATATAAATTAAAATTTTCACCATAAGTTGTGTTTAATCTTTTGTCCCTACAAAGTCATTACCTGCTCACCCAAAAAAAAAAATCTCAATCATTAACTTCGGTTACAAAAAATGACATTTGCTAATGCAAATACATTTGGCATTGATGACTTATTTCTAAACACGGCTGGTGTTGGTGGTGACTCATTATTAAATTTTATGTTTTAAAAAAAGAAAAAAATTCTCTTCTCTCTTTATGCTCCCTCTTCACAGTCATCTCCTCAACCACCCTACCATCTCTCCCCCTCATATCTTCCTAGTAGGTTTGTTCTTTTTTTACATAAAATATGTTGTAATTTTAGAGTTTTATTTTATTTCAAAAGTTAATTAGAAATATGTTTTATTTTACTAAACTATTATTTTGACCACGTGTTGATATACTTAGTCAAAGTTGTAAATGTGGGTTAGATAAGAGAGAATTAATGGTTTAGAGAGAGATAGGAACAAAAGCCATCAACGGCATCGAAGCCAAAGCACCCAATCCTCTCCCCTTGAAATTCGCCTTATTTGTAGTTTTTCTCTCCTAACGTTTACAATTATTGTTGCTTTGACCATGTGTTAATTACTTCCTAATTATAAGGAACCACCAAGTCTGCTCACAATCAGAAAAATTAATGTCGTTCATCTACACAAAAATTAATTTCTTTTTTTTCTTATAAAATCAAGTCTAGGTTTCCTGGGTGCATCTCATGTGTCTAAATTCGAGTTGTTCTGTCACCTCCGGTTATGATTCATAACGAGGAAGAACTGTTGTATCCTGAGAGGATATGCGCTTATGAGGCAGATAAAAGCCTCAAGGATAGTGACTATGTCACGCCTCAGGTTAACTTACAGTGTGTTGTTTTGCAGGTTTCCTCCAATTTGATTTGTGAAGATTTTGATAGAGCTGTGTCAGCAACCAAATTCGATAAGTTTCACTTGTTCTCTAATTTATTTTTAGCAGTAATTATTTGTTATTAATACTTGAGATGATTTTACGTCATCACTTTACAACAATCTTGAGGATTTTATCAACCGAATTTGGTTGCTGACACAGCTCTATCAAAATCTTCACAAATGACCATGTGATTTCATTTTATTGAATTGAATTTTGTTGTTTGCTATGTTACTTATATTTACATGATTTTAATTTGAACGTTTTTCTTAATTATAAAACTTTAATTATAAAACTGTCATTGTTCTAGATTTAAAACCTTGACCGCACGTGATGCCAATGCCATGTTGTTTCTCAAGTTTCAAATTCATTAATTCTCCTTCTGTATATGGTCTCGGTATCTATCTATCAAATATATGTTATGGTATTGAGATATGACAATTTACTTTAATATATAATTGTATGAACTATTTAATTTTGAAATTACCTTAGTGTATATTCTGTGCGGTACAAAATAGACGGAAGAAGGTCTTATAATTTATAAAACATTATAGTACTACAGCTTGAATCTGATAAATATGCTATTGTTAAGTGTGTAGTGTTATGATTCTAAAATATGTCTGTTGCGATCAATCAGTAGCAGATTATATGTATCTAATTCTTACCTAGCTGTCAAAAAGAAGAACAAGTAGATATTCGCCACTTTCTAGAGATGCATTTGTAAATGCAGCAAAACATTATTTAAGGAGCCAAAGAGGTAATACTGAAACTACACTACAATGGCATGGATATGTTCCTGGTCTCTTGGCAAACGAGGTTAGACTTAATTGGTTTAACTTTATAAGTTTAAAACTGTAGGAGCATAATTATCATTTGATTTTGGTTGTTGTCTACCTTCTGCATATCAAGAATATAAATGGTTTCTTTTGTGATAATTTAGAGGTGATATTTTTCTTTAAAAACAAAATTCACATGGGGACATTTTGTTTCTTTAACAGATTAGATTGATCAAATTTTTTTATGTGATATTGCTCACATAGTGAAAAATTATTTAAAAATATTATTGTCATGAGTCTATGATATTCACAATGGAGGATCATTTTCAACAATCACTCTTATGTGTGCATATATGAGAACTATGATAGCATCTTAGAAGTTAGAACACTTTAAACTTAATCATCATGAGAAGTAGTGATTCATGTAATATTGTTTTGAGCTATTTTCTTATGTCTTTAATCCTTGGTGCTTATTGCTGATCAATGTTGAGAAAATATTTAGATTTTAATATCATGCATCAATTATAAACGAACTTCAAAATTAGAGTATGAGAGTGTGCGATTTTGACTTTCTTTAATCATGAGTCATTATGTTGGAACATATAGTGTAGTCAGATTATAATGTAACGTGTAAAGTTCTTTGAACCGAGCACCTAACTAATATGTTAAACACGTTTGCTTTTTAAAGCTTTGCTGGTTTATAGACTTATGATTCTAGCGTGATATGATCTAATTAATTGGTTTGTGTGTTATCAACTGTAGAAAATTTATTGCAGTTGATAGATTTGGCCAAGTTTATATAAGTGTCCATCTGTATAGAATTTGAATTGTCTACAGTGAAAAATTGTTTATTAATTGGCCGTTGCTGTCTTAGTTGTGGAAATATATATTAATGAGGATTTATTTTCTCATTTAACAATTATTCAAGTAGAGTTATATTTAGTTAGTGTGGGGTTTCTTGAAAGTCTTCTAAATATACTTGTATAATAAATTTAATTATGAATTTATTTTCCCCTTTGTGAAGATGTTGTCGCTTAGTATTTATCTAAGTAAACCTGATAAAGTATGTTATGGAAATTAGTTTGATAATATATGAGATATCATTTAGAATGATTGAACCATTGTATTCAAATAATTCAATGATGATAATTATATATGAATCCAATAAGAAAAAATCTATAAGTAGATTTATCTTATTCATGACTAAGTTGTCGCTTAGTTGTCAACTAAGCAGGCTTGTATTAATTTATTGTGTAATCCGAGTTTATTTTTATAGACTTGATGAAATATGAGGTTAATTGACTTAGAGACATCTTAGTCAATATTTGTGAATTTCGTGGATCCGTATATAAAACTCCTTGGGAAGAAATTTAAGGAAATGAGACTTTGCCACTAGAAAACGGTAAGTAATGGGAACCCAACCTTTGTGATTGGAGATCCCATGAAGAAGGTTCAGTGGGTAAAAACAAGTTACTTGCTAGTTCTGTTAGCACTAAAATAATGTTGTCTCTTTCCTATACTGTATGATAATGGATGAAATGTGCTAAGTAATATAAAATTGAGGGATAAGCTTTAAAGGTTTTTAATGATTACCATAAGCCCTTATGAGTGGTGTTTGGTTGTAGCATACACTAGATGGAATCACCTATATGAGTGTCAAGTGGGGCCGCTTGCATGAGACCGTGGCGGGTCTCTAGAGCACTCATCAATACCAGGCACGCACACGGCCTATTAGCGCACAACCGCGTAACAACAAGAATTGTGGGGGTGTAATGTGATTGTGAGACCTCTTGCATACAACAAGTGTCTTGGGTTCCATAGCTTGCTAAACCAATTCACTGTGTGTTAAGTCTTATTAGTCTAGGACGGGTTCCATAACTTGTTACACCGTTCCGATGCATTACATCTACGATGTTTACCCAGGAAAACTCTTTTTAACCTTTTAGTTTAACTTTTGAAATATGTGGGGGATTGTTGTAATTTTAGAGTTTTATTTTATTTCAAAAGTTAATTAGAAATATGTTTTATTTTACTAAACTATTATTTTGACCACATGTTCATATACTTGGTCAAAGTTGTAAATGTGGGTTGATATTGGTGCTTGAAATTAGCCTTATTTGTAGTTTTTCTCTCCCAACGTTTACAATTATTTTTGCTTTGACCATGTGTTAATTACTTCCTAATTATAAGGAACCACCAAGTCTGCTCACAATAAGAAACTCACGGTCCTTCATTTTGCACAGTAGAAAAACCATACTTGTTACAGAGAACTCACATCTATACAAAAATTAATTTCCTTTTTCTTATAAAATCAAGTCTAGGTTTCCTGGGTGCATCTCATGTGTCTAAATTCGAGTTGTTCTGTCACCTCCGGTTATGATTCATAACGGGGAAGAATTTTTGTATCCTGGGAGGATATGCGCTTATGAGGCGCACGCCTCAGGTTATTTACAGTGTGTTGTTTTACAGGTTTCCTCCAATTTGATTTGTGAAGATTTTGATGGAGCTATGTCAGCAACCAAATTCGATAAGTTTCACTTGTTCTCTAATTTATTTTTAGCAGTAATTATTTGTTATTAATACTTGAGATGATTCTACGTCATCACTTTACAACAAAATATACTATAAATGAAAATATAATATTATTTTTTTATAAATACATCTAATCAAATAATATTATAAAGTCAATTTGTTAGGTTAGTTTTTAAAGTATATCTGCATAGTTACATGATTAAATTTATGTGTGAAATAATTTTAATGGTACATTTAATGATTTGACTTAAATTCAAATCTTTGGTTAAATTGGAAAGTATCATTTACAATCCCATACAGGTACTCTTGGATTAATGGTACATTCAAATTAATATTTAATATAAATAATAATAAAATAAAATAAAAAAGTGGTGCCAGCCAGACTCTCATGGTATCAATATCATGCCGAGGAAGTGCTTCATTGATTTATCTTTTATTTAAGTGCCTTAACGCATAAAAAAGAAGCATCCCCAAATCGTGTTTAAATTATGCCGGAAGCAAGGGATGGGCAAGAAAAGAAGACACTAAAGAATGTGGCAATGCCTTCCCTCGCCAACAAGCAAGGTAAAAAAATGCTCAAAGAGTGTGCTACATGACGGTATGTTCGTGTGTGTGAGAGAGATGTTTACCCAATTGGAATTTTAATTTAATTTTTGTATACTTCAATTTATTAGTCAACACTTATCATAATTTCAATAATATAGATTGGGATGCCATTTCTATCAAGTGGGCAACTTAGTTTAGTTAAAAATAACAAATAGTTGATAAGTCAACTAGCAATGGATGAGTGATGATAACCGATAAACTTGTGTTTTGCTAGCTGATGATAATTAATAATGATTTAGTTTAGTTAATCTTATAAGAGTATGCCATAACACAAGTTTGTTGAAATAATTTTTTTTTTTTATTTTACATGAGTTTTCAGTAGCATAGGTGCCTTTGGTCATAAAATAATTGAATAGACACTCTCGTATTACTACATACTTTTTTCAGGGGAAATATTACTGCATACGAGTATATAATTTTTAAATAGTACTCAATAAATATCAATGCATAATTCCCCTCAAAAAACAAAATCAATGAATAATTGAAAAGGAGGAATCAAGTTACTTCAAAAGTAACATTGAATTTTACTGATTTAGCTGTTGATTATTGTCATACTACATCAATGATCAAGTACACAATTTTATTCCCTAAAATTATTTTTAAAAAATTATCCCCTAAAAGAAGTATAATATATATATATATA
>Ga0315915_1003239_pt1 | contig 20705 bp, 9 predicted proteins | sample MpolbnodulesMG_FD_207738 | JGI IMG/M metagenome (GOLD analysis project Ga0315915, IMG submission 207738) | Medicago polymorpha root nodule microbial communities from Los Angeles, California, United States - branched nodules | ecosystem: Host-associated > Plants > Roots > Nodule | place: USA... | reverse complement strand
GTCCCCCTTTTATAGACTTCAGAGTGTTGGCTTAATGGGCCTTTCTCTGATCATTCTAGGCCCATTAAGTTGTGATCCAGACCCTCCTATTGGTTGTCTTTTTCTAGCTTCTCAGTCTTTTTCTTTAGATTATTCATTCTTTTCATTTTCTCTCAACTCTACTTTCTTTTCATTCTTTTTCCTTCAACCCCTTTTTCTTTTCAGAGAGGGGGGGGGGATATTTTTTAAATAAAGACTTAGCAGAGCTCTATTATCGACATAAAAACCTTCATTTAAAATTTATGAGTTTATAAATATCTTTTAAATAAAAACTTAGCAGAGATCTATTAACGACATAAAAACCTTCATTTAAAATTAAAGCCTCAATTCGATCTAAAATATTTCTAAAGTAAATGAGTTAATTTGGACATAGCCCGACATACTAATAACTTCTAGAAAATAATTTAAAATAAATAGGCAATACCTTTGTAGATTTTGAAGGAAAACTTAAATGCTCGGCTTAATTGGTCTTTTGGTCCTTTAATTAATTTTCAGTTTACATTTTGATCCCATAACTTGTAAAAGCAACGTTTTGGTCCCTCTTGTTTTGCTCCGTTAGTCATAAAAGTCCTTTCTGGTTAACTTTAACCCCAAATGTCTATGGTGGACCAATCCTAAGAGTGGTCCACCATAGACTTCATTTATTTTTTCAATTTTAACCGTTTGATCTTTTAAAAAGAAGGCTACCATTGGATTATGAAGGACTACTTTATCTTACAATGATCCAACAACAACTACCATTGGATTAAAAAAAAGTCTATCATTGAATTATATTTCCCTTTCTTCATCTTCTTTCTATATTCAACACCATCTTCATCACTCACTCATAAACAACCCATATTTCTTCCTCAATTTTTTTATTAATAAACTCAATGTTCATCAAAGAAAAGCATAACAACAGGTGATGTATCTTGAGTGTCCATTCCAGTACCCAAAACCTAAAATCAAATCAAAACCAAAAAATAAATAAAGCAACAATTTTGAAAATTTCTAGAGCATAACAAGAAAAAATAGAACCAACCCGTTACCTGAACATAAGAAATAGTGTTAATGGGATTAAGTTTTCGAACTTTGAGTTGAAGATTTTTCTTGGGTAAACCGGATTTATTAGTACCCTCTGCCCTTCTTTTGTTGAAACCAACGGAGCTATTCTCTTCAACTTCCATTGGGGTGGTGCTGCGGCGGAGATGAAGGGGAGACGCGTTAGCGTTACGGCGGCGAGAAGAAGAAGAAGTAGAGGAAACAAGGGTTGAGAGAAATCGGAAGTGGGTTGTGGGTTTAACGCAACAACTACCACCACGCCACCATCGTGGCTCTACCACTACCATCGTGACTTCACAAACCTCTGTTGCCACCTCCTTAACACATGGAATCAAAATTCAATCCAACGAATATCACAAAGAGAGCTATTCATATTTAACTTTCCAGAAACCCAAATCTATCTTCATGTTCTTTAACCTCCCCTCCTCGTATTCTGTCCTGGGAAAAAAAAAGGGTTTGAGGGGAGAGAGAGTGGATCGAAATTGAGAGAGATAGATTGGGAAAAAAATTGAATTTTTTTTTTCTGGTTTTTTTTCTTTCATGAATCCTATGAAGATGATGAAGAAGACAAGAGAAGATGATGAAGAAGTTGAGGGAAGAAGATGAATAAAGAAAAAATTAATTAATTGTTGTTGACTCACCATCGTAAGATAAAATAGACATGCGTGATTCAATGGTCCTGATTTAATAAAAAAGATCAAACAGTTTATATTAAAATAATTAATAGGATCTATGGTGGACCACTCTTAAGATCGGTCCACCAAAGACATTTGCGGTTAAAGTTAACAACGGGTGACTTTTTTGAAAACTAGAGCAAATATTGAGGGATCAAAACGTTGTTTTTATGAGTTATGGGACTAAAATGTAAACTGAAAATTAATTAGGGGACCATTGATGCAATTAAGCATAATTTATATAATATTAAAATATTTTTAGGGTCTTTTTAAAAGGGTTCAACACTCACAAAAGAATCAATACCCTAAAAAATATTTTGTTAAAGAAAATTTGATATCGGTTTGTGTTACAACAACATTGTCGTCTAAATTTAACGAATGTAACTTTACATATTCTGAACACAATCAAAATAGTGTTTATTGATCATGTTTCTATGAAGACGACATGTTTTTTTTTATTAAGCAACGTCCTGATTCAAGAAATGGGTATGAGTTATGTGAATCAAAGAGCTAATGAAAAGAAAGAAGAAAATTATACCAATAAAATATCATCTTTTATTATATATTTTTCTTTTCTTTATTAATTAACAAGGTTCATCGAGATAATTAATGACTAGAGACGTCGTTGGTCGTTGAAGTATGCTATTTGAAATCTCTGTTTTTTAGCCCCATAACCGTTGCGATTAGGGATGTGTACTGAGTTAAGAGTGTGCTCATCGGGTTATACGGAGTCTTGAAAATAAATATGTGTATGAGAACAAGTGGTAAACAAACGTTGTTTACACCCTTGTGATCACTGAATGAGATAAAAGTTCAGAGTTCAAAACATTTTTCAAGCTCGTTTTACCAATAAAAATGGATCCATTCTCGTTGCCGTCTCTCTTTGTAACAAAAGGTATATAAATATAACCTTGTCCCGTCAGAAAAGATCTTTTCGCAAAATCGTAGTTAATTGGTTTCATAATTAGTGTTAGGAGAATATTATCTGTTGTGTATCTTTCCCTTTTCAATCAATAAATATATAGGGACGAACAAACCCCCTTTCTCTATCGATCGTTCTGTTTTTAGAACCCTAACGAGAACAAGTCAACCTGCAATGAGTTTGTTTATTTAGGATATGTGGTTTGTATTCTCTAATGGATTGCTCTACCCTCTAAGGGATGATGTTCACAAACATGTAATGAGACTCGGTCCTAATTTTGAGAACAAGTGGAAAATTTTGTAGGAAGAGTGTGCACTTTGAGAAAAAGAGACTACAGTATAAGATAAAAAAGGTAATTAACTCTTAATTATGGACACCAATTTTTTTAGTAGTGTGTGTAAATCATTAGAGAGGTATCAATTTTTATTTTTGATCTGGATTATCGAAAAAGTTGGTTGGCCAGATTGGAGAACAAAGAATGTGAGGTATTATGTGAAAATAAAGTGTACCTTGCATTATTATTTGATGGAGGTGTTTATACAACACCATAATGGATTCATTGGTGAATGAAGGAGGATCGTTACAAATGGCACCCATCAAATGACATTGATTAGTCTACTAAGGTGCTACGGATTGGGGGAATCTGATACCAAGTGTTTTGGTTCGGTGAATTGTATCCATTTGGCCGCAAAATGGTGTAGGACTTGGCTTTGGGCCGTTTCAAAACAACAAGAGTATTACTTTTTCTATTTTATAGGATTCTCGCACGCTGTGTTTTTTCCAAAAATGTCCTTGTGTAGTCCGTATTTTAAAATCTGGATTCATGTTTACTATTTCAGATTGTATAATCCGGACAATTCTTATGTATAATCAGCCATAAGACTCTCTCACATTTCAGCTGTTTTGAGTTTTGCTTTTAAAAACAACAAAAAAAAAACTAAGTAAAAAATGCTAAAAACTTGTCAAATAAAATCATAAAAATATAAAAATACCACCAAAAAATTCTAAAAATCAAATAAAACTAGTGCAAATTTTTTCGTATTTTTCTGCGAATATGAATAATTAAAAAAAATGAAAAATGAGTCTAAACGATGGAATTTTGGATTTTGAGGGACGGAGTCCCGTAAGAAGTCTCTTCTATAGGAGTCATGATCCTTGAATTTTTTTTGATTTTTTGGGAAAGTTTCAGAGCAATCCGATCAAGTAGCCCGAAAACCCGATTTTTGACTAAGAACAGGTAACAATGACCCAAAACAAAATGATAAGAATTATGAAGATTAATATTGACACTAAAATGGCTATATATGTTACAAACATGTTTAGGATTTGTGCTGATACAGTTCAGATTATACAATCCGAATTGTTTTACCTTGAGAAAGGGTGTTTAGGGGGAAACATCATGTAACGCGTCTTATTTTTGAAGTTTCCGAATTACAAAATTCGGAAAAATCTGTAACTCCATTTTTCACCCTACAACAAAGGAAAACACTATTCCGGATTATGAAATCCGGAAACCTTAAGAACATTTTTAGAAAAAACGCAGAGCACGCGAGAACTCTATAGGGTGGAAAAAGTAATACTCAAATAATAATAGTTCTAGCAATGTATCGTGAGATTTACGGTGTTATTAGTTTATGTTCAAAATTGTAACTTGACGCAAAATGGTGTAGGACTTGGCTTTGGGGTGTTTCAAAGCAAAAATAGTATCGTGAGATTGATGATGCTACTAGTTTATGTTCAAAATGTAACTTGAGAAATATATAATTCATCTAAAAGATAACGAAACGTTACCAGATTTTATGGGATCATTTCAAAAAATTCAATTATTTGATATATTATAGATACATAATATAAAATGTTATATGGAGCTAGACTAAAAGTCAATTTGTATTTTTTAACATATATAATAAACATTCTTTAAAAAAAAAAATAATAAACATTTTCATATGACACGTATGGCTGAAACAACCGTATTTAAGACATAAAAGATGAGAGAGATATCATCATGTTACAAGATAATGTTTGTTGTGTTACCCATGTAATTGACGGCGTTCTTGTAATTGAAATACATAACTCTAATAATCATATTTAATGCATGAGAATAAGGAAGAATCAATTATGTATGATTTATCTAAAATTTAAATTTTTTAATTTAATAATATAGTAATTGTATTTACATAATTTCATTAATGAAAATTCTTAACACTTCACTTTTTAAATTAAAAGGAATATTCTCAATTTTAAATTAAGTTCGAAATTAAATTCTCGATTAGAGTGTCTAAGTTTGATATCTAGTTTGGACAATGCACGATAAATTTTACTTCCATCAACTTTTGTTACTATTCTAGCATCTTTTACAACTGAGATAGTAGCTGAAAGGATATTTTATATGTTAAGATGTTGGTTCAAACCCACAATTTTTTACTTCTCTACACTAGATGATGTGTGAGATTCTTGCCCCTAGTCTATTTTACCAAAACAATATTATCAATCATATGAAGAAGTGGCGATAAAAGTATTCAAACTAAATTTTAATCACATAGTCTATTTAATATTTCTTAATCCTTATATCTCTCTAATATTTTTGTGTTCATCATAATCATTGACGCTAGGGGAAAACCGATAATAATACGTAGTAGCCTGAAATTAATTTTATTGTGAAATTTCATACATCTTAATATCTATTGCATGTTGAATACTTCGTGTTATTTAACTCAATTTTGTTCCCAGTTAATTATAAGATACTCTAACAATAGTCAAGTGACGTTCGACATTTTTTAGATCAAGCAAATCACTTTTTAAATCGGTTTAACCGATTTAAAAAGTATCCTGAATGGAAGTTTATTGATGCTAGGGGTAAATGAGTAATTTTAAAGTGGATTGGAAAAATTTTGGAAGCCTAAAGAGTAACTTTCATTGAATTTTGGTTCAACATCTTCGACGATCATACAAATTGTTTTTCTTTAGGGAACCATACAATTTGGTTGGTGACGAAATATTTTCCCCAATATAAATTTGGGTAAATCATTTGGTAAGTATCCGTTTCTATGCACTCTCAAACATTCTAGGAGATTATAAATATTTCAAAAAAGTTTATGACTCTATCAACCATTACTCAATCAAGTCCCATTGTCAACGCTTGTTCGTTGATTTGGCAAGTTAAGTGCCAACGTGTAATTAAAATACTCACGAGTTGGTCCATATATTTGTCCAATTACTATCAAATTGATCTCTTCCAAAATGAAAACATTTGATCCAATTTAATCAAAACAATGTTGAAGCTTGCTTTTTTGACATCCATTGTTTCCTAGAAACACATGGAAATGACAAAAAACTCAGCAGTAGTTAACCACTGTCGGTTTTCTAGTTATAAGTCAGCGGTACTACCGCTGGAGGTAGTTTCGTAACTTCCATATTTTATTAGGAAGTTTTTGATGTTAGAAAAACAATAGTCTACAATGTTATTGATTATGTCAACTGTCAACTTATGTAGCCACAAAAACATAATGAACCATGATAAAATCACAACCATTTCATAAAAAGTTGAATGCATACATTCTTCATTCATTACTACAACATATACATTCATAAGTGGGTTCCTGCATTTGACTACTTACGCTCAATTTAGTCCATACATTTATCCAATCTCTGTAAAATTGGTTGCTATTAGAATGAACAACAAAAAAACCAGAAACTGTGAAAAATATGGTCCCTCCTAAATCGCAAAACACTTTCTCATTTGATCCTTCATAATCAACACAAGGTTGTACTACTATCCTCACAACTTACAATTGAAATATAACATAAAAACGAGCAAATAAAACTCATCAAAGCAACAAAATTTTAGCATTCTAAACTGAACTACAACTCCTTCAAATTTGAGCATAATCTCAATCATCGATTTTTCTTCTTTTCCAGTTGCGGCAGATGCACTCACATCAAGTTCAATTACTTCAGCTTTAGGAGGAAACACTTCATCCAATCAAATGAATAAGCCATAAAAATTTCAAAATTATGCATGTTAACCTCTGTCTCTGACCGATCTCGTAGTCCTCCGTCTATGACTGATATCGTCATCTCTATTGCTGATTATTCCTGAAATCCTTCGTTGTGTTCCATCTTGAAGTCCTCCGTTTCCAAGTGATCTTGTCTTCCTACATCTCAAATCAATCTCTCATTCTCTCCTTGTCTGATTAATCATTGTTATTCAATCCCTCTCTTTGAAGGTGAGTATGACATCTATCCCTAAGTTAGAGAGAGCTCAATCTAACATACCTTCGTTTTGGAGTTTCAGATTTGGAATCTGCATGTACATTGGGAGCTCAGTTCAGTTCTGAATCTCAAAGTTTATAGGCATTGTCACACAAGCTTTGCTTTTCTCCTTCTTATCCTCTTCAAAGTACAATCTAGGTTAACACTAATTATTTATTAAAATTTCTTAAAGTTAACCAATTGAATTTTGATTGGAAAACACCAATTATTACAAGTTCTTCCTGATGTCATTTTTTAATCAAATTTGCACATGTTAACTTTTGATTGGAAAACACCAATTATTTATTACAAGTTATATATTTAATATAAAACATACAAGTTCCAAAACAAACTTACCATTTAAAATTTCTTAACATGTGTAAATTTGCACATGATAGAAAAACCTCATGTAAGGCTTTAGATACTGTGTTATTTTTTTTTTTATTAATTTTTCTCTCTTCAAATCACAACATACAGTTGACACCGTATTCCTACACACTATAAAAATATACAACTTGGTAACTTTTTCATGTAACTGAACCATATACTTAGACACGAAATTTCTCTAATTAATAACACCTAATAAGTACAACAACAAAAAAAATCAATTAACATGTAAAAAGCTACACAGTTTATATACATCATTTGACAATTAAAGGATATAAGGACAAAAAACAAAACAAAAAAACTGTATGCAAACTTCCATTTGAAGAACGACAAATTCCAATCTTCACACTTTGCAATCCTCACTATGCTAATCAATCAAAGAACGTTTCATGGGTTGAATTCAGCACCAAACTAACTAACCACTCCTATGTTATACTTATGATGTTAGCACCCAAAAAAGGACAGGTCAGACATTTACTTGTCAATTTCATTGCTGACTTCTAGGTAAGCATTTCATTTGTATACTGTGCGATATCAGGCTAGTCTCTCTGACCTGCCAATGAAAACAAATTTTATCAATGGGTTTAAAGTTAAGTTATACCTGCCACAACAATATCATCCAATAAAATTCAAGATAAGTACTTTTATACTTAAACACTTCTTTCCCGAATATAAAACTTACCTGCATAGTTCTAATAATTGACAAAAGATCTTGGCACTCATCAAGTAAAAAACGCTCCTTTGCACTTATGTTGACAACTTCAACTACCAGTGACTTTACATTTACAACCTATAAATGGAAAATGCTTTCAGATATTATTTTTAAATGGCAATTGCTAATCCCAAATGCTGGCTATCCGTAAAATGAAAATATGTAAATTCCCAATCATAATAAATAAAAAAAAAAAACAAGAAGATTACGGAGCATATAAAGCAAACCACCTCTAAATAAATATGTGGTGTAAAAATGACCCTGCTAAGTTTAAAATCCCAAACTACAGCGATGAGAAGCTGTGTAGTATAGTTTCAGATGAATCTAAAAGCATAGGGTTTTATAATATGTTATTATTGCTACAGAAAAGATGCAATTTTTAGTAGATGACAGGCAACATCCTTTTGTATCACACCAATGATTTGTTTGATAACTTAAAAGTCTTAAAATCTTCTCTGTGATGGTGGGCTAAACTTGTAAGTCTCCAGTACAGAAGACAAGAGAATTTGAAGTGGTTTACATGTGAAGTTAAGAAGCAAGACTTAAACTTAAACAAAACAAAATCTAATGTCAATCCACTTGCTTGCATTGATTCTTATGCCTATATATGAACCATTAAAACTTCCGTGCTTTTATTTTCTGCTTGCTTGGCAAGACACAAATATGCATAGAATAACCTCAGTTGATTTTCTACCACAATCATAATCTAGCCTGGGAATTTCAAAGACTATTGAAAAGCTGGCATAAAAGAACACTTGTATACCATCACTTCGTCACAAATATAATCGAGATCCAACATTCATTACAGCAGTATGGCAAAAGGATTATATACCTTTGGTAACAGTAGGCATATGGAGGATGCCATGGCCTGCATCATATCCATTGCTGAACAAATAGCCTCTTTCAAATTCAGTAGATCTATCTGTAGCAAAATACAGTGGTTTTAAGCCCCAGATATGCTAATAGGTAATAGCAATTGAATTACTAAATGTCACTGACTAACTAAAATAATTAAGAAATAAAGCAATACACAAGAAGAGAAAAGGAAAATACCTTGGCACCACCAAAAACAGGAAGGCGTAGGGTGCTGGCCTTTAGCGCTTCAGTAGCTCCTGAGAGGGAACCAGAGTACACCCGATCCAGAATAGCCCAATCTTCCAAATAGATCATCTGAGTAAAATAGTTTCAGTTAAGAACTTACTATGAAAGCTGAACATAAAGTCAATGTAACCATATCCATCTTATCTACAACTGCAAGTAAATACCTCAAGCATATATGAAAAGAGAAAAGGATAGTATGTATAAATTTTGGCACAATTTCAATTTGACAAAAATACTCCCAGTAACCTCTATAAGAGAACCGTACAAATGAGCTAAGCTAATGTGCCCAGAGATGATACAAATGGACAAGTAACAAAACTATCTACATGAAGCCAAATGCCATGGAATGATTGTTGCTCTATGAAGGAGAAAATGACACGAATATCTAAATAATGGAGGAATGATGAAAAATCATATCAAATCAAAACTAAAAATACAACAGCAAATTCAGAACATGTAGCTAAGGATCATACTTGCTCATTCAGGATGGATATTAGCTTTAAATGTTGCTTCAGCAACTGTAACTTTATTCTTTTGGCTGCAACAGATTCACGTAGTTTCGATGTAGCTACCCAAGCACCATAGAGGCTTTTCTGATACAAGAAAGAATATTAGCAAAAAAATAAATATGTAAAAAAAATAAACCAACCAGACAACCAAAATGGAAAACAAAACATATATTGATAAGTTGTATATAAGATCCCATATATGAATTGATCTTCACAATAATGTAACTCTCAGTCAAAAAGATAAAAAATGTAACTAAAACTAGAATCATAACAAAATACATTCACTGTCTTTCTCTTAACTTCAAATCAACATGAGACCCAATACAGCCAAAGTTTTAAATAATGTCTACAATATCAAGGACAAGGACGTAACTACGACTGCACTAATGTAACTATGACTGCACTGCGATGTTCGCTACAATTTAAATTAAAACCTTAAATACAACTTCAAAGAGTAATGCACATGCCAGTAGAATATTAATAGCATAACTAACATTAAAATTCAAACCAAATAGCAAAAAATAAATAAACATAGAAATGTTCTCTGCTAAAATGGAACTAAAATCTATTAACTATCTTTCCATTAACATCCATACAACCACACGAAACTCAACACAAAATCAAAGAGTAACTCACAAGCAATCACAACATTAATAACATAACATTTAAATACAAAACCAATTTGATTTGAAAAAGAAAATATACCTCAGAATTCAATGTCTGCACAGAAAGGGAAGCATCTGCTCTAGCGTTCACAAAACGCCATTGCATCAGCCTGTTATGTAGGAGTCTCAATGAATGCGCGTCAATTGCCCTGTTCTCTCCAATTTTCCCCCTCGGAACATCAACGGCAAAACTCATAACAGAAGGCTCATTAACAAATCTACTACTCAAACTACTAGCAACACCGTTTCTTCCACGACAAGGACTCACACCGCGCAAAGGGGACCTCGGTGATGGCGTCCCTAGCTTACTTGGAGAAGCAGGACGAACTGCAGAGCGAATTGGCGAACCTTGCAACCGATTATTCACAATTCCTCGTGGAGACGATGCAGGACTATCGAACACTGATTTTTTTGGCACCAAAAGCTTTGGAGGAACCGTTGATCTGTTTCCAATTCCACCGTTTCTCGGAGACGGATTAGTAGCCTCTTGCAAGAACCTCGCCGGTACAACAATAGCTCGAGCTGATCGTTGCGGTTTGCCTCCATTATCCTGTGCTCCTGATGAACTACCAGAAGTAACACTTTCATTATCAGAAGGAACAAGTTCAGGTTCAATTACCGGCTCAGATCCACCATTTTTGTTGCTTTCTGATCTCAATGTAGCACCATCTTGAGAAACTCGAGGATCCAATAACGAATTCCGCAATGACCTAACCACATTGCTTCCAAATCCATTCGAATTTCTCAACAAAACACCACAGTCCAAGCTTCTATTCATGAAATTCGCTTGATTCTGTTGTGATTTCGCCGGCCACCGGTGCTGATCCACTGACCTAGAAATCGAATTTTCTGTTTGATCAGAATTTACGTTCACTCTTCCTCTTCCAATTGTCGGTGTTGTAACCGTCGCCGGAACCTTCCTCCTCTCCGGTGTACTTTTCCTCAAACTCTGCGTCGCCGGCGGTGGTTTCGCTTTACTCACCGGCATCGAAAACGATTCTCCCTGAAACGAAACAGATAAACTTCTCGCCGAAGTAAACAACATTTTCTGAGCAACCGGAGTCTCACCTTTCGGCCGAGGAGTTCCTTGACGTTGCCTCTGCCGCTCCGTCGACTGAGATCGCTTGACGAACGCCGCCGGAGTAACTGACGGCGTCGATTTCTGTTTCGTCGAATTCACCGTTCTATTCACCAACGGAGAGTTAGTTCTTCTCGGCGGCGACGAAAACGACGAAGACGAAGACGAAGAAGATGAATACATGTAACGAGAAGTAACTTCTCGTGCTTTCGGCTTTCGTACAATTGCATTGTCCGATTCAGAAGGTAACAACGGTGGCCTCGTTGGTGTTGATGCTCTCTTCGTATTTTTCGTCGTCGTGGTTGTTGAAATCGCAGTAACCATTTTTCCTTTCAAAAACAAAAATCTAATACGAAATGTACGAAACGAAATTCATCACGCTAGAAATTTAACGTTGAGAGTAATGTAGCAGAGAAAAAATTGCGAGCGGTATGATTTAATGAAGAGGTTGAAAAATGAGAGCGAAAATTTGACCGTTACGTTGTTATGGTGTGTAGAGAAGAGTGTAACTGTCGTTCGTATTAGTGTGACTGTGAGAGAGTCACACGCAGCGTGATTGTGGTTTTGTATTTAGGAAAAATTAACACCGAAAATGTGAAGGTGGAAGGTGAGGTACCAGAAAGAGTGACGTCAAAATCGCTATACACGTACGCGCGTTGTTGATGAGAATTAATGCACTCGCCGTGACTTCAGCTCTTCTTCTTTTTCTAGGGGTCAACAAGTTATTAAGGTTGAAGAGAGGGCCTATCCAATAATTTTTTATTATTGTAAATCTTCAATTTTTTTTGTCATTTTTCTTTGGTTGGTGTTAAGTACTTAAGTTGGGGGAGGTCCCTAAAAAAAATAAAAAATGGAGGAGGTAAATAAAATATCATCAATAAATTGAATTTGAATTCTGATCAACGATCTGTTTTATTGAAAGTTCGGTAATTATTTCATTCAATCACTTATTTGCATATTTTTTATTTTTGTTTTTATGAAAACTAATGATAAATAAATTTGTAATATAGATTTGAAGTTAGGACTTTTGTCGATATCTAACTCATACGTTTGAAGAAAAAAAAATTGTTGTATGATGTCAACTCCTTAAATGAATTTAAACTTTTTTTTATAAGGATTAATATCTTTAGTTACATACAGAAGATACTTTTGGTTTAGAAAAAAATTTGAACTTTTATAGTTTTATCTTAGTTTTCAATAAAAACCTTCGATCTAACTTGCGTTAAGGTCATACTAGGTCAATTTTTAAAAAGATCAAATTCAAACTAAAAGTAAACGTGTTAAGATATACAGACTTAGGCCTTAAACTTTTTGATAAAGTTAGACTTAAGTCTTGTAAAATCTCACTCGATCGGTCGTTCACTCTATTTCCATTAGAAATGAATTGGAGAAGGGTAGATTGGTAATTTCAAACAAGTTTACGTCATTTTGTTGTGGATTCGTGGGGGTTGAGGCTTGTGCCTTAGTTGACACGCAATTATTTTTTTATTATGATAAAAAATAAAATAAGTGTAGTAAACGATGAAAACGACGTCGAGGAAGAGTGAAGGAGTATAAAGAACAAACCTTGAAGTTGGAAATGGGATATTTGCGCTTTGCCGAGGGAATGAATCTTCGGTGAGACGTTACGCAAACGACACTGCTTGTGAATTTTGTAAAATCGTCGTTTATGAGAGAAATCAAAAGTAGCCGTTTCGCATTTGATAATGGATCAATGTGCAAAAGTTAGAATGAACTTCATATTTTTTTCTCAATAATAATACTATAGTCTCCAACATTACTTTATGATTATTAATTGAGTTTTGGAGCTTGCACGATTTTAAGGTTGCTTTGACACTTGCGGTCCATTTTTAAAATTTGATATTTTCATATAGCCCATGCTCCAAGAATTGCCAATAACAATTTTTTTTTTACTTTGTGCCAATAACGACATTAGAAGCTTTTTATGTGTATATGTCTCCGTGAGTTTAGGCTCAGTTGATAGGAAATAATACATATTATATGTAGGAATTTAAATTCAAAACACCTTATTTATTCATCTTTAAGGTAAATTTCTCTATCTGCTAAATTACTTGAAAAAAAAAATAGTATAAGTATTAGTAAAAGCTAAACTAGGTGAGAAAACAAGATGATCATGATTATCAAATTATATTTGGATTTCTTTAATAATGCAATTGCATTCAATAAGTATCAAAGTGGATAGAAAAGTTTCCATATGATTCTGAATTGAAAAGATGGCTTTGAAAATACGACAGTTTAGTAAATTTGTTAAATTCTTTTATTAGAAGCTCTTCCTGTTAACAACACATCCAAAAATTTACCAAGATCATGCATTTTCCTAAACCAGACAAATGCACCAAGTGTTCCTGCGATGCAAGATTGACATTCTTATTTGTTAGAGAAAAAATGTCAGTCTTTTCACTACTCCCCTCTTGACTAGACAATTTGCAAAACAACTCAAGAGATCTAGTAACATTATATATTTGAGCCTCAGTAGCTTCACCAAACATAAGCAAGTCATCGTCAAACATCAAGTGCGGCATTACAGGGCCATTTCTTCATGCACAAAGAGCCTTCCAATTACTACTTTCCACGGCATACAAGATAAGATGCCATAAATTATCCAAACTAAGCACAAATAAATAAATAGATATAGGATCCCCAAACGAATACCGATAAATATTTGATTAGGTACAAAAACTATCGAAGTAATAATATTAAATTCATTTTTACGAGGACTATTGTTAATTTCTACTTATCAGTTTCATCATTATAAATAATGTACAAAGTGGGGGGTTGCACAAGGCAAATAGTTTGGTTTGATACAATGTGCTAAAAAGTACAATCAGTTAGTTGAAAATTAAGATTTAAAAGTGATCAAGCCCTTCGAAAGTTTTATCTGTCCGTTAATTCCTGAATAATAACTCAACAATGATTTATCTCTAACTTAATTTGTTAAGTTAAACAGATTTCTAGGTCAGATTTAAAAGTTATGGCTAGTAGTCAATTATATTCTAAGATAAATTCATATATTTAAACAATTAGGGCTAGAAGTCATTTAAAAACATACAAAAAACATTACACTCAAGCAAATATGAATAATACTAGAATTCTATTGATGTCAAAGAGGGTTCATACAAATTACATGAATACAACTCACAATAGATTCATCTCGTGACTTAGTCAAAAGAAGGTCAATTAAAATGATATAAAAGGTGAGAGTGATCAATTTATTGTCTCGCCATTATATGGTCAAAATTATGGGCCGTCAAATGTGATTGGAAAATTGTAAATCCAGCAAAGAAACCAATCACAAAGATATATTGAATAGTTGTGATTGGTTACCGATCACTACTAGTCCACTACCTTGTGATTTTTGTAAATTATGAGAATGAAGTCATTCAATCAGTTTTGTTTCAAACACGCTCACGGCATTTCTTGGAAACAAAAGTGCAATTAAGCATGTATAATATATTTTGTTTCAAAGAGAGTATGTATCTTCCATTTTTGTGTATGTTATACCATTTGTGTAAGGTTTCGCACGGGATAAAATGAATGCCCTACATGGATGTTGGTTATGGAAGTGGGATAGCATGGGAGCCACTTAAATTTACAGAAGTATTATGGACAGCTAGCTACACACATGCATGCATTCACTTTTAACGCAAAAGATATATAAGAGCTAGCATGTATAATCTTTAGGACCACCCAAAAGCAATCTTCCTTCTTATGCACTCAATTTCATTATGGTTCATATCTTTTCCTTTGTACAAATTGACCAAAATAGAGTAAAAAAATTTGCCAAGAAAATAATTTAATTCCCATAAATCATTGTAGATTCTAGTTAATAAAACTCCTCATTTCCTTCTCTAGTTATAAACGAAATTACGAAAATAAAGAGAAATTGCATAGTATTATTTCTATATGTTTGTCATCAATCAAATGTTTTCTATTTGTGACTTGGGGATGTTATAGGGTTATTAAGTATTCATTTGTTTTGGTAAAAAAAAACCTCATTTTAGAAATCAGATTACAATTTGTTTGTGGTGGTTGTAAATGGGATTTTTTTTTTAATTGATAAAGGTTAGTAGTTAGTTTGTTATATTATATTATATTTTACTCATTCTTTTTAATTTGAACCTAAGATCTCCAACTCATATTCTCTTAACTCAAACACAACGCTGGGAATTTTTTTAATTGATAAATGATAGTAGTTAGTTTGTTATATTATTTTATATTTTACTCATTCTTCTTAATTTGAAACTAAGATCTCCAACTCATATTCTCTTAACTCAAACGCAACACTCTACATTAAGGAAATTAACGACGATACATTGATGGTCATTTATTAAAATCAAACGATCCATATTTTAATGTGGAATTAATTTTTCTAAAATTAAAATATCAATTATAAAATATGGATCATCCGACCATAATCCAATATAACAAATGCATGAATGCAAGAATTTTACGACTGCAAACAATCCGAGAATTCTTCGTTGCACTGACCAGTTTTGAAGGCCATAGATAATCGATGTTTTTTTTAATTAGCAAAACTTATTGATCAACTTTGTTCTAAGCAAGATATGCAAAGAATACAACAAAAAGAGTACAACCATAATACAATCTCAGAAGGATAATTGACGACTATGAATTTATTATTGATAAAAAAAAAATAATAGGACTGGTGGGTAAAGTTGGTCATTCTCTACCCATAGAGGGCCATCATCTCCATGAGAAGAGTATTAATTAGAGATGAAGACAGCTTTCTAGAATGTTTTGTACAAAATAATCATTTTGTCGATAGAGTAGTGAGAGAACAAGGAAAACTAATCTCCCAAAATAAAAGATATACCTGCGGCTAAGATGGAAAAATGATGGGGAATTTAGCTTTGTTAATACTAATCGTACTAAATTCTGGCTATTTGTCTAATGAGAATGTTAATGATGGTGTTATCACTGTTTTATTGCAAATACAACAATCATTGTTTAACATGAATTGCGATTCTATTATGATCTTTATCCCAACAGAAAGAAGGAAGAAGGTTTATTTGATATGATTTTGCTAGCTAGTCAAAAAGCATCACTTTTTAGGATGCTCCTACATGTAGTGTCTTTGTCATGCACTTCTTTAAGTAGTAGGAATGTACAACACAGTCTCTTCTAATTTACTACCCATTCACCTAGTTTGGATCCTTTATGCCCAGGGGCCAGGGCTGTCCTAAGGTCCGAATCAGTAGGGTAAGACTGTGAAGTCCGGATACAAGATACGATACGATACGATTACGATATTGCATTGATACCGGGAAGATTTAAAAAATCAAGATACAATACCGCTGGGATACGTTAATAAAAAAAAATTATATAATTAAATGTACAATATAATTTTTTTTGACAAAAAATGTACAATATAATTATAACCATTTTTTTAATATGCAAATATATTAACAAACAAAAGAAACCAGTCATAGGCCAGTAACATATCAACATATATATATAAATAATATTGTCGATTAAGAGAGTGATGATTAGTCAATTACATACACAATATATCCCAAAAAGAGCATCATCAGTGTTATATTATATCCAAAAGGAACATTGTTAGTGCTATACTATATCGATCCAAAAAAGAAGCACTATACACAAGAGTTAAGTTATTTTAGTTAACATTAATTGGGAAATATCGGATAATTATTTTTTAAAAAATAAAATTTAATTGTCGGATACTCTCCTGATACGTATCGAAAAGTATCAGGTAGGTATCGATGCAGGATACGCAGGGGATACGATACGTCATCCATTTTAAAGTATCGGGGCTTCACAGCGTAAGGGCCTTATACCACCCTTTTACTTAATATTCTCAACTGTGTTTTCCCCTTAAAAAAAATTAAAAGAAAATAATGCCTCTTATATAACTTATGAGTTCTGTGAAAGAGAAACAAAACTTATGTTAGAGACATCATAGAGACCATTAGTTCATAACAAGAAAAGTATCTTTAGCTGAAAACACTAACCATGTTGGATACTTCCAATTGTATTCAACAATTTTTTTTAGAAACAGTTATTTGTTTTTTTACCAATACAATTTTTTATTATAAATTTTTACTATATTAATATATACATATGATAATAGCATAAATAATATTTTGCTAAAAAAAAAGCATAAATAATTTTTTTGACAAGACAATATCATAATGAATAAAATTTGATGATAATTTTCAAAGACCAACTAGTGTCGTCTAAGCGTTCTCTATGACTAACGAATATTGCACCATTGGTTGGAAGTGTCCTCATGAGAGATGCGTTAAACTCAATTGTGATGGGGCGTGCAAAGAGAATTTGGAAACTGTGCAGGTTGTGGTGGTCTGCTTCGCGACACTAATGATAGATGACTCAAAGGATTTGTACACAAGATTGGAGTTTATGATACTCTCCATGCAGAAATATGAGGTTTGTATTTAGGTTTGGAGCTAGCTTGAAGTGATGGAATTTCACATCTCTATGTGGAAAGTGATTCAAAATTGCATATTGACATGGATACAAATAATTGCAAGACTAATGAGACGACCCCTTCGTTGATTTGGCGTATCAGAAATATCTTGGACGTTGAGGTTCATCATACTTGACGTGAAGACAACAAAATTGCTGATTGGCTTGCTAATTTCAGCTTTACCATGAATTCTTGGAATTTTGGAGACCCCTCCTAGTGAGCTTAATAATCTATTCTTTGATCATATTTCTGAGGTTTGCATGCTTAGAAATGTTCGTTTAGTTGTTTAATTTTTTCTTCTTCTGGACTTTTGACCTCTTTTGTGTGTGTGTGTATAATTTGCCCCTGCAAAATATATATATATATATATATATATATATAACTTGCCCTCTTTTGCCCAAAAAAAAAATATACATATGATAATAGCATAAATAATATAATAATATTTTTGACAAGAGAATATCATAATTAAAAAAACATTTTAGATGTAAAATATAGAAAATAAATGGCCCAGGCAGGTCTGCAACCTTCGAGTTATTAGCACGTCGCTCTAACCAACTGAGCTAATGGGCCATGTATTTATTTATTAATATTTTCAATTACTTGTGTTTTTAAAATAATTTTAAATTTGAGATTTGTACTATTTTCATTAATTTAAATTTGAGATTTGTACTATTTTCAATCAATTTTAAATAAGGGTCTTGTTAAACCAGTGCCCTAAGGGCATTGTTTAAGGAACCCATTAACAGAAATTTTCTCTTGAAAATACAAGTCAAACATATGTTAAAGTCATAACTGCGCAATTTTCAATGTAAAAGTTTCTACTTTTGGATGCTTAAACAATGTCATAAAGGCACTTGTTACCATTTTCCTTTAAATAATCACAGTTTGATCGATTTGATTTTGTTAGTACAATCAGACATTTGTCTCGGTATATAATTCAATGACCAGAGGATGTTGTTGTATGGATTGGATTATAAGGGGGATGAAATTTCTAAATACTGCCAGCCAACTAGGGTATTATCAATTAACAAAAGCAGATAAACTTTCCATAAAGTACTAATATAATTTTCTCCTACACTTATTACCGATTCAAGTATATATTTTAGTTTAAGCAACACATCACTTTGCCACTTTCATAAACTTTGTCAGCTTGAAGGCATATCAATATCAATATGACTAGATTGCTAATTAACGAGAAAGTGGGTATAATTGACTAGGACAACGAGTTTGAACACATTTTAAGAAAAGGTAGTACAAAGTCACAAAAGAGAGAAAAGTGTAATGTTTATGCGGAATAGTTGGTTAAGTGGTCCGTTTAAAGCATGTGTTATGATTAGTTAAAATCAATAACCAAACAACCCGTACATGAATGAAATTACATTATTATAGATAGATTGATTAGATGATATGAAAGCATCATCACTTGACAAACATTTCAAACATTGATTTTTAGTTCCTAAATAAATGCAAGTAACTTTCCATTGTCCTTAACGAACTATTGTTTACCACTTAAATTGATGGGTCTAGGGTAAGGGGCAAGACTACTTGAATCCAACTATGTATATTTAGTATCTGACACACTTTCAATCGAATTGTTTCAAGTTGAAGATTTTTTTTAAAAGCAAATATAAATAAATTAAAGGGTCGCAAAGCTTCAACGAATGATCCTTTACTTGGTCCCATTGTTAATTTGTTACGAAATGGATAAGATGGCATGGGATAGTTGGGTTTGGAACAACAAGCTCCCTATAAGTTTAGATTATATCTTAAGAAGACCAACTCAACAAGACCGTATAGAGAAAAGTTAATGATAAAAAAAGAAAAAGAAAAAGAGGAACATTAAGGCGGAAGTAGATTGATATTGTTGGGTGGCTCACTCCTCAATTTACCCCGCAGGCTCCACACTAACTTAACTAGAAAACAAGAAGTGTTTTCATCCCCCGATTTTTCTATGACCACACACACATAGCCAAATTTATTCTTTTTGGATTTTAAGTTTTGAGGACATTCATTACTAGAAATCAACTAATTTGTCAGGGACGCGCCAAAAGCCCTGGCAAAACGATATTTGACAGGAATTTTGCGAGGGATGAAATCTCTGGCAAAACAACTAGTTGAAAAATTAAAGCTACGAGCGTAACCCCTATCAAGTTTGCGATGGATGGATCCCTGACAGAACCTCTGACAGAACCCTTAGCTTAACCCATGTCACTTGTTCTAGTTTATTGCATTTGTATGGGGCTTTGCGAGGGACATGCCCATGTCAAACCATTTTCTTTTTTTATAAAAAAATAAAAATTCAATAAAAAGTTTTTTATTAAATAATTTGATTTAAAAATTTGAATTATTTTTCTAATTCATTAATAAAAATTAAAACATAATTAATATTTTATTTCAAAAAAGAATATTTATAAAAAATATAATTTCACAGCCATAATAATTCTAAAAATAGAAACATAAGTAGCAAGTCTCAAAATAATCTACCATTACCCAAATTAACATCAACAAAGTAGAAATACAAACCAGTAAAACCACAATAAGATATAAACAATGAGTATAACATCATTTAATCATAAATAAAAACGAATTACGGATAATAGAGACATCACAAATATTCAAATCTCTAATAAAAATATTCAAATCTTCTTATAAGATCACTACAACACAAATGTAAGGGGACTATATGACTCCCTTGGTAAATAACAAAGTTGGTTTAATAATTGAAATAGCTACATAAAAATGAAGAAAATAATCTTCTTATAAGATCACTACAACACAAATGTAAGGGGACTATAGGACTCCCTTGGTAAATAACAAAGTTGGTTTAATAATT
>Ga0315915_1003238_pt1 | contig 20707 bp, 6 predicted proteins | sample MpolbnodulesMG_FD_207738 | JGI IMG/M metagenome (GOLD analysis project Ga0315915, IMG submission 207738) | Medicago polymorpha root nodule microbial communities from Los Angeles, California, United States - branched nodules | ecosystem: Host-associated > Plants > Roots > Nodule | place: USA... | reverse complement strand
CAAAAAACCAATTAATTCCTTTTCCTTTTTTTCCAAATGGTTTCGTACCCTTTTTTCTCCTTTCAACTGATACTTATATATGAAACTCTACAAAACCCCATACATCATACGGGTTAGAGTCTAGTTTTGTCCCAATAATTGGACAGAAATATCAACTACATAATTTACTAGGACTAGCATTAGCTCTTCTTAATTGTTGTACACGACAGTAACCACACTTTTTTTTGCTAGGAGAACTAGTGGGACTCAATTAAATATTTATCTTAACAATGGTTTTTTAGGGGGAAAGAGGGGGTCTCAATCTATATTCTATGAGTGGTTAATAAATCATCTTGATTGTATTTTGAGATAGTTTCTCGTATAAATTGTTGGGTGGCTTTCGCTTGTTTTTTTGGTGGTTTGATTAAGTACGACTTATACTCTACTACATCGATAACTTTAGTACCACTTGTATTTATCGTCATTTTAATTTAATAAATTTTGTTTGATGTTAAAAAAACAAAAAAACTTAATCAACGATTGGAATGTGAATTCGGTTTGTGTCTGACTCAACCTTACAAAACTAGTTTGTATGATGAGGATGCCGAAGTTTTATTAATTCTATATAAGCCATATCTCTATTCTCAAGGAAATGGACTAAATCCACCCATTTACACCAAACACAATAACGGCATTAGAGGCAACAATGAAGACAACCCAAATACCACAATCAGACGACCAGAGATAAACCATAATGAAGGTGAATTTTCAACTGTTATTTTTTCTAAGAACTCATTTTCTTGGAGGTTTGTGTTGATTCTAACTCCATCATTTTGGCGTAGGAACTTCCAAAGCATTGTCAAGAATTTTTTCATCTAGGAATAAATCTAGGTAGATGTAGGACAAATCCTTTGAGGAGGACCAATTATGGGACAACTCCTTTTCCAACCCTAGAAATATGGTTAAAAGGCCAAGCTAATAGGCACTTGAACCAATATTATCTAGGAAATTTAACGATACTTGTTTGGGACTACTCAACCAGATTTGAAGGAGAGCTTGATATAAAGTACTACCTCCGTCCCTAAATATAGGAGTCTTTTGCCAAAATTACGGAGATTAAGAAAGTTGGTTGTAGTATTAAATTTGCAACATAATATTTATTGTTGATTGAAGAAAAAGATGCAAGATAAATAAGGGTAGGTTAGTAAAGAAATAATTAATGTACTTGGAAATACCAAAAGGGTCTTATAAAAAGGGACAAAAAAATTTCTCAAAAATGTCTTATAATCAAAGACGGAGATAGTAGGTTCAATTTCTGAGCATTACACAATTGTCAAATGTCAATGGTCTCTGTGGCTTGTGATTGTGATAGGGTTCGCCCCTTTCTGAGGCAATATATTTAGGAGTAATACAAGTGGGTTTTCTAAAAAATGAATAAATTTTCATAAAACTTATTTATGAATAAATTTGAGAATGTAATGGGGTTAAAAGAAAAACTTTCCGGGATAACCAATTGAATTCTACAATTCAAACCTCATCATGTACGATCATTCAGTTTAAGATACTTTTGTGGAAACATCTTATCGTATTATCATTATGAGCTGCTCCTGAATTATGTTTTATGTATCATCTTCTAGAGCTCAAAGAAGCAAGAAAGGAGCACTACATATAGTCCCACATTGACAAAAATAACTGGTATGATTGTGTTTATAACTGTCAAGGTGTCTTCATAATGTATAGTTGTATGTTATTTGCATAAATCAAACAAATTAATGTAAAGACATATGACAACTATTTTATGTATAAATCAAACAAATTTATTTAAATCCATATGATAACTTTTTATCATTATATTTGTAAAATTAAAAAGTTTTTATCATTATATGCTTTGCTATGTCTATGTTTTTTTTTTCTGGAGTAATTGTTATGTCTAAGTTAGTGTCTTTTATTTTCACACTTCATAATGGATTTTATTTAAGCAAGCAAACTCATGGTGTTTCAATCCTAATAATCAATATTTTTAAAATTCACCTAATAAATTTATTAGGTCACTCGTCATTTATTAGGTCACTCGTTTATTTGTTAAACTATTGGATTATTGGTCAAACCATATAATTGAATCGAATAAAATTAAATGACTTTGTCGTATGATTCAGTTTCTTTAAAAAGAAATATTGTATTCTTGAGGGAAGTGAATGTGGCATAGAAATTTATTATGAATGTCTTCCTAAAGTCGTCCATGATGTGAGCACAATTATTTCTGATTATACAACAATCAAGCAAAATTAGTAACCTCAAAAAGTTGGGGAGTATATATATGTAGTTAAATGTAGGATTGAATATGTTTTTTGTCCCTATAAATATACCAACTTTTTGTTTTAGTCCCTCCAAAATTTTCCTTCAACTTTTAGTCCTTATAAAATTTTCAATCACTATTTTTTGTCTCTATTTTTAAGTTAACTTTTGTATTTTTTAATGAAATTATGCAGAAATGTGAAGAATATTGTAAAAAAAATTAGAATTTTTTAACAAAACATAAATTAAATATGAATTTATAACCGTAAAAAATATAAAAATTAATAATAAATTCATGTAGTGTTACAAAAATCAATTTTTTTTTGGGAGAGATTCTTATAATATTATGAATTTTCTGCAAGATTTTAATCAAAAATATGAATTCTACATAAGAGTTTACCTTAAAAGAGGGACCAAAAGTGAAGATTGAAAATATTTAGGGGCTAAAAGTTGAAGAAATTTTTTAGAGCGACTAAAACGAAAAGTTGACATATTTGTAGGGCCAAAAATATATTTAACCTTAAATATATAATCCAGATGCTTGTGATATAAGAACATTCGTGATGGAACATTCAACGTGGAGGGGAGTTTTTTTTTTTTTTTTGCTCTATGGGTTTCCTTTTTGCACTCTATGGGTTTCCTTTTTGCACAAAAGTCTCTTGAATTTATGAGATGGTAACTCCCAATCGCACAAAATCTATCAGGGGTTATGACTCGATCGGCTTTTTTTCGATCAAATCGTAACTCTTAATCGGTTTATTTTAGAGGTTGAACAATTCACGAGGTGTATAAAGCAATTATCTCCCAAGCTACCAAGCTGCAACCAGTTCACATTCACATACAATGTATTTACGTGGAAAATACTTCAGTGACAATGAGTTTTTATGACTTTAATGTATTTAATTGATAAATAAATGTTAAATAAGTTATTTTGATAAAAAAAAATAATGATCAGTTAAAAAAGAGATAAAAGCAAAGTTACAACTCAATGTCACCCGAGGAGAATCCATATTTTAGTACAACAGGATCACATTTGATCCCTCGTGTAACCAATATATACCAACAAATATATTTACAACTAATATCAATCTATCCAGGACCTGCACGAGGATCATTAAACATATTCACAATATACACCTCTACTCTACCACTACGTTGTCTCCTATGTCACCATCGTTGCACACAATAGTGACATATAGACATGTTGATGTATGAGTTTTGCTAGAAGACGCATTTTATGAAGGTGTCTTTTAACAAGTTATTCTATGAGCATTTGTTAAAAGACACCAACTAATTTTTATGAAGATGTCTTTTAGCAAAATTATAACCAAAAAGTGAAAATCACACATTGAGGTGTGGATTGCTAAAAGACACCTTCATGGGTGGCTTTTAGCAAAACCCTTGATGTATTATGCACTAAAGCTAGTAATGTGATGCAACCGTGTGATTTCAACCCACCATGGCCTTGTATGAGCATGGAACTTTGCCACCACACTTCACCTTGTTCATCTAATGTACCATTGCTCTTAGAAATATAGTTCAATTCAATATCTAAAAGAATCAAATTTTAGTTCAACTAGATTTGTATTTTAATCCCGAAAGAATAACTGGATTGTTCAGTTTGATCATCAATTACTGGCATTTCACATGGCAAAGGCCAATCCTTTCCCACCATGGGAAAGTTGGATTCAATGATTTGATTAAGTGAAGAACATATTCTTAACATGCTCTCTCAACACTAGATTTTTCTTCACACTATCTTCCAACAATTTTAAAAATTCTGAAAATTAATTTCCAGAAATTTAAAAAATCGAAAAAATAGAAGGAAAAAAATCAGATAAGTTTTTTTAAAAAAAAAATATTCTGTAGTTCATTTATTGAATGTTAGAAAAAATTTGAAAAATCGATTTTTTTTTTCAATAAAAATAAAATTCTTGAAACTAAGATAAGTTTATATTTTTCTAAAAAGAATATATTTTTTAATTTTGTAATAAAATAAGATATTCTGAAAAATAAAAATAAAAATCCTAAAAAAAATTATTTTGAAATTAAAGTTTTTTATTTTCTAACAAAATAAAATTCTGGAAAATAAGTTTTTTATTTTCAAAAAATATTATCTAATTTTTTGTTTTTATACTAAAAAAAATAAAAAAGTTTTATTTTGAAAAAAGTTTTTTAAAATGTTTGAAAAAGAAAATCTGAACTTTTTTTAATTTGGAATGGTGGTAAAAGTGTGTACAAAAATCTAGTGTGGAGTGAGTATGATAAAATTGTTATATTGATTTGATCTAATGGTTAAATATCAACTTTTCCATGGTGGAAAAGGATTGATCTTTCCCATGTGAAATGCCACCTTACTTATGTCCTACGAATTATTCAGACTAATTAAATTGGTTTCATATAGTACCTGTTATGACCAATTGAATTCTACCATTCAAACCTTGTCCTATGTGATCATTCAGTTTAAGATACTCTGGTGGAAACATAAACATCATTTTGTAACTATAAGCAATTAACATAGTGAATGATACGCGTTCTATAAATTAGCATAAACTTAAAAGTTCAACTTAAGAGGCATTGGATATATGCTTGCTTGCAATATCATTATTATGAGCTGCTGCTGAATTACATTTTATGTATCTTCTTCTAAGCTTAAATAAGCACGAAAGGGACACTATAAATAGTCCCACATTGACAGAAAAACTAGTATGGGAGTGTTTATAGTTGTCAAGGTGCCCACATAGTTCACATGTTATGGTGGGGATTCATGTGGTTCCATTCTTTAACATCTTTTAAAATTCATGTGGTTCCATGCTTTAGCATCTTTTATCATTTTATCTAATAAATCAAATTTGTTATGGCTAACTTAGTGTCTTTTATTTTCATTGTTTAGAAAGTAATATCTTTTATGCAACCAAACTCATTCTTTTATCTAATAAATCAAATTTGTTATGTCTAACTTAGTGTCTTTTATTTTCCATTGTTTAAAATGTAAGATTTTTTTATGCAACCAAACTCAAGTTATTTCATTCGTAATAATCAATGTTTAAAAAATAGATTGGTCATTGATTCGATAATGTTATTGAATCATTAATTGAACTACATGATTGATTTAGATAAAATCTGATGACTTGGTCGTATGTCTCAGACTCTTTAAAAAAATTGTATTTGTATTAAATCGGATGGCTCAGTTTCAAAAACTTCTAAAAATACTCATGTCGAGTGTATAATTATATTGTGAAAAAAACATAATACATATCTTATCTAAATATAAAAAATTGAAAAATTGTTTGCCGCCTACGTTTTCTCGAGAACTTTCCACATCTCTCATTCAGCTTCCAATTGCACTTCTAGCTTTCACCCGTGTTTCATTCTTCTTTTCTCTTTCAATCACCAAATTTCTTCCATATGTTATGCCCTCTGAGTTCAATTACACATGTAAGCAAAGCTAACTCATAGTACAAATTATTTTGGGTTGAAATTTGAGTTAATGCTCCAAGAAAGGAGAGGTTTACCCATCCATTGGTAGTTGCTAATTGAGACTCTTCGAGGTAAATAAACAATTTATATGTCAAACAATATATCTTTCAACAAATGACGACTGATTTAGAAATTAATTTTAGAGATAAGAGTATATATTAGGGGATTTTATGGTTACCTATAGTTAGAAAAGTTCTAGAATGATTTTTCTATATCCGAAAATGTTGAAAATACAGAGGATACTCTATTGAAATTTCAGTAAATATCATTTTGAAATAAAAAGTCGAGTTCGAAATTTATAATTATGGTTTGTCAAGTTTTGTCAATAGTGAGGATGCCACCCAACACTAGGATCTCCACTAGAACGAAAGTTAGTCCCGTGCAGGTTACTTCCCAACCTTAAGACCCTAATCAAAGAGCTCATTGTTCAACTCGTACTCATGGTCGAATTAAAGGACAAATATTATTCATCTCGACAAACGTGGCTTGGTTGCGGGAGTAACTAACGATGAGGTGCCTAGAGCAGGACAAATATTATTAATTTCTACGATACATTATGAGATGTTGTCCATTCTAAGTAATTACAATATATAATAACAAATAATATTAGAAGGTATAAATGAATATTTGTTCTGGATTGAGGGAATTCTGGATTCACACACTCATAACATCAATGGATGGTCGTCAAGATGAGACGGTCTAACAAAATACAGTTTATAATATTTGTTCTAAAATTCAAGAAAACTGACATTTAATCTAGATAATTAAATCTTAATCAAACGGATGATGTCATGAATGCGTAAATGCATAGAATCTCCAATTGTAGAGAATTCAAATCTTGTTGTCAAATAGACATTAAAAAGCTGGATGCCATGTTCCAAATTGTTCATGGACTTTTTGTAAACGCTGGTAAAAATAGTTCATTTCAGAATGCACATAATTTTAGTTCACAGAGTTGTGATGCCCTATACAATAATGTTGCTGCATTCAATTTCATATATTAACAAACTTTGAACATGTTGTAAACAGGATGGAGTATTAACCAAAGTGAGATTGGATATCTTAGCTGCTCCTTATGGAACTTTTACCACCACACTTCACCTTATTCATCTAATGTATCATTGTCTCCTCGAAATTTAGTTGAGTTCAATATTTAAAAGAAGAAAATTTTCATCCCAACTGCATAACTGGATTGTTCAGTTCGACCATCAAATTACTTATGTCATGCGAATTATTTAGACTAATTAAATTGGTTAAAAATAGTACTTGTTATGACTACATCAGTGATGTTGGTTCCAAAAATTAGACTAATTAAATTTGGTTTTGTATTTAGTGTTGTTTGATTAAACTGTTGAGAATGTAAATGCTCATATAGATCATGGTATTTGAAAATAACAAAAAATAAACTAATGTGAGAAGTTAAGAGAAAAACTTTTAGAGATGATCAATTGAATTCTACCATTCAAACCTTGTCCCTTATGATCATTCAGTTTAAGATACTTTTGTGGAAACACAAATATCTTTTTGTAAATATGAGCAATTAACATAATTAATGATACGTATTCTATAAAATTGGCATAAGCTTAAAGAGTTCAATTTATAAGAGGCGTTGTTTTTTGTATGATACTGTTTATAAAAATCAAGGTGCAGACATGCTATTAACTTTGAAATGTGGTATTTATGGGAATTAATTCAATGCAATAATAGGTCAAGAATACTACAATTAAATGCTTTTTTGTCTTCCGGAAGTCTTAACTCAACTCACAAAATGCCGAAATTGTTAGGCCGGATGCCATGACCAGGGTTCGAACCCCGGTCCCTCCACTTGTGTGTGTCAATTTATAATGGTTTTGTCATTTCGTGTATCTACCAAAAAAAAGGCTTTTTTGCCATTAAATCTGCTTCTTTTATTTTTGACAAAAATTTAATTTAACTTTTTTTAAAGGAAAAATGTATGCTTATAAATTTCATTAATAATAAGAGAGTTTATAGAGCGAGGTATACGATAATAAATATTGGGAGTAGCAGATAATGAGGCAACCCCAGCAAGGGTGTGAGTCACCTCATTTGTTTGTCGCCTGTTGAACTCGACCTTAGATTTTTAGAAGTGTGTATTGAAAAGACTCTGACATGCTGAAATCACTTGTCCAAATTCAGTAACATCAACCTAACAATGGTGGAAGGCATCTGTTGCTATTTTTTGAATCCAAGGCAAATCGACTTTGTCAAAATTGCATGTCACTTAGTCATGGTAAGGCGTGGAATAAGCCTAGAGCTTGTTTTATCGGTGTTGTTGCTGTCGTTGATTATTGCGAACGAAAGTTGTTGATGTGTTATGTCTAACTTGGAATCTTTTATTTTCATAGTTTAAAAATTGATTTTATTCATGATATTTCATTCTCATGCTAGCATACTCATGATATTTCATTCATAATAATCAATGTTTTAAAAATTCGCTTGGTCATTAACTAACTAGATAAGGTTATTGAATCGAAGGTTTATTGATCGAACCATTAAATCATTGGTCGAATTGAATGATTGAATTGGACAAAATCAGATGACTTTGTCATATGACTCATCTCTCTAAAACAACTGTATTTGTTGTATTAAATCATATGGCTCGGTTTCAAGAACTCACCTAAATGACATGCACCTAAGGAGAAAGAAAGTCAATTAAGTCTGTATTTGTGTTTATACTTAAATGGAATTTAAGCCTGACATATGGGTATAAGAGAGAGAAAACCTTAATCTGAATAAGGTCAGGATGATCTTTGTATTCACCTGAAACTTGTTCATGGAGTTTTGGACAATACAAGTGGAATGAAGTTATCATGGCAGAAAGTGGGAAGCATACAAACGATAAGAGGTTCAAGTCTTTCGCTATTTCTAATGCTTGACTTGCAAAAGGATGAACAACCAATGCTAAAACTGGTGAGGATGTTGAAGTTGAACACAAGGAGCACAACGACTTGCAAAAAGATGGTATGGATTGAGCCGTCGCCAATTCCATTTCCAAAACAAAATCGTGTGGTAAGCTTGTTTGTTTATTGGAGGGAGGAAAGTGCAGTTTATGGATGAAGGAAGAGACTCAAGTAATTTGAGGGTGGCAGGGATAGGTGCATAAATGGTGGGGAAGATGCAAGTGACATGAATGTGGTGATGGAGATGAATTAGTCTCTTGCAAAACTCAATAATAGAACTTTGGTGGCTTAATACAGGAATTGAAACTACTGCTATATGAGTTGCTTTAGCCATGGAATTGCAATATCAGTTCTGGCTTCTATCTATTTTTTTCCCTTATAGTTCTAGCAATTCAACTTTGGTTATTCTCATGAGTTTACCGAATTTCCACATGAAAATTAGTTGTTAGAATTGAATACTAGGCCCCAATATCCCATCCATAGATTATAATATAGGTTGACATTAGGTCACTAAAAGATGCATTAATTTGACATTGTTGATCTCTGTGTCTTGGTTAAATATTGTTATGGTCTTGTGATATTATATTATGTTATATGGTATTTAAGATTGTAGAAACTCTATTTTAAAAGCATGTTTCAATGTAATAAACTTTAAGTTATTGGAAGAGCATGAAGTAATTTTAATTTAAAGTTGGAATTTCTAGCCTTTCTCTACAAACATGATTTCTACACTCATATTTATTGTTAAACTCAAATTCACATTAGCATAACCTAACATAAAATTTCACTACCTAGCTTGAAGGCTAGAACCAAACACACTTGTGAAGTGTTACTTGTTGATTTTTCTGTATTTCAAATCCCTAACTGTGCAAATTGAAATTCAAATATGAAAGTATATTGGAATGTGATTATAAGCTGTAAATTCAAATTTGACAAACAAAGAAGTGATGTGTGTACCAAACCCTCCATTTATCCCCAAAAACATTGCAAATAATTAAGGTTTGGTTTTCTATTACTCTTGGCATGAAACATGGCTTGAAGGTGGAAGTCACCAAAAGATCCATTTGAAGAAAGCATTTGATATATGTATTGTTTGCTTTAGCTTATATGTAATTCTGATTCCAGTGACTTGCATGGTAGTGTATACTAGAAGAAATACCCTCTATATTGTTATTATACTACAAGAAAATATTGCATTACTAGAAAATTGATATTGTTTTCATGAATGATTCTAATTCCTAAAGAGAGGCAAGAAATTGTATCACTTTTGAGTATTCCTAACTTGCAACAATTCATTCAGGTCACATGGGCTAGTAGTAGTACATGTAAATTCATTCTCTAGCCAATTGCTTTCTGCTATTTTGAAATCCCCCACTTGTTATTCCAAATCCTCAGCAACCATTGTAGTTTTCAAGTTCAAGGAATCATAATTTATGAGGTAACCATCATAAGCACTTATGCCAAACTCATTGTTATCTAAAGACTGAAATTGACCAGTAGTGTATTCCAAAGGCGGAGGCATAATATTTGGCATATTTGTTGATTCTGAAGAAGACATATGCATAAACCATTGTTATGCTCAAAATCTGAGTTTATCTCATAAAGATTCTTATTAGGGACTTTTGTTGGTATAGTCACAATTGATGAATAATGCTATTGTAGAGGATTCAAACCATTCGTAAACACTACTAAGACTGAGTTATGTATTTGTTGCCCCACTTCGAGTGGAGTTCAAAAATCAAAAACTTTTTTCTGAGGTTAAGTTTTCTCTCTTTATGTCAAACTTTAAGTAGTTTAGCAATCTTATTCTCACTACTACAAGATATACATTTAACATTAGGGGGGTTTTAGTTTTCACATCAGCACGAAAAATATCTGAAGGGAAATATACACATCGTGAGTTTTTACATCAGTTGACATAAGCACATGAAGGGAATTCCTAATAGCATATAACATTTACATCAGTGCATAACTGAAATGAAGGGAAAAACACGCGGTGGCATTTTCGCAATTTGAGTGAAAACTTTAGCTAACTTATTTTCACATCAGTGGGTGAGAACTGCCTGAGGTAAAAACAAATTTTCACCTTTACCTTATCCCTTTCTCTATCGTAATCCACACTTTTCTTCCTTCCTCACCGTCCAAAACACCATCATGAAACCAAAATCTTTGATTCCATTCCTTAGTTCTCAATACATTCCTCCAATCTTCATTCCAATCTTCACGATGGAAGATTGAAACCAAAAACTTCCATTCCATTCCAGGGTGAGTTCTCTCTCTCTCTCTAATCGTGAGTTCTCTCTCTCTCTCATCCCTCTATAATTTTACTTTGTATCAGAAGAGTTGTCTGCTTCTTTGTGCTATTCTTTAAATTTCATTTTTCTTTCTTTAACTTGCATATTCTACCACAATTCTGACTAGGTGAAATAAACATATCTTACTATAAGCTAACCTAGGTGAAATAAACATATCTTCCATTTCTTCTTCATCCAGATTGCATGTTCGTTTTCTTTGCCTTGAAACTTAATAGTCACTTACTCACTTACGATCAAGTATTTTGTCAGACATCTAGGATTTGTCTTTAAGTATCTTGTCTAGGTTGTTTAGCATTATTTATTATGACTACTAAAGTATATTTGGCATCTAGGCTATTAGTCATTTATGTATAAGTATTTCGTAGACTTTAAACTTTGAGTCATTTATGATTATATGCAATGTATAACATATATTTAGCATTATGTTTGTTTTGGTAGAATCCATCGACTTTGATTGCGATTTTACCATTTTCGATTTTGCTACCTTATATCGATTCTACAAAAGTAGTTGAGTAAAATCCTTAGATTTTGATTGCGATTTTGCAGTTTTCAATTTTGTTATTCCCTTTTGACTTGAAGCAAAGTTTCGATTTTGACAATTTTGACTGAGACGTCGATGCCAATAATAATTTTAAAAAATTGTATAATTGAATGTAACTATATGTATCCGTATCATGTTCGTTTAAACAGTTGACACATGTTAGACATTAACATGTCTTTAATATGAAGTGTGAGTATTACATTCCATTGTCATCACCCGGGAACATTTAGAGGTCGATATCTTCATTGAATAGCATCTTATCTCATTTCCGGAAGAAACCAAAAATATACAGGTAAGAAACAAAAAATTAATATACTATAGTTTAAACTATAGTATATTAATTTGTTGTCATTTTTTTTTTTGAAGAGACTAAAATAGAAAATATTACTCAATCAAAATGTTCCTCCTAGCACAAGGTGTATCAGGAAAAGAACAAGAGTCACAAACATATTTACAGAAAAATGGAAACAAAAAAATCAGAAACTAAAAAACAGAGAAAGAAATAGCATTAGCATATGTCCAGCATAGTGACCGGATTAAGCCACCAACCATGGTAGTTGATAGAGAGATTAGGAAGTTTCGCTTTCAATCAATATAAAAAAGAGACTTAATCTTATCAACAATCTGATATGTTGGACATTCTTTATCATTAGTCACTCTTTGTGATTATTGGAACCAAAAGGTTAAATATATTACTATTGCTGAAATTTGAGTAATTGTAGTCTTTTCAATCAAATAATAGACTCAAAGAATAGAAATTGATTGTTTACTACAAGATCATTGAATATGTTAGAATGACAACAAGAAAAGTGGAGATGAGAAAATGGAATTCAACATCCTGCTTTTTTTTTTCATTGAAAATTGGATGGACTTGTACCATTTTAAAAATGTACAGGTAAGAATAATCACTCTGTCAATTTATGATGGATTGACATATTAATTTGCCCTTATAAAATTTGAATTTATTATATAATTAAAATTATATAACATTTTATAAAACCTAAGCTTTAGACATGAAAGAATCTTTAGAAGTTGGAACTATTAAAATGTTTATTTAAGTACTTGAAGAGAGAAAGATGGATAGTTATGAAAATGATAGTGTTTCCACTTTCTTACCATAGGTGAGAAAAAATAATAGTGTTTCCAATATGAGTGGGATCGATAATTTTTTTTCTCAAGAGTCTAGCGGTGTAACTTACACATGCAAAATATTTAAAGTGGAGAATCGTATATTCGAATCAGTGCCCATACATATTAAATGTTCTTGCAACTATCATGCACATACACATTCTAAACATTTGTCCAAAGAATCCAAGTGTTTTTGAACAAAAAAATTGATACCACAACATTAAGAAGAAATTATTTGGAATTAATAGCCAAAAACCAAAAGTGCTGCAACCTTCTATCATGGCTCAAGCTCAAAAATCATTTCATTGGTATCTACGATCCGATAAATTTAAGTAGAAAAAAATGCCGATCGAAACTTCCATCGAAAACTATCTTATGATAATTTGGAGCTTTTCCAGCAATTTGGGGGGCTAAACAGCAGCTACAATAACACTTTGCACCTTGCAAGCCCAGCCCATGTCCCTTTTGGCTCAAATTCCATAATTAATTATCATCATACTACAATGTTCTTAATATTAATTTGTCCAGCAATAATGCAATTGCAGTGTTGATGATTGTGACAAAAATTAGTGCATGTAATTTGAACAGGAAAATTGCCAAGTATACAAGCATGATCCATTACATAAGAAGTTTGTTTGGGAAAGTTAGAGCAAGAAATTAACAAATGCAGGGTCCATAAGATGATATTTAAATTAGAACCAGGATAATGACAATGTGGTCACAATGATAATGACCGAAATCAGCACATTGATGATAAATATGACTAGGATTATTTATTTTGATGATATGGTTAAAGCGTGATCATTGATAATTAATTATGAAGATAACTACAAAGGCTGAGATCACATCATTGACTTATTGATGACAAACAGAATGTGCATGCAGTTAAAATTTAGCTTTGATAACAGGCAGAGTTGGGTGAAAACATATAAAGTGTCATATTAGGCTCATATTTTTTGTTTTAATTTATGTCTAGCTTATATTGAACTAAACTGAATCAATCTCAAGTTATAAAGTACTAATTCTCTTGGCCCAACAAAAGATGGGGGGTGGTTATATAAGAACATGTGCCCTTAAGTTCTATGAGTATAGTATTGCCAAGATTTCTGAATTTATTGTTTTTGTGATTGGAAAAGTACATTTTAAAAAGGAATTTATTTATCAACCGCCTTTAAGGTAAAACAACTTGGTTCAAAATGTACAATTATCTACTGCTCTGTAGATAATCATTCAAGAATTAACACCTTCATTATGGTATAAAAATATCATTTAAATATGGTGCGAATACCACTCGAAAACGAAGAGACAGAAGGAGAAGAAAAGGAGGAGAATGACTCATCAACACAAGTGAAAGGGAGAAGGGAGAAGAGAAGAATTCGAAGTATAAGAATAATTTTCAGTGTGTGGAATCAGGTAGGCGAGCTCTCCTTTTATAGGGAGATTTCGTAATAAAACCGGAGTAACTTAATTAGTAAGAAACTTAATAATTAAGCAAACTAAAGAATTAAGCAAAACTTAAAAAATAAACAAACCCACGGAACGGTTTCATGCGAGCAAATATGTCTGCAATTTGCAAGGTATTATGTTGGATCGGATTTAACAAAACTTATTCATTAAGAAAGCGTTTTTCGAATAATGATTAAATTAAAAAAAATTAACATTTTCAAATGATAAGAAAAAAAATTACCCAAACCCAGGCTGGATGGACGGCAGTGGCGTCACACGTGTGATATATATTTTTCTTAAGCGCTCACTCGTTTACAAAAATGGGATACTCCAAGGGTCCTTTGGAAGTGATCTCCTCTTATATAAACACTACTAATGTTTGTTGAAAACATTTTTATCAATCCACACAACACTAGTTTGTATTTACTCTTCCAACTTCAACTCATTTAACTAGTGTTCCAACAAAACCTCGACGGATAACGAGTTTGGGAAGGCAAAACCCACTCACTCCGTGTTGTCATACCTATTGATAAGTCCATCCAATTAATTTTCGGAGAATTAACATAATTAATGATACGCGTTTTATAAAATTTAAACTTAAAAGTTTAACTTCTAAGAGGCATTGGATAAATACTTGCTTGCAACATCATCACAATGAGTTGCTCTTGAATTATTCTTTTAAAGCTTAAAGAAGCAAGAAAGGGACAGAAAAAACTAGTGCGACATTGTTTATAATTCTCAACATGCTCATTCATAATAAATACTTAAAAATGAAATTTCATAAATGAAGAAGCAATTTATGGAATATGTTTCACCATTATATCTATTAATTTAATTTTTTACACAAACATACTCATGGTATTTCATTAATTATAATTAATATTTTAAAAATTGGATCGGTCATCAACCTATAAGATTACTGGGTCATTAGTTTTTATGTTGAACCCTTGAATCATTGATAGCAAGCCAGGTTAGGTGAAAACATATATAATGTCATATTAGGCTTTTATAAAATTATATAAATTTAGATTTGACAAATACTTCATAACATTTCATTATTTTGACTTTTATCTTTCAAATTTATCATCAAACAATGAATTTTAATACAAGAGTTTGAATTGACCGCTAAAACTGCATTATTTCACCCAAATACACTTTAATCATCAATATGACAAAAACTTTAGTTTTTTTTTTACAAGAATGTTTGTATGTTATGTTGTCTTTAGTATCGCAAAATAGATTGGGAGTTTAGAATTCGTCATTCATATCATGAAGTTGATATATGTGCGGATGTTATTTAGGTGATAGATCTGAAGTCAAAATTTCCTAGCAAGGGGTGTGACTTGTGGGGAGTAATCTTCTATGATTTTTTATGAGCAACGACTTACTGCTTAAATTTTTTTTCTTGTCTTTTCTTTTAGATGATTTTTTTTTAACAGCAAATTTTATTTAACAATCAGATCTCTACTCAAGACGAACAGAGACCGGTGAAACAAATAATACAAACTAAAGACGTCGTATATAGGTGGAACACCTGATAATAAACACCCCAAAAAAAACCTGAGGACAACGCCCACCAAACTCTTAGATGATAAATATGAAGTTTCTACTTTCCGTTTAATTATTTTATTTTATTGTTTCCTTTATCAAAACTTTGTCTCTCTTAAAAAAAAAACAATAATATTGAAACCGTCCAACTCTTAATGCATATATTTAACATCTTATTTTATCGCTATCTTTCATTTTCAATCAAATCACGAACATATTACATATATCATTGTGTTTTTGCAATTTTTCTCTATGTTTGAAAGGTGTATACACCCTATGATGGATGTAGACTAAATATTTTCCTTAAAAAGGTTGTCTTTAGTATATGCTAAAAAAAACGTTACTTAGTGAGTTGATTGTTGTACTGTTAGAAACTATAGTTAGATCATCACTTTGCAACCACTCCATCAAATCTCAGGATTCATTGAACCCCGTCTTAATTAATATATGTTAGTTGATCAATCAATGATAGTTCGACCACACATCAAATATAGGAATTAATGGAATATATTGAAAGATCAACCTTTTCCAAATATAGTTGATTTAATACATGGCACTTATAATTTTCTTCTTGAAAATGTTCCTTCCATTGCCACATAGTCACAATAGAGATGATATGAAGGATGCATTTAGACATAACATGAATAAGTGGTCAACAAATTATTTTTTTGGAGTCAAAAGTAGCCAGAATTTCTTCTCACTTAATCAGTGATCTTTCCTAGGTTGTTCTAAATACATGATTGCGTAATAGTTTTTTGATAAAGATTTATAACATTAATTAAACAAGATGAAATGTTGAATCCTATGGATTTGTTTAGTTTGTAGATAGATATCATATTTGGACTATATTGAGGTGATTAGAATAGAGCCACGTATTGTATTAGTATAATGTGGTGGTACTTAATGTTTTGGCTTCATTTATAATCATAATGATAATGATAGTGGATATTATATTTTTTTTTTTGAAAAAGTATTTTGTTTTTTATCATATAGAAGAAAACATAGCACAGTTCCAAGTTTTAAGAAATGACACGTTTATGGTAATAGGTAATGTTTCTTTTTTAAACTAAGGTGTATCATCCTTACATATATAGGCTAATCATTCAAAGTAGTCGATATCTATTTAATAAGTTGATCTCTTTCAATAAAATACTTTTCATGTGTATAAGATTGAACTCTTGAATATATGTCTAAGGAGACTTAAATATCTACCATTTATATCGCATTATATTGGTAATGGTTATCTTAATTTTTGGTTATTTGACATCTAAACTTTTTTTTTCTTTTGAGAGGTAAACTTTTATAACCTAATAACATGAGATATCGATAAAGGATATTTTAGCAAATTTTGGAGCTTGATATACTCGTACACCTAATTACTTATTAATCTATTTTGGGTTAAGGTAAACTTTGCAAAAAGTTTTATTCTAAGGGAAACTTATATGTAATTTGAACCTTTAATTTTTATTTTTTTAAGGAATTCGAACCTTTAATTTTATTAAAGGTGAGTGTGTTATAATATATGATTAGGACTTTAAGCAATGTAAGTCATTTTGATATAACGAAACTGCAACAGCAGTTTGTCTAAACTAAGCAATTGAGCTCAAATGGTAAAAGAGCTTCATCAAAGACGGATCGTTTGGAAGATCCTGAGTTCGATTCTTGGATGAACAATTTTTGGCCACGTTATCCTTACTTTACGGTCGAACTCCGATTACTAAGACTCCTTTTTCATAAGAACCGGAGGGTTAACACAACAAAAAAAACAGGACAGGAGGGTTAACGTCAAAAAAAAATAGTAGTTCGCCTGTCAGTGTTATGGGCTCAAACAAATTTTTTTTTTTTTTTTCTATTCCTTCTAGTTACAATGTTCTGATCTCAAGTTTAATGACAATTTTTCTGCAGTATTATTCATTTTGAATTTTAGTGAAATACCATAGTTTGGATCTTAAAGTGTGCTTCGTTGGATTGAGGATGATAAGTGTCTATAAAGTATCACCGGTCTAATTCCCTACTAGTATGAGACTTTTTTTATATACAAAACACTTTTTTTTTAAAAGTATATTTAACTAAAAACATTGGACTATAAATCATAAAAAGTCTTGTATGCCTATCGAACCGACCTACTTAAGAATTATGAATAAGATATTTTTTATTACTATTATTATATTACATTTTGCACTTTTGATTAAATTATGAATTTGTTATTAATATTCTTTTTTTAGTATATCTACATTAATTTTTCATATATTAGATGTATTATTATAAATTAGAATTGAAATATGATGTCATATATATAGTCAAATTATCTAAAATGTCATATTAAATATTAAAATAGGATTTAATCTCATTTATCTCGTAGTTTTTTTAGGCAAAAGGAAAATTATATTAAATGAAAATAAAGAGATACAATGATTGCAGGCGTTAGACTTGACCCAGGTATAAGCCAAACGGAAATACATCGTGACAAATCGGATCAAATGGACCAACCCTAAATTATTATAACAAAATACACTCTGCATGTGCACAACCCAACGAACACATGTACGGGCATGAAACCAAGTAACACAAAATATGAAGAGTAAACATCTACAAAGAACTTTAGGGTTTAAATGCGGTGAATAGATCAACTGCAAAAAACATTTATCTAGTTGTTCACTTGTCTATTTAAACATAAAAATGATTTCTTATTTAAATATGTTCGTAAGAAATATGTTTTTAAACAGACTGATATTTCATAATTGACATTCAAAAGTTCATCACATGCCAAAAAAGTAAGCCTGCCACAAAGTACAAATAGATTTTAGCCGTAAATTTTTTCGTGTAGACTTAAGAATTACAAAGTTTAACTCAACTCAACTTACTTCAACCCCTAGTTAACACAAGTACAACACAACTTGAAAAGCGATTCTACTTCTGACACTACATAACAATTTTGAGAAATTATGTCCTTTTTTATAAGAAGTTCTCAATATTCTCTCTTGCATCACCTTTTTTTTCACCAAAATATCTTATAATTAATTACTTCATCTATCTCTGTCAGGAATGGGGAAAATTAAGAGGCGGGTGATAGTCTTAATAAGCATGAAGGTAATGTTAGATAAATTATACAAAACTGATTCAAAAAGAAAATTATACAAATTATTGACAAAATACATCTAACCAAATTATCCAATTTTCTAAACTTATGTGAATTTTATGTATAAAGACAAAGTAGTATATTCTAAAAATCATTGTGCAATTATTAAAGCTTGTCAATCCATTGTTCAGAGTTTGAGTCAGGTTAGTATCTTTGGAGGTCTTTCATATCTTAAATTTAAATACCATATCCTCTCACCCTAAATTTTCTTAAAAAAGAATAAATAAATAATTTCATTAAACTACCTTTCAAATTTACTCTTAGTATATCTATCACTTTTTATGTGTCTGAAATTATTATTATTTATTGAGTTAATATATGTTTTATCCCTATAAATATATTAACTTTGTTTCTAGTCCTACAAAAAAAATCTTAAAACTATAGTCACCGAATATACGATAAACCAAATAGACAGAAAAGTACTAGTATATTCAAGTCCACCAAATATTCTCTGAAAATTTCTTAACTATCTGACACATAGTACCTCTCCCCCAACCCTCTCTTTACGTTTTTGTTATAGCATATCCAAAATTAATTAACTCATCTAACTTCAAAAATCTTTATAGTACATTGTTATGGGAATAGTTACCTTAAAGTTCAAGGCATGACCAAATAAAGGACGTTTCCTAAATACCAAAAGTCAAAACAATTTCTGTTATGTGTTAGGTATAAAATCCGTCCTATTAATTAGTAGCCATCCATACATATCCATAGAAACTCTTTGTATGGTACCCATTTTCAAGGTTTAACTTGTTTGGCTGTAGAGTTTGTATTTACACTAAAGCTTAAATGCAAATGCATGGGCATGCAATAGTTCACTTGTGCACGTTTATCATATGGAAGTAATTTTCCCTTTAGAAAGTGTGACATATGACAAACCAAATCTCTTGTACTCCAGCCAGCAAGGTCTAAAATTCAGTTATCAAACTAAAAAATATGTGGTTTTCAAGGGTAGGTATAAGGTGCACAACCAAAATATAGTTTGTTGATGGTGGAGGAGTCAAACCCTAGTTTAGGGGTTGAAACTTTTAAGTTCATAGACCTTTTGGACTGATATGCAAAAAATGCTAGAGAGTTCAAAATGCATAATTTATAAGGGTATATTTGCATTTTTTAAGTTTAGGGGGTTCAGTTGGAACCCCTTCAAACCCCTACCTACGTCACTAGTTGACAATGTCACTACTATTGTTTATAACAAACTTTAAGAAAAGTGTGAATTTAAAGAAATTGTGAGTAGTTAAATTAATAATCATACGAAAAACATATAAGAAAATACACATAAATTTTCTACTGTTGTTCTTATGATCTCTTACTTTACCTATCCACCGCTTCTCGTCGTAGTCTGATACTTATACCCTATTTTGGATAATACCTCCCCTATTTTTGTACAAACTCGACGTGAATAAATTTTGCCGATTCAAAAAAAAAAACCTCCCCTATTTTTGTGAAGTTGACTTCGCGAGCATGCCATACTCTGGCCAACTAGTTACCTAGGCGACAACACAATCAAATACCCCATCTCAAGGTTGTGCTTTTCCACTATCATAGATCTAATTTTTGACCATTTTTTATCAGTTTCTAAACACTCAATGTGTATTTGGTTATGCGATGTTAAAAGTATTTCGAAAGAAATGACAATATAAAATTGATTTTGATTAAAATTGAATTCATGATAAAAAATATTTATGCTTTGATAATATTCATATAAATGAGTTGAATGATAAATTTTTGGCTAAAGATCTGTTTTAGAGGCAAAAGTTCTAAATTCCAGTGCAAAGTTAAAATCAAATATGAAGGCAAAATCAGATTTACTTTGGAGCAATGAAACATATCAAATCAATTATGCATCAACCAAATAATTGAGCTCAAATTATTAATTAATTTCATCAAATGACGAATTGTTAAATTGTACTTG
>Ga0315915_1003237_pt1 | contig 20709 bp, 8 predicted proteins | sample MpolbnodulesMG_FD_207738 | JGI IMG/M metagenome (GOLD analysis project Ga0315915, IMG submission 207738) | Medicago polymorpha root nodule microbial communities from Los Angeles, California, United States - branched nodules | ecosystem: Host-associated > Plants > Roots > Nodule | place: USA... | reverse complement strand
CTTAACTCACGCTGCGTGAGTTAACTCACGCACCTCATGCATGCAGCATGAGGTAACCCACGCACCTTTGATCGGTGGCGTGAGTTAACTCACGCACCTTTCTGCACCACATTTGTCACGTTTTTTGGACAGTGGTCAGATGGTTTACCACGTTTTATACACGTTTTTGACCCACCATAATGGTTAGATACAATCTAGACTTGCATTTCCCCTATAAATACTCTTTCAACCTTCACCATTTCTCACATTCTCTCCTCCTCACTTTCTCCTCCTCTTCCTTCTCCGATATTTGCATTGTGGATATATGTCTCAGAATCAAGGTGATGTTCAGTTGAAAAATGAGAGTGATAAGAAGAAAGCAAAATCGACTCTGACATGGCACGGAATCGAATGTGATTGTTCCGTAAAATAAAGAAATTTGAAGGTGTCGGTGTACAATCATTCCAGGTTAAGGAGGAGCGGAAAGACTTGTTATTTTGGTCATCAACCAAAAGCAGGTGCCCCAGGGACTGTTGAGGACAACCCAATTGACTTAAGCGACGAAGGAGATAATTAAATGTAATAAAGTTGGATGTTTTTCTACATTCCTTTTAAATGTAATGGCTTGAATAAATTTGAATAAAGTTGTGTTTTGAATAAAATTGCGTATTAAATAAAGGGTAATGTTAACCGGTGCCCCCAGGACACTAGTTAAGGAAGCAAATATAGTAATACCACACCGGAACTTGTGCAATCAACTCATTAAAAGTCTAAAAAGTATTTCTTTTAAGGCTTAAATATGTCTTTAGTCCCTGCACTTTCATCAGATTTTGGCATTGGTCCCTACACTTTTTTTTGTTTGGAATTGGTCCCTGCACTTTGTAAAAATATTGGTATTGGTCCCTCTGTTAACTTTCAGTTAAAAAAAACACAAAACTATTGGTATTGTTCCCTGCACTTTGTAAAAATATTGGTATTGGTCGCTGCACTTTCTTAAAAATATTGGTATTGGTGCCACATGGCGTGAAATGATTGGGCCATGTGGCACTCCGTTAGTTTTGTGTTTTTTTTTAATAGAAAGTTAACAGAGGGACCAATACCAAAAATTTTACAAAGTGCAGGGATCAATGCCAATCAAAAAAAAGTGCAGGGACTAATGCCAAAATCTGATGAAAGTGCAGGGACCAATGACACATTTAAACCTTCTTTTAATTTAAAACTTTCTTTTTTTGGTTTCCTTAACCAGTGCCCCGGGGGCACCGGTTAACATAACCCTTAAATAAATTCGATTAAAGTTGCGTATTAAATAAATTCGAATAAAGACTAATTAAACTCAGCGTGAATTCGAATAAAAATTGTGTATTGAATAAATAAATTCGAATAAAGTCAATTCGAATAAAAGTTTCACGCAACTTTAACACTAGCGTGAGTTAACTCACACAGGGGCAATATAATCTTTTCAGTTGGAAGCGAGCAATTTCTGTTGGGTAAAGAGAAGATTTCATCCCATTTTACCTAGCCCAATAGTTCAAACTACGAAAGTTATACCCCACACCCCTACATTTATACCTTGACCCCTACATTTGACACAAAGTACCAAATTTACCCTTTTATATAAAATAAAACTCAATCACTCTTTGACCCCAACCTTTTTCTGAAAAACACTCTCAACAAACAGTGTGGAACCCCTTCTTTGTCAAAAACGATTCAATTTGATTTTCTTTTATGGACGTTGATTCTTGCAATCAGAATGTTATTGTTATTGGAATCGTTTCTTTGTGTTTGTTCTCTTAATTATTTACCGAAATCATGGATTGAGGTTTTATGGGTTTGCCAATGTTTTCTATGTTATTGTTACAGAATCATAGTTTCTCCACTTTTTTTTATTGAAGCTAGCAATCGACGTAGACAACAAGTTAAATAAAAACTATGTGAAATTCCATAACAGAATAATAAGCCAAATTTCAAAGGATTTGAAGAATAAAACAAACCATAATCTTAATTTCAAAATTAAAATCTACAAATCAAATTGAGAAATATAAGTGAGTAGAAGGTAGACACTCTTAGATCCAAGATCCAATCAGAGGAACAAAATAAGTTAAAATCATAGATATATAGGAGGCAGGGACTGAAGAAGATTTTTAGAAGGAGAAGGATGCACGTTTTTATCACTCATCGTTGTTCAGAGAAAAGTGAAAAAAGATGGGGTGAATTTTAGTTTGTATTAAAGGACAAAATAGGAATTTTGAAACAAATGTATGGGTAAAGGTATAAATGTAGGGGTGTGGGTGAAACTTCCTCAAACTACACAACAACAAAAAAGTAGCAAGAAAAACCTAATCCAATATTCAACATCTCCCAAAAAGAGAATTACTCTTATACCCCCTTTTATTATTCATAGGCCCCCCAAATTCTATTTTTTATTAACCGAATATTTCGGAAGATAACTCTCATTCGCTCAATTTCAAGAGGTAACTCCCGATAGGTTCTATTTATATTCCTGAAAAGAATGGCAACGTTTTTTGTGGTTTGAAAGTTGTGAAACTTGAACTTTGGGTCGAAAAACTCATTTATTCATTCAATTCTTGAACTTCAACAAATCCACGTTAAATAAATCATATTTGTAGTCATATTTTTTGTACAGTCCAACAAGTAAGTGTGAGCATCTCTTACTTTGTTTTTTGTTTATTAGTTTGAATTTGAGGGTTGTTTATGTTGTTGATGAAATTTAAATTCCTTATGGGTTATTTATCAAAATATTAGTAGTAAGAATTATTTATGTATTGTTTAGGATTTTTCAACTTTATTTATCAATAAAGTTGAAATGAATTGACATAATTTATGGGTGACATTAATCACCAATTGACTATTTAGTCTCAAAATTGTCTTACTAGAAAATTTATAAATTCTTAAAATAAGTATTTTTTTATGCTTTGGCTATATAAATATTATGCATAGTCTTATTTATATGCATTTGAAAATAGTATATATAATAAGATTGTTTGGCATATATTTGAGAAATTCAAAACTTAGAATTTTTGAAAAGACAACTATAAAGATTTTTTTAAAGAGAACAAAAGAGTTTATGCTCACATCAAAGATCTAACAATTTGAAGATCATTAGTGTGTTTGACTCTGACTTTTGGATGTATGTATATAATACACATCCTAACTCAGGAAATGAATGTGGGTATTTATGTCACTTAGATGCACATCGATAAAGGTATTGAAAGATCACTCAAGTTATATAGTGACATAATTCGATCGTATAGTGATTCAACAACAACTTTTATAAAGTTCATTACCTTATAGATTATTGTTGTTAAAAGAGAGAATATGTAGAGACAAACCTTATGCTATATTTTTCTGCATTACCTTATACCTTGTAGATTATTAGTGGGAGTCTCTTTCATTTTATGTTATATATTTTTGTTTTGATATCGATACAAACTTTATGTTATGATTTTCTGCATAAATAAAGTTCATGAGGTTATTATTGTAATAATCATTTCAATATGATTTGTGCAAATATTGAATTTGTAAACTTTAATTTGATCTTAATAAAGACTTTAGTTGGACAAATTGAAAATAAACATGATTTAGAGATCATATTACATGAAATTTTCATGTCACTATCTATGTCATCAAGTGCATTGTTATGGTGGTCGTCGAGGTTACTCACGTTATACGTTAGTGACAACAACCGCGGTGGTCCCATTATTAATGTATGAGGTGGATCAAATTGTAAAGTTAAAATCTAAAGATAAATAGAATTTATACGCGTGTCTAAAGAATTCTGGTATAACTATTAAGATATATAGCACAAGTGGGATATTGTTTGACTATTTTATAATTTAATTATATTTCAATGTCATTATGTGAACAAATATTTTTATGATAATTATATTAAACATTTATAAATTTTCAGTCTTAATTGAAACCTTTCTATACGTATATTTCTAAAAGTGATGTATATTTAAGGGCTCCATGACTATTTCAAATATTTATCAATTTGCAGTCTTAATTGAAACCCAACCATCTATATCATACCAAAATGATGTTTAAGTCCCATCACCCACCCTCCTCAACACAAACCCATCAAACCAGTTACTACCTCCATCACCGCCCATTCCCCTAATCCGACTCACCTCCCGCCACCAACAAGAAACTAAGCTCTTAAATTGATGTATATTTTTATACCTATGACTCATTTTGCTTGTAATCTTTAAAAGTTTTTTTTTATAACTTTATGAGACCTTTCCATACATAAAAAATCAAAACTTTTTTAGAGTCCTAGAGCCCTTGCTTTAGCTACTTGGGTCTTAAGTCCACCCTAGATCATAATACATAGATAAAGACCCAACTATGAAGATCACTTACATCTTTCATGTGACGTATTTTGAAAAAAGTTTCTAGTAGGTGGGTGTTTCCTATATGTCAACATTGATTTTAATAATAGTTTCAAGTCATACATTTGAAATTCAAAGTCTCCAGAATATATTGAACTAAGTGAAATGCTATCATTAGTGATTTTAAGTTGGAAGTGAATAGACTTTTTCAAATCTATGATACTAGTATAAAAACTTACAGAAAGTAGATTAGACAAAATTTATCTTATTTTCAAAAAAAAAAAAATCAGTAAAATGATATTTACAATTTCTAATTTGTTATATTTTAATTATTGAGCACCATTATTTAACCAGTAAATTACATTATCACATCATGTATACAATAGGATGAATAGCGCATGACTATTACATATCTTTGTTTGTTATAAAGATAAATAAACATAATATTTAAACATATCAATAGCCTTTAAAAAGAAAATGTTAATATATATTAGAAGTAAGTTAATAAATGTAATAAAAAAACATATTAAGAGTTTTTTTCTTTTCATTTTCTGAGATTTAGACAAATTAAGGGTATGTTTGAGTAGTTGTGAGTTTTTAATTTTAAAAGTTAAATTTGAAAACAAAACATGTAAGATAAAATAGAGTTGAAATGTTATTTGTTTTTATTTAATTTAAATACAGTCTTCGGTTAAACCTCAAAATCAGAAAAATTGGTTTTATAATTCTTAGTTTTCGTTATAACCTTACTACGTCACCACAAGTGGCTGTCAACCACATTTTGACCACCCCTAATCACCACTCCTACTATTGTCAACCATTGTTGACCACCTCCAATAACCACTACATTCACCTCTCATCATTATCCACTAGCACTATTTCGACAACCAGCACCATTCATCACTCTGGCCAATGCTAACCACCACCGATCAAAGCTGCACTCAACTTCAATCATCAATCTAATCACCACCAACTACCATTAGAAACCACTACTATGATTACTGCTAACCACAACTTTAACCCCGCCAACTATCACTACGATCAATATCAACCAACACTCTGACAATTGAAACCGTTGTTAACCACCATCAACCACCACCCCAACCATAACTACATTCAACACCGATCATCACTTTGACAGTCGTATGCCAATAACCAACATTTGAGATGACTATTAGTAAAATTACTATTAATATCCGACATTTGAGATGACTATTATTGTCAATAGTTACAATAATATCTTATAAAATGATTGACATTGACTCTTGAGAGCGCCTATGATAGTCATCGTTAGGTGTAGCAAAATCGTTTGGTTCACTGGGGTAGTCCGTTTAACCCATCGTTTTAAATGGGTTGGACTAAGGTTTTGAGTACTCCGTATTTAGTTTGTTTGCTCCATTCAACACGAAACAAATAGACAATTCTTTATTGTACAATTGTTCTTTTCCCCCTAAGAACAATTAGAGGACATTTCTTTAGTGATTAAAGAGTTCCATCAAGGATGAATTGTTTATTAGAATATGAGTTTGATATTTGGGTGAAACAATTTTTTACCATTACTTACCTCCCAACCGAACTCTGCATTACCATGGTTCCTTTTCCCGAGAATCATAGTGTTAATATCAAAAAATTGAGGAAATTTAAGGCACAAAACTTTCTTTTTAATTGTTCAATTATGTTCTAGTAATTTATAGTCAAATATTTAAGTGTTTAATATAAATGAACTTTTTTTTTTTGTCTAATAACCTAATGGTTAGAGTTCACACAATTAAATGTGGAGAAGTGAGTGTCTGGAGTTCGGACCTCAAACCCTGCATAAATTATGCAATGTCCCTGCAAATTGAGCTAAATTTACGGGGACTAAATGACATTTCTTTAACCACTACTTCAACATAAAAAGAACTCTCATATATTTTAATAAAATATTCCCCTCTCATCTCATTGAACTAAACATACAGTGATTAATTTAATTCCATTTCGCTTGTTAAAAAAAATGCCCCTATGATCCTATACCAGCAGGATACGCGTCCTCCTTAATAACCTCAAGATTTTAAAATCGAGAAAAATAAATAACGTGTGCAGATTTATTTTTTTTAAAAGAATATTTCTTTTTTGTAGTAATTAATATGGGAAGAATTTTTTTTTTAAGTATTCCTTTTGGTCTTTGTTGTAAGAAAAAAAACAATGTAATGATTGAAACTTATTGAATATTTTTACAAATATAATTTTATAAAAAATTGTAAAATATTAAATATATAAATTAATATTAAAAGAACAAACATTAAATGAGAGATAAAAAAAGTCTTATAAATCCGTCAAAAGAAAAAGTCTTTTAAATAAAAATTACACATGAAATTTTTTAAGGAAATTACAATAATTTGTGACCTTTTTTTTATAGATATAAAGAAAAAAATTTAAAATTTTCTTATAATTTCTAGAGGGAGTAAACATTATTCCCGTGAACTTAACTCAATTGATAGGGATATTGCATATTTATATGCAGGGGTTCGAGTTCGAACCTCAGACACCCGACTTCTCCACATTTAAAATGTGTAAGCTCTAACCACTAGGCTATTTGAACAAAAAGAGATAACGCATCATTTGTTGGCATGGTTTTTTTTTATTTTAAAAAAGCAAACCAAAGGAGACCCGAACGTATTCCACTCGTGCACACAATATTAAACTTATGTTGATTGATAGTCACTAAAGACGGCCATCGTTCCTGGAAATTGAAATAACTTATCTATAACTCAAATTATTGTGAATCTAAATCTTTCCAAAAACCATTCTTTAATCCGGTTTTGCAGTTCAAGCACCTTCATATTGAGACAATCAAGTAGTGTGCACCAATTTTATATTTGAAATGAATAGGGTAATGTGGCATGAAGAGGAGGCAAGCTAGGTGGTGACTAATGAAATTTTTTGTTTACTTACACACGGAGAGCATGCCAAGTATACACCTAAAGGCTCAAAGCCATTCTTTAATTACTGTGTACTACTAAAAAATATTAAAGAAGGAAAGTATAAACTTTAACAAGAAGAAAAGTCCACAGTAATATTACATGATATATGTAAGGTTGAGGTTTAAACCTCGGATACGGTATTTAATTAAAGGATTAAGTAATTTAAGGGGATCAATCTCATTATCCATTTGGAAAGGTTTCATTTAAAGTCAGAGCAAAGCTCGCAAAGCTCTGCATAGACTTATCTGTCGAAATTGACATCAGAGAAAATCGAACATGAGACATTAGGAAAAGCACACTTCAAATGTAATTTAATATTTTAAGAAGTTGCTATTCATTTGAGTCGCACTGTAGTCTATGCTCCGACCTTACGCGCTGAAAAAATTAATTTAATACGGCCCAATGTTGGGCATATAGATGCGACAATTTAACCGAAATTGAAGGTGCCTCATGGCAGTTCCACATGCCACACACGTTGATTAGTGACTTGTGCTTCCTTTTACTTTCATTTTGAATCTAAATCTCTAGGAATGAATTATGTAACCCCTATATAAAGAATGAATCTAAGACTAGGTAAGAGCGTCCCAAACTTGAGCTTCAAATTAATAATATTGAAAGAACTAGTGCTATGGCAAACAAGTATAGTGTTCGATCAATTAGTTTGCCATCTAGATTTCATCCTAGCACAATTAGAGTACATGAGGAATTGAACAAGCTCAAGACTTGGGAAGGAACATCCACATCTACATCAAGCTCTATTCAAACGGGTCTTTCCTTGATTGAAGATTTGTATATTTCATTGGAAGAACTTCTCAACATGCTATCAACCCAACAAGTGATTTCTCACCATAGAGGTGAGAAATGCATTGAAGAGGTGTTGGATAGTTCAATGAGAATTTTGGATATTTGTGGCATTACTAGGGATACAATTCTTCAAATCAAGGAAAATGTTCAAGCCCTTCACTCTTGTCTAAGGAGAAGAAAAGGTGATTCAAGTGTTGAAAGAAGTGTGGAAGAATACAAATTTTTCACAAAAAAGATGAAGAAAAATCTCACCAAGTTGATCACAAGTTTGAAGCATATGGATAGCAAATTTGGGGTGTCCCAAATTTTGGAACTTGATCATCACCTTTGCTCTATAATTAGAGTGTTTAGGGAAGTGATTACAATGAACTTGTCAGTTTTTCAATTCATTTTATCATTTTTGAACGTGTCTTCATCAAAGTCTAAGGCAACCAAATGGTTGTTGGTGGCAAAACTAATGCACAAGGGTGCTATAACATCTGAAGATAACTCAGAGAATATCAATGAGTTGCTATGTGTGGAAGCTACTTTAAAAACCCTTTTAAGTGAACTTACTATTGGCGAAAAGTTTCAGGCTGCACATGAAAGATTGGAGGCTTTGGAGAATGCAATTGAAAGCATTGAGAATGGTTTAGAGAACTTATTTAGACACTTAATTAAAATTAGATCCTCCCTCTTGAATATAATCTCTCAATAGAACTATTCAATGAGAAATTTTCTCTAAATCGTAAAAGGCATCCAAAATTTTAGTGTGGATATGTTGAGGAGTGAATAATTTTACCTCAATGATTGTAATGTATAAATGTCAATAGTAATACAATGAAATTGAATGAAAAAGATTGCACTCTACATTTTGTTGTTTTAGGTTATCTATGTTTTGTCACACCTTTTGATTTTGGATTGTGATTCAAAATTTGTCTATGTTTATATTTTACTATGACAAACAATAAAGTACCAAGGTCAATTAATAATTGAACAAGCTCACACTTTTGAAGGTAGAATTTATCAACCGCAAATTGTTTTTAGATTTTACGCATCGCCAACTTTTTGTTTTTAGATATTTGGCAAGTGTACTAAAACTATCGAATTAATAATCTTAAATTCGTATCTACGAGGAGTGTTACTAATTTCTATTTAGCAGTTGCATTAATGTAAAAGTTGTATTAAATTTGGGTTGCTCTAGGCAATTGGTTTGATTGCATAAAAATAATAGAAAGTCCAATTAAGATGGTTTGAAAATTAGGTTAAACAGATGATCAAGTCTTCGAATCCTCTATTGCTCATTGTAAAACAATTTGCTCCTCTCCTCTCTCAATGTTCACCTAGTTTTACGACGCATTAACACAATAGTTTTGATCAATCTCTTGAGTAAAAACTATTTTCTAAATTATATTCTCTTAAGTCAATTCATAACCGTTGGAAGTATTACTAGTCCGTTAATTCCTAAGTAATAACTCAATAATTTTCTATCTCTAGTTTAATATGTTAAGTCAAACAGATTTATTAGGTCTGATTTAAAAGCTAGAGCTAATAGTCAATTAAATTCTAAAAGCAATTCATATAATTAAGAAGTTAGGACTAATAGTCATACATAATAATATAAAAGGCATTAAACTCAAAAAAACTGAATAATACTACGATTACATTGATGTCAAAGAGAGTTTATAGCAAATTAAATGATTACAACTTACAATAGATTCATCTTATGGCTTAATCAACAAAAAGCTTAGTTACTCATAACTAAGGCAATTAATATTAAAAGATAATGAAACATACATAAATCATAACCAACTATGAGTTGGTGTGAGATCCACGGTGTATTTCTAGGTCCCTGGCTGCCTCGTATGCTCTGAAGTCTTCTAAAAATCGAATCCCTATTCTGAATTCGAATTTGGATTTTATAGAAAATATTTCTGTAACAACACCATCGTGCTACGTTATGGGTCCATCGTGGCACGATGACTTCATTAATCCACGTGGCAGGAAAAACAAACTCCCATCGTGGCATGACACAGGTCCAACGTTCCATGATGGTCACAAAAGTTGCAAACCCTAATTTTGATGCTCCTCCAGACGTGCCACTATACAGATCTATTGTGGCGCGAATTTTCAACAGCTCAAGCTTCCATAGTCTTCTCCAACTTTCGGCTCATTATATCATGTAATTCATGAAGAAAAAAAATCTCTTTATCTTGCTCAACAAGGAATAAAAATGACTTAAAACTAGAGTATGACCAAGTGTCATCACTGCACTTTGAAAATATGTAGAAACCTTTGGAGTTGAATCTCTAAGATCAAGATTTTAAGAGGATCTAAGTGTGATGAAAATCATAGTGGTTGATGCGAGCGCGATAGAGCATATCCATTGTGGTCCTTGCAAATAGAGTTGTCAAATCAGCTAGTTCGGTCAAGTCTGTTTCGGCCTGATGAGCGATTATGTATAAATTGGCTAGAGTGGATTTACCCGCTTGTTAAATGAGCTACAAAAATTGAGCCCTGGCCAATATTAATCGGTTGTGCGGCTTTATGGACAATCTCGACCCTAATTTAAATATTACAATTCTATTTGAAAAAGATATGCAATGTACATCAAAGTTATCTCATTTAAGACACACCCAAGAAATGATAAAATGATACAAATTATTTGTTCAAGTTCGCCTTGCACACGTTGACTTAAGTCTGGGGGAATTTGCAGCTGCCATAGGCCTCGTGTGTGGCCTTATGCACCTCATGCATGGGACAATGGCGAAATCCTCTTTTTGGTTCAGAATTCTACAACTTTCAAATATCTCAATCTTTGTTATTTCTTGTGACTTTAGATAGAATTTACTCAAGTATAATCTGATCTTTAATTTTTCATTGTAATCAGTCTAAATATTTCCGTAACTTTTACCAATCATCTAATTTAATCGGATTTACCTGTCAGAAAATACCAAAAATACCCTGACACCTACAAAGCTGTCTAGTTAGGGAAGTAAAAAACTTACAAAGACTCTTTTCAATACAAAATTGATTTTTCTTGAAAACCATGAGTAACTCGCTCTAAAATTCTTAAAAAACATAGAATAAAGTAGCAAAATGACTTTAAAAAAACCAACAATCATGTAGCGGAAACACCTTGTTTAAAAAGTTTTCATATCTATGCGCATTTGAACAAATGTATCAAGGAATCGAGTTAAATGGATGTGAAATATATATCATTAAACGATAACTAAGCAAATAATTAATCACGAAGATTCATATATTTACTCCAAGATTAAGTCTATATTCTTACTCCAAATCTTAACTCTTAATTTCTTTTTAATCTAATGGTTCTAATCTTTTTATTAGTTCATAACGTGAGCATCATTCTCCTGTATCCTTCCCGTCAGCAAAAAAATAAAATAAAAAATTCACACAGTATTTCAATTCTTTGATTTGCTTCAACTTTTAATCATAAGTTGATTTTTCAGATCTTTCTTTCATATGTATGGCATGGCTCCTCCTCAAACTATCAATTTTATTGACTACCTACTTTGGGATGGTAATAAAACCTAAAAATTCCTATTTTACACCGAGAGAGAAGAAGGAGGAAACTATTAAAATCTAAAAGGAAAACTGATGAAAAGAAGTTGCAGTTTAACACCTCTCTTTGGAATTTTATCAAAGTTTGAGACACTATAATACACTTTAATTTGAATTATAATCAATTGATTATAGTGAAAAACCCTTCATAGTGTGAACAAACTAAACGTGCCTATCAATTTAGTATAAAAATCCTTGTTTGATTTTTTACATTTTCAACAACATTTGTTGTCTTGAAATTACTATGCCAACTGTGTTTTTTCCAAACAAGGAAATTAAATGTTCTTAAACAAACATTTTATCCTCGTGAGCTTAGCTCAGTTGGTAAGGATAATGCATAATATATACAAGGTCCAGGGTTCGAACTCCGACCACCACAAAAAAAAAAACATTTTTACTTAACACAATTCATACTTCACATTTCTCGTATTTTTCACCACGTTTACTATTAATATTTAAAAATGCTTTAATTAATTAATCATCATGTGGTGTATACGAATATGAAGATGTAAAAAACAAATTTATGGTGGTAATGCAATGTAACATCTCAGACGACTTTTAGGATTGTCGACTCTACAGGTCAACACGGGTCTTTTCAGCGTATTTTGTTCTCATTCGCACGCTTATCGGGAAACTTTCCGGTAGGTCATCCATCCAAAGACTACTCGAAGTCAAGCACGCTTAACTGTGGAGATTTTATATAATAGGCTACCAAAAAGAAGATAAATCTTGTTGATATAGGTAGTACCAAACAATTTTTATAAGCCTTCCTTCAACCATGCAGTCCCAAACCTGCACGGCCTCATGATCCCTCTCATTCCGGTGTGATTCGGTTCCTCTTAAAGTTGTCGGGAACCGCTCATTATCGTGCCTTATACATCGGCGATCACTCTGCGTCCTCGTCAGTCTTGGTTGTTACATGTAAGGTCACATCCATGCCAAAACCTAATGGGCAGAATTTAGTTCATGCTACTACATGGCACGCGTCCACATTACGGACCTCAAGATTTTTCAAGAACATATTTTTATTTATCAAAGCAAGCTTACATGCAAGCATGGTTGGAACCCAAAGAAGACATATACATATGCCACTCGTGCACATAATGTATAACTCAAATTATTGTGGATCTCAAATATTTTCAATATTCTTTCTTTAATCCGTCTTTGCAGTCCAAGTACCTTCATGGATAGCACATGTGTACAGTAATGGTGTATACCATTGCACAATTAGAATGTGCTATGTGGCACATCCTTTAAAAATATATATCAAATAAACCATTTATAAAGTAACATTAGTAAGTGACACACTCTAATTGACTAATGATATATACTATTGGTATCTTAATGGCACACAAGTGGAATTCTTACCCTCATACCGTAACAATCATGTAAGGTACACCAATTTTATATATGAAACAAAGAGGGTAAGGTACACCAATTTTATATATGAAACAAAGAGGGTAATGTGGCATGAAGAGGAGGCAACTAGGTGATGACTAATGAAATTTTTTGTTTACTTACACACGTAGAGCATGCCAAGTATACACCTAAAGGTTTTCGGACCCATATAATTATAATCCTTATACCTTATATGATTTCACATTTAATAATACCATAATGTTAGGCAGAGTTGTGACCATTTATTGTGGTTCATTACATTTTTGTGGCTACATAAGTGAATGACATTATGAGTGGATATATTTTATCAAGTCCTTTTTTTGTACTGTCCCTTATTCCGGTTTACATCACCCCTTATGAATTACCCCTATCAAAAAAATTCTTATTTTCTTCCTCTTTATTTTTAAAATTGGTTATTCTTTTTATCACAAGAACATCAAACTTCTTCATCTTCTTGATTCAACAAGTGATATTCATCTCTTTTGTTCCATAATCGAATCTTGTTTGTCATTAGGGGTAAATTACCTCTAATTCATCAAAAGGTAATGTAGACCTCATCAAAATTGGTTTTTTCTTACGATTGGTTACCATTTTTATTTCAAGAAGATCAAACTTTTTCATCTCTTTCATTCAACATATGATCTCCATCTCCACCGTTTCAAAATTGAGTTCTACTAAATTACCTTCAATTCATCAAAAGACAAATGTGAACATCACCAGACAAAATTGACCATGTCAGTATTTAATTGGCTACGTAGAAAAACATTTGACGTAGGGACTTAAGAGGGTAACTTGTTTTTAAGAAATTAACTGGGTAACATTTTATTGTGTTTGACAATTATGAAATATTGATTGATAATTTTAGACATTTCTTTGAGAGCACCTTAAAGAGCTATGAACTTGGTAGTTAATTATTAATTAAGCATACACAACTAAGCAATTATATGAATGCACACTCATCAATTTTATTTTATATTTTAGTACTTAAATGACATATGTGAGTGTAGTTGTTAGATTAATATTAACTACTTCTGATTTAGAATCTAAATCAACAACACTTTATCCTTTAGTTCAAATGAGTTGAGCTACGCATCCTCTACACACACATCAATCCTATTACAAGAATACACGTCCTCATTTACATACCTCAAGATTGCTAAAAAAAGTAAAAAATCGATCGAACTACTAAAGGAAGTGAAGATTCTTTATTCTTAATTTATTAAAGCAAGCTTACATACAAGCATGGTTGGAAACCAAAGACGACATATACACATGCCATTCGTGCACATAATGTTCTACGTTACATACCCACGACGGCCTGAATATCGAAATAGCTAGCTTATCTATGACTCAAATTATTGTGGATCTCAAATCTTTCCAATAACATTTCTTTAATATTCAAAACTAATTTTATATATGAAACCAAGAGTGTAATGTGGCATGAAGAGGAGGCAATACTAGGTGATGACTAATGAAAATTTTGTATACCAACACACGGATAACAAGCCATGTATACACCAAAAGCCTCAAACCCATTTTATAAATCTTGTGCCTTTTTTCAATTCACATATAATAATGCACAATGTTGGGTAGAGATGTGACAATTTAACCGAATTCAAAGGTAGCCCCATGCCACTAGCACATGCCTAACACTTCTATCACTAATTTGTGTTTTTTACCTTTCTTTTGAATCTAGCTACCTCTAATAATAAATGTGAAAAATGACCCCTATATAAGAAAACGATCAAGGACTTTACTTAGAGCATACACATTCAAAAGTTTAACTTCAAATATTAAAAAGAAATAGAAGAACAAAGCACCATGGCAAACAAGTATCATGTTCGTTCAATTAGTTTGCCTTCTAGATCTCATCCTAGTACTATTAGAGTAGAAGAAGAGTTGAACCAGCTCAAGACTTGGGAAGGAACATCCACATCCACATCAGGGTCTATTCATATAGGTCTTTCCTTGCTTGAGGATTTGTATATTTCATTGGAAGATCTTCTCAACATGGCATCAACCCAACAAGTGATTTCTCACCATCAAGGTGAAAAATGTGTGGAAGAGTTGTTGGATAGTTCTATGAGAATCTTGGATATATGTGGCATCACAAGGGACACCATTTTGCAAATCAAGGAAAATGTTCAAACCCTTCACTCTTCTCTAAGGAGAAGAAAAGGTGATTCAAGTGTTGAAAGAAGTGTGGCAGAATACAAATTCTTCACAAAAAAGATGAAGAAAACTGTCAACAAGTTGATCACATCTTTGAAGCAAATGGATAGTAAATTTGGCATGTCTTCAATTTTGGAACTTGATCATCACCTTTCTAGTTTGATTAGAGTGTTTAGGGAAGTCATAGCAATGAACTTATCTGTTTTTCAATTCATTTTGTCATTCTTGATTGTGTCTTCATCAAAGTCAAAGACAACAAAATGGAAGTTTGTGGCTAAACTGATGCACAAAGGGGTTATAACATGTGAAGATAACTCAGATAATGTAAATGAGTTGCAGTGTGTCAATGCTACTTTAAACACCCTTTTAAGTGAAGGTACTAATGGAGAAAACTTGCAGGCTTCACATGAAAGATTAGAGGCTTTGGAGAATGCAATTGAAACTATTGAGAATGATTTGGAGAACTTATTTAGGCGCTTGATAAAATCTAGAGCTTCCCTATTGAATATAATTTCTCAATAGACCATTTTTCAGTGACAATTTTTTTCTAAATCCTGCAAGCCATCCATGTTTTAGTAGGGATTTGCTTGAGGATTGAATATTTTTAGCTCAATGGTGTATAATTGTATAAAATTCAATGGTAATACAATGAAATGCAAAGAAAATTTGTATTCCTTTTTTAGTTAATGTTTTGCTTTTGGTTCATTCAATATAAGTTTTTATTCAAGATTTGAAAGAAAATAGTGTGATAAGCCGGTGTGGTATATGTTGAATTGTGCCTTGAAATTTTCAGTGTTGTCTTCTCTTTACTGTGCAATGTGCGGCTAGAAGGGTTACGGGATGTCCAGCCACTATCTCCTATGCAATGCACAAAAAGGGGTATGCCACGCGCATGCATGAGTTTTTTGTTTTCCTGGTCGTCAAGTTTTAAGGGCTAGATGAATCCTATAAATAGACAACACGAGTTTAGGGTTTAAGAGTGTGGAAAAAGGCAAACCTAAAGAAAACAAAAGATGAAACCTTTAGAGTGTATTTGGATGGAGTAATTAAGGAATTTTGAAGAATTTAGAATTCTAGGTAATTCAAATGATTCAATTAAATTGCTTTCATTCCTAAATATTCTTGTTTGAATGGAGTAATAAAAAAAATTGTCATCATTTTTGAGCAACTTTTATAAATTTTAATTTTTTTGGGCCAAATTTGAAAAATGAAATTAAGGGTCAATTTTGCAATTTTCAAAAAAATTGAGGGTTCAAATTATAATTTTTGGAAAATTTGAGGGGTCAATTTGCAATTTTTATAAATTTATTGGAGTCAAATTGAAAATTTTGGAAAATTTGAGGACCAAATGCAAAATTTGAAAAATTATAACAATGAAGAATTTTGAAATTCTTAACTTTTAGGTGTCATTTGAAATTCTCTAAAATTAACTTGAACAAAATACTTCATTTTGAAAAATCTTCAAATTATTATCCAAACAATAGAATTCACATCAAAATATTTGAATTCCCTCAAAACATTACATTCCCTCAAAATATTCCCCCATTAATGGTCGAGGGATTTTGGGGTAGAACCTTAGGTTTGGAAACATCATTCAAACACCTTGGGTGTGAAATCATTGAGACTCTTGGCCATAAAAGATTTGGGGAAAAAAATAGAAATTAGGGTTTGTTCTTATAGAACAGGTTGAAGACTAATTCCCTGTAACCCTTATATCTCTTTGTAAAGAACTCTTTGATGGTGAATTGGAGAGTTACTCTCTCGCCCATAGTAGTTCAAATTTGGAAAGAATTGGATAAACAAATATCGTTGTTTCCCTCTTCTTCTCCTTTTATTGTATGTGCTTGTTTAATCACTAAGGTTTTGGTTGCCACTTATTTTACTCCACACATCCAAATATTGGTGCGAGTTTTATTACTAATTCACAACTGTATATGTTTTGCGAAAGGCACGGTATTAACATTCTTGACCTAATAACTTTCATTCACCATCAAGATTTGGGCGCTCTTGTCTCGAAAAGAATTAGGTCACAATAGAGCAATAGTTTATAGTTTAAATTCTTTTTATACCATTTGCAAACAATTACAAAGTTGAATAGCAGATTTATAGTGAGCAAGCAATTGATTTGTGTTTATTCTAACTTGTGCTTTGTCTTCTAATGATAGTTATAAAACTTTTAATATTGATGCTATATGTACTTTTGTTCAAAAATATTAAAACAAATTCCTTTAAAAAAAGTATATTAAGAAAATTGGTAGTGTAGTTATTGGGTCTAAGTGTAAATGTTAATTATAAGTCCCTTTAGAAAAAGTATTGTTCCATCCCCGTATATTAAGAAGAAAAAAAAACCTATGTTCGCCAAACCATCCTTATAACAAGGACATTTTTATCATTAATTTTCAGCAAGGACCGACATATGAATTTTTTCCGTCTAAGAAAAAGCATCCCAAAAATATAACCTAAATCATTGAAAAAGTCATCCTCGACAAGCCACTTGAAAGTGTTTCCAGTGCCTAGAAGTGGAGCCATATCTTTATGTGACAAAATATGGTAACAGATCTGAAATAAAGCCCGTAAAAAGCAAGATGTTTTGAGGAAATCAGCTTATTGTACGATGTGATATAAACTGCATTTTATTTAGAGAGATATGCTTATGTTATAACATTATTTTGAATCTCAAACAATAATTTGAGTAAAAATCTGCAAGCCAAACAAAATCATGATTCAGTTACTACTTTATAAACCTGTTGTATCATCATGCGTTAGGAAATCTTGTTGCCACGTCCAATTCAATGGAATCAAAATACAAAGGCCGGCACAGTTTGGACTAATTGGAAATTGTTAGCCACTAGCATCATATTAAAATATAAATTATTGCTTTCAAAATACTTTTATGGAATAAAGTTTGTTATTAATTAAATCTTTGGTATTGATTCATAGGATCTTTCGACACTACTAAAAAAAGCAAAATTAGCGAGGAAAATTAGTGACGGAAAAAATGAAATTCCTCACAAATTCCTTGGTCGCAAAATTTAGTGACGGAATTAGAGAGGGATTTTACGTTTTCCCTCACTAAATATCCCTCACTAATTTTTGTTTTTTTAGTAGTGCGAATGAGACCAATCCTTGTCTTGTAATAAGAACAAGTGAACAACCATTCAGAGAATATCATGGAAAAATGTTAAAATACTACATGGAATTCTTAATTTGGCAGGTTGTAATCCTTAACAGGAACATAACATTGTAAAAACGTGCTATGAAAATCAATTTTTATTTTCGATTTTTGTACTACATTTTTTAACCACCGTCTATTTATGAAGAAGAGCAACAATTAACTGTATCGAGTCATGATCATGACTTTGATTTGAATGCCATAACTCATTTATGCAAGAACATTGAATGTAAAGCTTCTATTATAACCGACCTTCATGAACTATCACTATGGCCCCATGCATGTCACAAGATGTACGTATCCAAATTCATTAGAAGAAGATAAAGGCAAAGGAACATGGATTGGTCTTTTTATCTCTGCTTCGTTGAAAATATATGTACGATAAACGGTGGCTTTTTCTTTAACGAAAATATCTTGAGGGCTTGTTGTATTATTGATTGATAAAGACATCATCTTTTATTTTGAAAATACAAAAAAAAAAAAACTATATATGTAATGACATCATAAGATAAAGACATTACAATGACTTAAATTTTGTCTCTGCAAAAAACAAGACATCATAATGGCACATATATAGTTAGACATTTTGTTCACAGAAGTCGTAATTCGGATTCTTATTTTTAAAGTTTAAAATATATTTTCCGTGTATATAAATTGTAAAATAAATGAATTTTGGTTCGTTTTAAGAAATAGCTAGCTTATGGTCTATAACTCAAATTATTGTGGATCTCAAATTTTTCCAAACTAATAGTATATAGGGGTAATGTGGCATGAAGAGAATGCAAACTAGGTGATGACTAATGAAAATTTTGTTTACAAACACACGGAGAGCAAGCCATGTATACACCAATAACTTCAAACCCATTTTATAATTCTTGTGTAGCCCCATGCCACTAGCACATGCCTAACCCTTTGATCACCGATTTGTGCTTCTTTTTTACTTTTATTCTCCAATAATAAATGTGAACAATGGCCCCTATATAAGAAAACGATCAAGGACTTATAAAGCATACATTTCAACGTTGAGATTCAATTATTAAGAAGATACAAAAGAGCAAGGACAATGGCAATCAAATATCATGTTCGTTCAATTAGTTTGCCATCTAGATCTCATCCTAGCACAATTAGAGTAGATGAGGAATTAAACAAGCTCAAGACATGGGAAGGAACATCTACATCATGCTCCATTCATACTGGTCTTTCCTTAATAGATGATTTATATATTTCATTGGAAGATCTTCTCAACATGGCATCAACCCAACAAGTGATTTCTCACCATCAAGGTGAAAAATGCGTGGAAGAGTTGTTGGATGGTTCTATAAGAATCTTGGATATATGTGGCATAACAAGGGACACCATTTTGCAAATCAAGGAAAATGTCCAAGCCCTTCACTCATCTCTAAGGAGAAGAAAAGGTGATTCAAGTGTTGAAAGAAGTGTGGCAGAATACAAATTCTTCACAAAAAAGATGAAAAAAAATGTCAACAAGTTGATCACATCTTTGAAGCAAATAGATAGTAAATTTGGCATGTCTTCAGTTTTGGAACTTGATCAACATCTTTATTCTTTGGTTAGAGTGTTTAAAGAAGTCAATGCAATGAGTTTGTCTATTTTTCAAATCATTTTGTCATTCTTGACTATGTCTTCATCAAAGTCAAAGACAACCAAGTGGAAATTTGTTGCTAAAATGATGCACAAAGGAGTCATAGCATGTGAAGATAACTCAGATAATGTCAATGAGTTTTTGTGTGTTGAAGCTACTTTAAACACCCTTTTAAGTGAAGGTACTAATGAAGAAAACATGCAGGCTTCATATGAAAGATTGGAGGCTTTGGAGAATGCAATTGAAAGTATTGAGAATGGTTTGGAGAACTTATTTAGGCGCTTGATTAAATCTAGGGCTTCCTTCTTGAATATAATTTCTCAATAGGCCATTTTCAGTGGCAATTTTTTTCTAAATCCAGCAGGCCATCCATGTTTTATTTGGGATTTGCTTGAGGATTGAATATTTTTAGCTCAGTAAAAAATTCAACCGTAATACAATGAAATGCAAAGAAAATTTGTATCCTCTTTATTTAGGTGTCTTGTGTTAACCATTGTTGTTTCTCAATCAAATAACATCAGTCTAAGTGAGTAACGTATCTTAAAATTATAAAACTAAACTCTATTACTCGCTCCTTCCTTAATCATAAGTCACATTTGAGAAAAAAAATATAGTAGTCTCTAAATAAAAGTCCTTATACAAATTATTAGGTGAATTTATTATTTTTTTTAAAAAAATACTCTTAATTAATAATACTGAAATATG
>Ga0315915_1003234_pt1 | contig 20728 bp, 9 predicted proteins | sample MpolbnodulesMG_FD_207738 | JGI IMG/M metagenome (GOLD analysis project Ga0315915, IMG submission 207738) | Medicago polymorpha root nodule microbial communities from Los Angeles, California, United States - branched nodules | ecosystem: Host-associated > Plants > Roots > Nodule | place: USA... | reverse complement strand
ATCAAGGGTCACAAATTAAAACACTCTAAATTAATGTCCTTTTACTTTACCGTAATTCTGATTTCCAAGTCATTATTTTCCATTTTTCAAAAAGAACCATCCCTCCTTCTCAAAGTTCCTATCGAAACCCACAAATCCAAACACGGGAAGTAAAAAGGTATAAGATATGTGTCAACTCCCTCGATTGCATGTATAATTGTTTTCCATTATAAAGACTGAACCCATTTAATATCATAATTTAGTACCTTTTGAAGTTAAAGTGTGACCAAAATATGGAGCATAAAAAAGACATAAGTAAAGTATGAAAAAAATTCTCTCTACCAAAATAATAATACATTTACTTTAGTTCCTTTGTCTCTATAATTTCAGGATTGAGTGTGATCCTAAAAAAGATTTTGTAACATTGATTTTCCTATCCCTAAAGAAACAAATAAAATGATTTAAGTAAATGAATAAATTTTTACTCTCCCATCATATTAAACAATCAAGTTCATAGTTATAAATACTTACCTTAGAGAAACTTAAAGTTTGCCAACAAAATTGTCACAATCGCCTTTTCAAATTCAACGGGAGATAAACAAAGAGTTTAATTCCTCAACATAATATCCGAAGAGAGTACATTCTAACTGATATCTCTTTAAAATAAATTGACAAATAATCAAAATTATAATTAAATACCATAGTATATTATATATTAAAAAAAAAAAAAACAAATAAAGGTCACCCCTTTGAATTCAATTCAATGACATTCATCTTAGTTCTTGTATTGTATCTTTTGTATTCTCTTTCAATACCCACCTCAAGGTTCCCACAAGTATAACTTTTTCCATTGAATCCTTAAAAAAAAATTTGTGTGTGGAGGGAGTAAGGAATCTAGAAAGGTTAATTGGGTCAAGCAAAATAAGGTGTATCTTGTTCAATATATAACTTCTTCCATTGAATCCTTAATTTAATTATTATATTTATTTTAGAATTTGTGTAAAGTTTAAGACATAAGTATAAATCGTAAATTGATAATATGAAAACTGAAATATTTTTTCATTGAAGTGTCAATACATGTAACAACAGTGATTTATTTAATGGAAAATCGTAATTCCATTGTCTATGACATGGACTTTATTCTACTACATTAAAAACAAACACATACCATTTACATAATGGATAAACAACTTAAACGTAACCAAGTCACTTGAAAATATTATTTCTCTAACTTCACAATCCTTTTGACTGGTTGAACAATTACGTCAGATGTCCCGCAATCTTCGTTTATTGGCAACATTTCCTTCTTAGGAGGTGCAAATGATTCACAATCTGAGTCAATAACATCTTTTGAGTTTACACCCTGTGGAGTTGTGGGATTTGTTTCAGAAAACTTATCTATTAAATCCTATCATAAAAAACATGTCAATTTAGAGCAAAATAAGTATATATTATAATCACAACCGCCATTTTTTTTTAAAAATAAAATAAAATAAACTTCAAAGGGTTACTAAATACCATGACAACATTATCTTTCTTCTTCAGACCAATTGTCTTCGAAGCATACCGGCGATGAATATTAGACTCAATAAAAAACAAACATACAAAAAATTAAGCTTACCAATTTGAATTGAGTTCAATGACCTTCATCTAAGTTTTTCCACCGTCGCTTTCATATTCTCTTTCAACATCCACCCATGTCATGACTCCAATTACATCTGTATATATAACACAAATTAAAATATTGATTAAATTTTAATTTAATATTATAAGAATATAACGTATACTTGAATCATATTAAACAAAACATTTTACTAGCATTAAAAAATATCTAAACGGTTATTTAATTATTAAACTTATTAATTCAACATTTAAGGTAATTATATAATGTTTAAAAATAGTTTGTAACATTGAAATGCCATTAGAAAACAAAATATATGAATGAGCAAAATTAAGGTTGAAAAAAATTGATATTGAAAAATAAAACTATTTTCACCAAAAAGTAATTAATTTATTATTGTATTATTGTAAATAAACAATATTACATAATCCAATTGATACGAAGAAAGTGATAGTCACTTACCATCAGGTGCAGGTGTAAACGAATACATGTTTGTAGGGACCAAAGCAGTTTTAGATATTTTCACTTTTGTGTTGATTGTGAAATTCAATTTGTATTCAATGGCTGATGGTCTATACGAACCATTGTTGCAAGCAACATCAAATGAGAAAACCGTGAACACCATTCTCTCTTGGAGCTGCTCCTTGAACTTGTTTGTTGATCAATATGCTTTGTATAGACGCACCAATTCGATCACCCTACATAGCAAAGATTAAAACATCTTATTTTAAATAAAAATAAATAAAAAATAAAACGATATGAAAGAAGAACCTTTCGATCCATCAGAACCAACTTCATGGAAAATGAAAGTTTTTTATTTTTGTAGTCCTGAACAAACCAAGCACGAACAACCCTCGCAGTCAAAGTCCACGATTGTTTTCTTAGCGAATCATCAGAGATGAAACCGTGTTTCATAGACATTTTTCTTTGCAATAGAAAAAATTACAGAAACAACCAGAATATATATATCAGAGAACCAGATAACATAAAGAATAACTATAATTTGTGATTGTTGTTTACTCGTATCCCGAGGCGCTACTATTTATAAAGAAAAATAGTACCATAACAGTTAATATCTATTAATTATTAATTTAACAGTTATAAAATTAATATTAACAACGTCTTTAATTTTATAAAATGTGCATTAAATGATTAGATTATATTTCATGCAACATACAAAAAACTAACTTCATAACATTTGAAATTTAATAATATCTTGCAAATTTTTAAGTAATATATTTTTGTAACGAATAAAAATTAATTACAACCTCAAAAACTAATTACTACAATTAAATTTTTAATTAGTATGTTATTGTAATTGTGTCACGGACCAAAATTTAAAATATAATTTATTCGAGTTATTTTATTTTATGTAACCGACAAAAAATTAATTATATAACAATTGAAATTTAATAGTAACTTACAAATTATTGGTTATTATATTTATTATAATTTTGTAAGCTACAATTTTTTTAATCTGACGTATAAATGTTAATCAGAATACTAATTATATTAAAAAACGGTTTTTGATAATAATAATAATTATTATTTAGATTGTATTAAAAATTAGGAGAAATTTTTGAAACAAATGTTAAGTAGGATTATCATGAGGTGGACATTTTTAGAGAAGAGGAATCCTGGAATAGTGTATTTTTAAAAACTCTAAAATTTTAGTATCAAGATACAGTAACAAAATAAAGTGAAGAATTTTTTTCCGCATCAATTAAGAAACTATATACAAAATTAAAATGTTTTATTCACAATTAAAATTCTTATTTATTCAATTGTTGGGGTCTAGTACTTTGTTTCACAATATCAAGCAAAAAGTTACAACTAGTACCAATACCACGTCACAAATCTTAGCCATCCACATAAAAAACTATTAAATATATGGTTATAATTGAAGTTTTTTATGATGGGAAAAAGAATTTTTCTTTCCTGTGCTAAACCCCACCCCGCTTTAATCCCCTTAGCTTGTTTTAAAAGTACCAAGAAAGGTAAGTCAACCTTTTTATGTAGGAAATTGATTTGGAAGAGTGTATGATAGTGTGGATTTGAATATCTTAAAACTCACTTTGTAAGGATTTTCTTTTTTTAGCAAACTGAAGAAGGACAATGAGTTGCATTAATCATGAATAGGTTGCACTAATCTCTAAAGAGAAACAATGAGTAGCAGGATAAATTTACTCTCAATCGTGGTTTGAGGCAAGGGTATTTATGTCTCCTTACTACACGACTTTGGTTAACAAATTCCATAAGGAAAATGCTAACTAATGTCCTGAGACACTAATTAAATAGATAAATATAGTAAAAAAAATTGAAAGTTCTATGCTCAAACTTTTAAAAATATAAAGAATACTATTTCAATACAAAATTTTACATTTGCATGCTATGATGTAAAACAGAACGCAGTGTGAGTTAACTTACACTGATATCGAGCGGGAGTTAAGTCACGCTAGGTATATCGAGCGTGAGTTAACTCACGTTGGGGTTAATTATGGAAATATCGGGTGGGAATGAGTCATTTTAAAAGGGAGAAAAACAATTTTATATAAGACAAACCCCATAAAAGACAAAAGCTACATGAAATTCAAAAGAGGGATCGACAAACAAATGAATGCAAATGAAAATTGAGACGAACAAGACTCAAAAAAGTCTAGTTTGATCATTCAAAAAAGACCTATAATTTGTAACACATTTGCATGTTAATTAGCTTCACGAAAAGAGTGCTTAACAACAACCTCCCGCTCTAAACCAAACATACCATAAATCTTTTTAATGAAGGACGAAGTTTAACTAAAGAGTCCAAATTTAGGAACCACTAGAGAGTCCACATTTAACTATACCGTAAAAAAACTCAATTTTATAGCATACGTCAAAGTTTTGTCATATAAGTACTACACAACCCAATATCTTTGGCCAAAATGTCAAGCCATTCACCATCACTACCCTAATATTACCACCACAATCCGCTATCTTCTTATCTCTATAAGAGTCATTAGTGTTCAACTTAACACATTCGACATAGTAAGCAGACAATCTGATAAAACATACAACACATTCTCAATAATGCAGCCATAATAACTACTTGTAACACTTCCAATTCTCGTTATACTCTTTGTAAAATTCGTCAAAGTCTGTCAGGCCGCATCATCCAAATAAAATGTCTCACTCGTAGTTACAGAATTCGCTACAATAATCAAAGATCTGCAAACCAATTGGCATGTACCAGTTTGCAGGACTTTTAAGAATTGGTACTAAATAACTCCCTACAAAATTCACACGTGGTGGCGTACCAAGCGTACTGGAACATTAAAAACATTTCTTGTTTACTTGAGCAGAATTAAAGCTCAATAAAATAAACCAGTTAATAGACTAGTTTTAACTCAACTTGCCTTGGAAAGTGATCTTCCCATTTTTAAAAAAAATAAAAAGAGGTTCAACTTAGCACCCATCGTTCATCCCTGCTTCTATAGTGTTTTATTTTTTTCCGAAAGAGATGAGATTCCAATAGAAAAAGGTGGTGTAACTCACAAAATTGTTAAAACCACAGATAAGAACATATGAAGTTTTGAAGGATTAACCTATATTTTACACCCTCAATACAAAATAAACTCTAATGAGCAATATAGGTCATGGAACTATAAAAATGTTTAAAAACCAACCGATGTGGGACTAATTCATTGTTCAATCTCTCTATAGAAAGAAAAAAAATGTATTATGACATAAATATAAGAATTTTTATAGAAATTTAGATAAACTCCTTTTTTTTTGTGCCCGTCTTTTCGCAAGAAATTTATAATTGAAAAAAAGATCATTTTGGTAACTGTTATTTCTACACGAATTTGAGAAACTCTGAATTCCAAGTTCTTTTTATTTTTCACTCATCGAAAATGGGTGGTTTTAGGTCATTTTTTGATCTAGAATCACTTCACATATTTTTTCCCTTTTTTCCATTCTAAATATGTGATTTCCACATATATCAAGTTTTTTCTATTGTGTTTTTTCGGGATTTCGTCGTACAAGTGTTGTGTTGTGTTGTTAGTTTTTATCTCAAGTATACCTCTGCAATCTTAATTGAAAAAATATATATTAATTAAATGCATTTTTTTTATGTCATTTAATAATTATAAATTACTTCAACTGCTTTATAAAATCTGCAAATTCAATCAATTGGTTTATCGATTATAAGTTGGTTAGAGGAAAGCACCAATACTCTCTTGATTATAACTTGAATGCAAATGTTATTTATGGCATGCAACTTCTAGTTGTTTGGAGTGGTATGTCGAATTATACAACTACTACAAAACCTACTACCGTCAAAAATAATTTCATCATAGTTATCTCTAAATCTGAGAAGAAATCATGTATTCAAAGAAAACAAGATCCGTATAATACTTGCTCCAAATCCTCTGATCAATTATCTTGATTAAGGTTTTTTTTTCGTGGCTTGGTTCTCTTAATTTGGCAACTTTAGTTGTCTTCTGTTTTAATCCAAAGTTTGTTGGTATTTTCTTATTTTGCTTTATTTTTGTTAGTAACAAATTGAAATCGTTAATAGTTATTGCATTCAAGTGGTTAGTTGTCGAGAACTCGAGACTCTACCTACCTCACAATGAAACTCTAATTTTAGGTGGATCAAATTTCTCTTGAAAACTGGAGAACTAACACAACACGGATTTGAAATCATTAAGTTACAACTTAATCCATGTAGCCCCGACCGAAAAAATAAATAAAATCCCTTTGATGTTTTGAAGAAAAATATAAAATAAGATAAAACCCCTAAAACCGTGTATTAATTAAAATAAAATATAAAATCCTTCAGTCATTTATTTATGTTATAAGATGCATGATCAAATGTAATTCATTATCAAATGCATGAATCAACATATGTGCTCCTATTGCATGTGTAGCAGTTGCAATTGCAATTAGTATGAATATATCATTTATAAATAGTACAAACTAACTTACTTAAATCAACTTACTTTCAATTGAGTAAAGCAAAAAAAAAAAAAAAAAATCATTTCAAATCATGTCTTCGAGTTTCAACTCAAGTGATGATGAGAAGCCCTATAAAAAAGCATCGACAAAGGTGGTCATAAATTTCTAACTAATAAGTTACATTTCTTGTTTGCTTGAGCAGAATTAAAACTCAATAAAATAAACCATAGACCACCTAGCTTTGAGAAGAAATCTTCCAATTATTAAAAAAAATAAAGAGGTCCAGTCCACATGTACATGGAAGCAAGACTTTGTTGTACCCATGGTCAATCACTGCTTCTATAGTTTTAATTTTTTTCGAAAGAGATGAGATTTCAATAGAAAAAGGTGGAATAACTTACAAAACTGTTAAAAACACAAAATAAGAACATATGAAGTTTTGAGGGATTAGCCTATATTTTATATAAATTTTTTCCTACATATATAATCTTATAAAATCATCAACAAATGCGATGCAAATATTTACCGATGCATAAAATATAAATTATTTTTTTTTATAATAGAAACACTACAGTAATAGTTATATTTTGAAAATAGTCACGAGTTTTCAATATTTTATCATATCGACTTTATCATATATGAATATAAAATAATTTTTACAGATACAAGCATATAAATCTTCAACCGGAGCACTACAAACATTGAACGGTGTTTTGTATACAAAATAAAAAGTTATTTAATAGAAACATTACATTAATTTTGATATTTTGAAAATAGTAACAATTTTCTAAATTTTATTGTATCAATTTTTCTCAAATATGTACATAAAAAATATTTTCGCATATATAAACAAATAAAGTTTACAACTAGCAGAAAAATATTTAATATAAATAGTACATTAATACTGATCATTTTTATATAATATCTTAAAACATTTGATAATATTAATAGTCTAATTATTTTTTATATAATGGTGCAATGTTACGTGATTCGTACGAAAGCACGAGTCGTTTACTAGTTATATATAATAGAAAATCGATTGACTATTATATAATAGAAACATGATACAAACTTTTTTTTACAAGGAAACAACAAATTTATTAATATACTTTTAAATAACACTAAGTAATTTGATTTCTTATTAAAAAAAAATTAGAATTAATATAATCTTAAATAAGACTAAAAAAATGGGTTTTTTGCTATTGAAGAATTGGAAGGAAGTTTGATGAATATAAAGATGTCTCTTATAAATTGTTGTAATAAAAATAACATTACATTAATATGCGTGTCTATATATATATATATATATATATATATATATATATATTATTACAATTGAAAAGATGCTTTCTAAATATTTAGTGTGTCTATATATGTGTGTTTAACATGCAAATTTTTTTACTTTTGAAAATAGGTTTGTTTTAAAAATATCTTTTAAAAATAACTAAATACTCGACGTTAAGCAATAATTTGTTTTTATGTCTCATTTCTCGCGATAACCTAGCAACTTGTTTTTTCCAATTTATAATTTCATTACTTATATATGGTTTATGGTCTACAATGTTCAACTGTAAATTTGTATTGAAATAAAGGTAAAAGTTTGTTTACCTAAATTTCAAATAAATTTAAGTTTTGTATTGAAAATAACTTTTCTTATACTCTTAAGTATGTGATGCCACTGCCTAAAATACATATATACACGCATATGTTTCCATCTGTCAAGAAATCTTTTACTAGTAAGTTGGCAACTTAATATCATACATACAAAGAAAGAGTCTAGGGAGATGTAGTAAGAAGTAATCGAAAAGCAAAGGAGATGATAATTTCTTTAAATATCCACAGAAAATATAAAATTGAAATTGATTAGACTACACATAAATTCAATTTTATAAAAGAAAAATGGGGCATCCTTGTCCAAATGTAGGTTATTAACTAAAGAAACAAACACAAAATATGTTTTTATATCTACAATTGATGGATAGAGGTAAAATTGGTTTTTATGTTTTAATGAAACTCAACCAAGTATATGCTATGTTGCAGTGAGGGATGTGTCAATCCTATTGTAGTTCATAATCGGGTAAATTAGCATTGTCTCAATTCTTAAATATTTGTCACCAAACTTTACCTTGACATATCCGTTTAGACCAAAGTCAATGTCAAATGAATTTTTGACCAATCAATAAGAAGATCATCAGTGTGCATCCCACATTTGCAATTACTAGTAGATAATTTATATTGTGAGTTGGGGGTCAAAATACACATGCAACAATAGTTTAACATCAACCTCTATTCATTAGAATAAGTTTTTATTGGAAAAATAATAACGATATACAAATGAAATGTTTAATTGTAAATAGTAACATTTGTTGTTATTTTACATTATTAGTATGGGAAATGATATACCCTCCGTACTAACTATCTTAGACAAAACTTTATTTCAAGTAATGGATTTAATACATGCTAAGAGTCAATCACTGTCATAAACACATAAACACAACCTTTGAAAACTATAAAGATCATACCACCAGATTTGTTCGTATTAAAAACGAAAACACTATTATGAATCAAAAGATTTATTGAAACATTTTTTGTATAGTTTATTGTGTTTTTTTTTTGTGGTGGCCAGGGTTTGAACCCCGGACCTTGCATATATTATCCATTGTCCATACCAACTGAGCAAAGTTCACGAGGACTGTGTTTATTGTGTTTATTATAATTATTGTTTAATGAAAGTTATAAAAGTAATCCTCAAGTTATTAATTTTAAATAATAAATATGGCCGATATTATGGTTTTGAATGATATATTACAACATGAATGGTATTTAATAGTTTATTTTCTTTACCACAAATGACTTTTAATATTTATTTTATGAGGCAAAGAACTATTTAGTTACTTCTATTTGGTGGAACTACCGTGTCAATTCATTGCTATGTTAATTGAAGAATAATCATGTTTGTTATAATTCACCTTTTTCAAATTTTTATTAACAATTATATTGTGTTTTTTACTGTTGAAAATGTCTAATAAAATAATTTGTCACAAATTTGTGTTGGGCCTTCACAATTTGAGGGATAATTGAATCACACCTACAACTTTATAATGACTTACATGTTGATAACACTTTTTTTTAAAACAATTACAATAATAATTTTGTTGATCAATATATAGTCTACTATTCTTAAGTATAGAAAGTTTTTTTAAAAGGTCTATATACCTAGAAAGTTAAAAATTGTTATTTTCTTATCACTCTTATTTGTTCTCTCGCATAAATAACTCTTATTCCTTCGCTATATATTATTTTTGCTATTTTTTATGATCTAAGTTTCATAAATTGCGTGAATTTCATGAGCACTTAAGACAACGAAGTCGTACAAATTTAGATTGTTGAAAGATTTTAAATTTGATAGTCATCAAAAGTCCTTTCATTAATGTCTCAAAAACTCCAATTAGATAAATCACAAAAATACTAAACAAAATTCATTCTAAAGCACAACACATACCACCTCAATTATTCTTTATGATCTAAATCAATGTTACAACACTATATAAAAAAAACAGTAAGTAAAAGAAAAATATTATCAATAAAATTCGAAGTGATGAAATGCAATTGAGAAATAGAGTTGAAACATATAAAAAATGTGCAATAGATATTTCACTAAATTAATGATGAGAGAAAAGTTTATGTTAGACACATTATTGATGAAATGTTTCTGGTTCAAGTCTTGAAGGTTTGATAAAATAAAAATGAAGAGAGAAAAGTATACGGAGAAAGAATGAAACTGAACATTGAAAATCATTGGTGTACTACACACATGAAATTATTAAATATGGGTTCTTTAAAAAAATTGAAGTGAAAGCAATGATGACACAAACTCAAATCACAAACTCAAGTCAAGTGTTATTTTAATGATAGCACATTAGGTGTATTGAAAATATATTTGTCACGATAACTTCTTTTATCTCATGAAAGTGTCTCATTCACTTTTTTTTTAATTTCAAAATAATTGACATCTTAGAATATCAATGCAACATTTTTTTTTAACTTTTATAATCTTATTAATCATATGAGTTCTTAAAAGATAATGTATTTCTCATTTTATTATTATAAATAAAAATTAACTACATTTAAATTGTTTATCATTATAACTTTTTTTTAATTTAAAAACATTTAATTCGAATAGTTGAGTGAATGTTTTTGCTAAACAAAAGAAAAATGATATTTTAGTAAATTTAACTTATATATTTTATATGAAACCTAGAAAAATAATTTTATTAAACTAAGTTTTTTAATTATCATATAAAAGTATGAAATTATTAAAATCATACATTGTGGAACGAATGAAATACTAATTTTACTATTAAAATCAATATAACTAATTATTTTATGCACAGTCCAATTAAGATATTTTTATGAGACCAAAAAAGTATTTGTTTTTGACACATTGTTCGTTGTTGAAGAATGGTCATGAAATACGTTAAATACATGTTTGTCACAAATAATAAGATTAAGATTTGTATCTATTTACCAAATGTCACGTTAAAAAGACCAAACATAACATACAAAATTATAATAATGCTATTATTTTAAGGGTCCTGCTAACAAGTGCACTATGTGCCCCAACGATACTTGTTAAGAATACAAAAATGGAAATAATTAGTAAATTTTAGGTAGAAAATACTACTTTTTAAAGTTTCAATGCATTGAATACATCATTTACAAGACAAAATTTCTTCTTTAAACTTCTTAGCAATTGCCCTTAAGACACTTGTTAACATTTCCCTTATTTTAACGTATTGAGTTTTCGAGAGAAATTGAAGTTGTAGACCATAAATTACGAAGATGCCCTTTGATGGTCAGATTAGGCAAGTGTATCAAATCGTTTATCAAGTAATAAAGTGATAAGTAGAATACCGTATCCACATGGACTGTCGTTTTGTCCAAACAATCTGCGTTACTTATTCTAAGTTAACGATATAAAATAAAATAGTTAAAGGGTTAGAAACTGCAATTTTTATCTGTTTGCAACATAGCAAGTTACCTGTTTTGCTTGTAGAAAAGTAAGCAACCCCTACTCATTTGTTGGATATTAAATAACATTCATTCGCGTTTATTTATCTTAAGTAGACTATACAAGTGATGAGGCCGTTGGGATGTTCTAAGTTCTAACCTAATCAGTTGTCAAGCTGCACCTGCTGATCGCACGGTGATCCTTATGTGTGGGGTCTATACTATCTCGGTTTACTAGATTTATCGCTCCAATGTTCAGTTACACCTACTGGTCACACGGTAATCCTTACGTGTGGGGTCATACTCCCTTAAAGGTAATTGAAACATAGATTTTATATTGACATTCTTAAATTTCTAAAGGCAATGAAAACTAATGTTCCTAAAGGGGTTTCCCTTCTATGAATCTTAGGACACTCATAACACACCCTCTTTCACTCTTAGTAGTTCTACAAACGAGTAACACTATCAGCGTCTACCTTACCAAGGGTTTAAGAGAACGGTTCTATTAGGTCGTTCACCCCCTAGAGACACTTGTTTCCTCAGTTAAGAATTACTAGTTACATCATAGGTTCAATAGATTTTACTCAATATTAGTAATGTCACCTTCTAATTACTTACTACTAGGGTCAACACGCTTTCGATATCTTTCATCTAGATTCTTAACTAATTACTTTCTAGAGAGGTAGATGTAAATATCAAGATATAAGCATCAATATTACGCCCTGTCACATCCTAACTACCAAATCTAGGGGTGCGCTCCTTTGAAGTAAACTAATCCTAATAAAAATTAATAGCGAACATAAAATAAATAAAATATAACAACCTTAAATTAAATAATTATACAACTCAATAAAAATAGGTTCATCTTAGAAATCTAACCTAATAAGATTCAGTTACAAATGCTAACTAAAGACAAATTACTAAAGATAAAAACATACCCTAGAAAAACAAGGAGAAGATATAAAAACTCCTTATGAAGCTCCTAGAATTGCCTTCCTTTTAAACTGCTTCAGTTTTGAACGAGAAATTGTGAACGAGGAAGGCTGGTATTTATAGTGACAGTTTCCACATGAGTTTGGGCTAAAAACGCGGGCTTTATCCATAAAAAGCAAGAAAAAAACGTTTTCGCCCCGCACATTTTCAGTGCACAGGGCACACAACACATGTTTTAGGCGCATTTGAGTGCCTGGAAATCATTCCCTAGGCACATGGCATGCCCTAGACGCATGTGTGTGCTTTCCGGGCCCAAATTCTCTGTTTTCCCGTTGCTTTAGGTGTTTCCTTCCAAATAAACTGTCTTGGGACCTGAGAACATAATTTCTCCCTCTGTAAAGTTTCATGAGGCCTCTTGAATCTTCATTCTTGATCTTCCCAAAGTCCTCCCAAATCTTCAGAAGTTCTTGTTATGTTTCAGGAAAACTAGGATTATAGACTCAAATATAGAAAACATTACAAATGTCCCGAAATCATAGGCAGTTGCTCTAATACTCATCCTTTTTGCCGGTAAAACCTACTGAAAATGACTGAAAAACATGCTAAGAATAACATAAAATGATATGTCATCACTCTTGTTTAATGAATTGAGTTTTGGAAGAAATTTGGGGCTGCAGACTAAAGCAACTTTATATATATTACGATTAATATAACTAAAAAAGTATAAATGATTATTTGGTCATAAGTTACTGAGAGTATTTTCGCTAACTTACTCCATTTTTTTAGATGGAGTAAATTAGAAGCCTTATATATATACTAGTTCGCCGACCCTCGTAACACACAGGTCTCATGGGTTATTATTATATATGACATTAAATAAATAATTTTCATAGAAATACCAATACAAAAAATAATAAACTAGCAATAGAATTTCCTCAAAAAATAAAATAAACTAGCAAATAGAAATAATAAACATTACCCAAATGCAATGAAAACTTCATTGATTATTATAAATTTTGAAAATATCCCCAATACATAACATTTGAACATACGACCTGTTACAACATTTGATATATATTATTTCCCAACTCATCGACAAATAGTGCTGGTAATCGAGAAACGTCCTATATACACAAACGTCAAACAATATAACAACATTTGATATATATTATTTCCCAACTCATCGACAAATAGTGCTGGTAATCTAGAAACGTCCTATATACACAAACGTCAAACAATATAACATTATCCTAAAGAAAATATTTAAACATGGATCAGTGAAATGTATAAACAAATCATGCAATATATAAATTACATAATTTATATCGAAAGATTATTGGGATATGATTTTCAAGAGAAAAAGATAACGGTTTCTTCTCCCTCCTTACGATTCTTTCTCTTCCTCTTACACATATAATGAAGAAATTGTTAGACTGAGCATCCTGTTTGGGATTCGCACCGCATTTCTCCATTTGTATGCGTAAGTTTCTAATATTTGTTGGTCATTTGGTCCATCTGTATGGGCGTCCACTTGTAATTGTTATTTTTTCATTTGTTCTAGTACTTTAGCAGTGTTGTGCTCTTCGTAGCATCTTGATTGTACATACTCTTTCGTGATTCTCCTTTGCACGCCTTGTGCGGGGTAAATCACTGTTGTTAATATATATCATTTTTGTTTGTTCAAAAAAAAAAATTTGTATAAAATAACGTGTGAACCAAGTTCGTGAAAATAAACAAGAGGTCAAGATTATACGAGGTTCAAATCTCAACCCCTCAATATTGGAGTATCCTTACCAACTAGAGTACGTTTACGGGACTAATGCACTTCCTTCAGAGGGGTATGTATCTATACGTTTTTTTTTAAGAATCGGGGTATGCATACCTTAGAAAATGTAGTAAGTTTTAACTAATACATCAATAAATTTATTAATTTTTATTTTTGAAAGGATATATATTTTTTGAAATAAAAGGATAAAGTTATTTTTCTTTTGAAGAAAAAAGGATAAATTTATTATCGTATCATTCTAAAAAAAAATATTGTTGTATATTTTCTCAATTTCTAAATCTGATTGATATTTGGCTAAAAAAATAACGTTCTCCCACCATTAATCATGACAGGAACTATTTTCCGTTAGGAAAAAGATACATGGACCATTCTTTTCTTTACACCCCTCTATACACCCTCCACGTGGCTTTTATTTAATTTTTTTTCTTCTGTCTTTCTCTTTCTCACATTGCTCTCTCTTCAGCTCTGTTCTACCATCTATTTGCCCCTAATCCAATGGCTGAGAGGTAAAGTAAAATAAAAAAAAAACAATTTTAAGAAGAGAGAAATACCACAGGCGTGTCCTTCGTCTTCAGTTCCATGACGACTCTGCTATCCATTTTTCAGAATTTGCACACAAATTTGTAGCCATAAAGCATGTATCTTTAAAATCTCCATTCAAAAACTCATGCCACACAAATCCCGTTTATTCACCAATGGATTAAATTAAATTAAATTAAGAATCTTAAAATGATAGAATTTTGAGAAATTTGTAATTGAATTGAATGGAGGGGAAAGAAGAAGAAATCATTGTTTTATCATCTTAAAAAGCCTTATGTGTTTTATATTTTCTGAAATATGAAATATTCTCCATTTTCACTACCAAAATATTTTTCCTACATAACATAATTTATTTCTGTGTAGAAGGATCTGGCCTGACGAATGACACGAGGCTGACGCCGTCGCCGTGAAAACTCGCCCTCCACCGCCGTGTAAAGGTGGTGCACATTTGAAGACCATCTCGTCGTTGTCGGTGTAGTCGGTAGCGATAACAGATCCGTCGCTTGATACTTGATTCTAGCTGTATTGTTTTTTTATTTTTCTCATTTTATCAGTTTGGATTGATTAAACGGTGGAAAATAGCACAGATGATAGAGAGGAGAAGATGGAAAGGACTTGTATGTATATGTTACAGAATTGCCCCTCAATTTTTGTAGTTATACAAAATTGCCCCTAATCTAATGAATAAAAAATGCCACCTAAGAAGGTGTAGAATGAGGGGTTGCCACATAGAGATGTATACCTATCACCACTCTTTCCGTTATAAGGAGGGTTGATTTTTTTCTATTTAGACCTTTATTTTCCATTGTATATGTATAGTTTGATGTCTTAGCTAGATCATCAACCTAAATCTAACAGATCTATTAATTCTCTCGAGCTGCAAATTAATTTACCTGCACATTTATTCATGGACTCTTAGCATCTTTGTATCCTCTCCCACCATAGTCCATAGCCCTTCCCTCTCCTCAAAACTCTCAAACATAACCTAAAAATAATAATTTCTCCGTTCTCCAAATTTTTTAAACGGAATAAAAATGCTGGTATGTTATTATTGGATTTACCTCTTTTGAACCACACAATTTACCTTCGTAGAATTAATCTCAACTACTTATAAATAATTAATCAATAATTGATTGATTTTGCTTCTAAGAAAACAATTTATTAAAAAAAAATAAAATTGATTGATTGATTTTGCATGCACATGCTATGTAAATATAACTTTTTTTTAAACATAAATTTTATTTTGATAAGTAAATACAAATTTTAATTCTATAGTAGAATGTCATACCAAACAATGCATAGTATTAATATTTTATATATTTCTCAATTCTTACACTATCAATTTTATTCGGGCAGGTGAATTCCTTAATAATGAGATACATTTCCTCTAGCTTCTCTTCTCTCATACGCAAATCCATAGCAGCTAATAATTATATTGATAACATATATTGAAGGACGTTGATTGTCTGCAATCATTTTAAAGATCAACTGCTTGGCTGCTTCTAAATCTTTAAACCCACACAAGGCTTTGGCAACATGTATAAAGAGCGTTTGTTTAAACCATTCTTCCCAGTTGTCCACCTCAGGGATATCATTCAACATCTCCAAAGCCAGATGTACAGTTTCCTTTTTTAAACAAAGTATTTTGATCATATTGGGTTTGTTTTGCGTTTCTCATTTGCAGCCACATAGAGAGCATAGGCTTCTTTAATCATATTTTTTTGAGAAAACAAACTTAACAAGTGGCCAATTATGTCACCGTTATCAGGAAGGACGGAAGCAGCATCTTTTGACAGATAGAAGCGGCTTGGTGGGTCATATCAGTGATACATCTTGTGATCAAAAGAGCTTTCAGTGTAAAGGTGTATGTATCTCGATTCGGCACACATTGAAATGCCTCAAATTTATGAAAAACTTCGAGTGCAATCTTTCCTTGGTCCAACATAAATGTAAGGGGATGTAGGAGTTGATTGAGAATCCGGGTGTTAAGAAGGTCAGTCTGATAGTGGCCAATATGCTTAAGCAATTCCCACAGAAAATATATCTCATTGTCATTCTTCCTTAGATAAATATTATCTTCAACGGAACCACGACATATTGCTGAAACAAGGGATTCCAGAACAGGGGTGGTGATGAGATGTTTATAAGTGTTCCTCCTCCTCCAAGCCCACTTCATAAAGTGGATAAGATTATGAGGCAGAACCTTTGGGTGGGGGTTTCAGTTAATTTAGTTTGAGAAGAGGTTTCAATAACTTTGAGTACAAAATGGTGCAGTTGCTGACGCATAGTTTTAACGTCGTCAGAATTAACATTTGCGTAGACACAACCATAGCTATGTGGACGAGGAAGGTGGATGTATTCTTCTTGAGGAGAAGAAGAGTAACCATCATGTGGGAGGAGCAGCAGCATCTTTTGACAGATAGAAGCTGCTTGCTCTATCATATCAGCACTGCACTCTGTGCTCAAAAGAGCTTGCAGAGTAAAGTAACATGTATCGTGATTTGGCACACATTGAAAGACCTCAAACTTATTAAAAACTTCAATAACTTTATAAAGTTGATAAGATCATAAGGTTGAACCTTTGGGGCTTCAACAAATTTAGTTTGACAAGAGGTTTCAATAACTTTAAGTGCAAAGTGTTGTTGTTGATGTAGAGTGGTGAATTGAATGGAATTAAGATCTGAATAAATTTGGTGGCCACGCTGATTAGGAGCAGCATTACTAAGAAGACTCATCACTTTCTGGAAATCATCTTCGGAATTTGATAATTGCAAGTTAGAGGTAGAGAAAAAAAACCTTTATTCCTGAGGAGAATGATGATGAAGAAGAAGAAGATCTGATGGTGTAATTCCTGCCATGTCTTGCAAACGCCTGCATCATAAAGCGGTGAGAATTGTGTCGGGTCAGAGCGGCTAGGTTTTGTTTCGTGTATGGCTTTCAGTTACACTGTGAAATCGCAATATCAACATTTAACATGTAAAATGTCTATATATTTCTAAAATGTTAACCCGTGACACCAATATATTAACCCTAGATTTAACCTAATCTTTTCGCGTGACTTTACTATATTAACCCTAAATTTAATTTATGCAAAATATCATATCTAATTTTAATCTAATTTTTTCCTCCACACTTTTGCATTACATGTTTATCTAAAGTAAAATAAAATTATGTTTCTAATTATAAGCTTTTTTCTGGAAATGAATAACCGTTAACCCGTCTCGCTATACTTAACATAATCTCTTACTTATAAATGTTAATCCGTCTCGCTATACTTAACCTAATTTTTTCCTCCACACTTTTGCATTTAATGTTTATATAAAGTAAAATAAAATTCTTACTTACAAATGTTAACCCGTCTCGTTATACTTAACCTAATTTTAACCTAATTTTTCCCTCTACACTTTTGCATTTAATGTTTATCTAAAGTAAAATAAAATTATGTTCCTAATTATATGCTGTTTTTTTGGAAAGGAATAACCGTTAACCCGTCTCGCTTTACTTAACCTAACCTCTTAGTTATGAATGTTAACCCGTCTTGCTATACTTAACCTATTATGTTACGTTACGGTATCAAGGACGATGTCATGGAAAATTATGTTATGGTACAGTACCAACGTCTATGCTTCTTAATATTATGAAATACTATATGACAATCATGATATTCATCTAAACTATTTTATTACCTATTACCGTCAAATATTACCTTCCATATAACGCACGGGTCGATGGTCTAATATTTGTTAAATTAAAATCCAACCAAATCTAGTAGTGAATTTGGGTGGGGTCAAAAGTGGATTAGTTTTGACCATGAGGTTCCATCATATCTTATTGTGCACCATGACAATAAAATAAAGAAGAATTGCAGTTAGATTGTACTATCAATTTAGCAAAATTTGTCCCCCTATTTCAATTTCCCCCAATTTGGGTCCGTGAGTCAATTCTTTTTGTCGAAGACCGATTAGGTGTATAGTGATGTGGCAATTAACTTGAGGGCGTGACACATCCATGTGTGCAATTGTAACTATTTGATTGGGCTTTCTAACAAGTGTCACAAGAACATTATTTAAAGAACCAATGAAAATAAATTTTATCTTGAAAATACAGGTTAAACATATAAAAGTCGCAGCTACACAATTTTTCAATGTAAAAGTTACTGTTTTTGGATGGTTAAATAACATCTAAGGACACTTAGCATTTCCTCTTAATAAAAATCAATTACTTAATTTAAAGGTTTATTTGGTTTATTGGTCTCCTAATTAATTTCCAGTTTTCATTTTAGTCCCTCAAGTTAACCTCCGTTGGTCAAATAAATCTCTGACGATTAATTTTAACCACAAATGGCTATGGTGGAACAACCCTAAGAGTGGTCCACCATAGATCCTATTAATTTTTTAATAAAAGAGGATCGTTAGATCATGCATGTCTACTCTATCTTACGGTGAACCAACAACAACCAACTTTATATCACGTTCAAGATTACCTCTATCAACCTTTGAGATTGTCGTTGTTACCATTAGAGAGAGTTGCGATTGGGTTTGAATGGATGGATGAGAGAGAGAGAGAGAGAGAGGGAGAGAGAGAGTGTACATGCATGATCTAACGATCATCTTTTAATAAAAAAGATCAAACAGTTAAAATAATTTTTTTTTAGGTTGGTTCACTGTAGACATTGTTGAGGCAAAATCCCTAATTAATTTTAAAGATGATAAACTTTAATGATTAAGGATTAAATGGACTTTGATTAATTCTTTGGTATTTAACTTGTGCTCTTGGGTGTTTTACTAAGACAGGAACATGTTTAAATCATACCAAGATATAAGAAATCAAAGGACATTGAATTCATGAACTAACTCTGAAGATCAGAAAGTTAGTTCAGAATGTTGATCAGTGAGTTGATCAGAACGTTCTGATGGTAGTACAAAAGGGTGTTCATAAGCAAACCCAGAATCATCAAGAACATGCAAGTACACATGATATGAATAAAAGGTCCAGTAAAGTACATCTGCATGCTTCTATCAACAATAAAGGCATGGACAAGGAACTATGTCAAAAAGATCTTTTATGTTCATCCAAGACTATGAACATTAAAGTACTAGGAATATTCCAATGAGAATAATATCCTAGATGTTACATTCACTGCACTTCAGTTGTGTTTACTATTAGAGTTGATTACATCAAAAGTTAAGTCTTATAAATCAACCTAAAGTAACAACAAATGGAACATTCTGATGATCAGAATGTTCACTTCTATACATGCTTCCAGACTATGAACAGTGTAGTTGGTAGAAAGATGAGAAAAGTATCAAAAGAAGATCTTGCATCAGAGATAACTTAGCCTCTGATCAGAATCAAGAAAAATCTCCTTGAAGCATGGGCCTGAAGCTGCAGACCCACTATCCTCTCCCTCCTGCACAATGACCAAGACAGATTTGGTTGATTTGGTTCAACTTTATCCCACTTTATCCAGCAACTTTTGATGCATATGGAGAAGTTACCTTTTGGTGGATAAAGCCCAACAAATCTCATGTCACGCCTTGAACAAACCCAGAAACTCATCAGACATTCATCATTGATGAACCAAGATGAAGAACATCATGAACATCAACATTCTGATGAAGAACACATCAACATTCTGATGGTCAGAATGTTCACCCAGATTTTCAAGTAAAAGCTAGTGGGGCCCACGACACGTGGCATAACACCATTGGTCACCCTACAACGACTATATGAGCCCAAAAACTCTATAAATAAAGATCAAAGGCTCATCATTACTTGCACCATTGCAAAACACACATCTAAACAACTTGAGATTGTTTTTGGCTCTTGCAATTGAAATTGATCAATGACTAAAGGCTTTTGATTCCTTAGTGCACATCAATACTCTCTGTTATCTCTTTGAAAGATAACTTCTTCTT
>Ga0315915_1003232_pt1 | contig 20740 bp, 9 predicted proteins | sample MpolbnodulesMG_FD_207738 | JGI IMG/M metagenome (GOLD analysis project Ga0315915, IMG submission 207738) | Medicago polymorpha root nodule microbial communities from Los Angeles, California, United States - branched nodules | ecosystem: Host-associated > Plants > Roots > Nodule | place: USA... | reverse complement strand
CTCCAAAAGCTTCTAAACCTAATTTGTGTCTGGCTCTTAGCTTTTATATCTCACACCCTCAACATATTTTCTAACTAAATCCACATATTTTCTAACTACACTCACACATATTTTCTAACTACATCCACATATTTTCTAACTAAATCTACATATTTTCTAACTAAATCCAAACCAGCCCCTCAAATATATTTATTCTAAATATCCAACATATTCTACTAAAAAAAATATAGTATAAATCCACTTAAAAAAAATATTAAAACACCACAACATGTCTTAAATCAACATAAATCACATAAGTCATATAAAAGACTCTAACTCAACCAAAAATAATTAAATAATAAATTGGGGCGTTACACATCATGAGTTAGAAAAATTGTTAATAATGGATACATTCTATAATGGGTTGACCTACACAACAATGATGACCATGAATGCAGCACACAAAGGAGCACATATGACCAAATATGGAGATGAGGCATATGTAGTCATAGAAGAAATGGCGATGAATTACTACCAATGGGTAGATGATATAGTGGAACCTCCCAAAAAAAGGGCATGTATGATGTTGATGCATTAGATTTAATTTTTGCAAAAATTGAATCCTTATCTAAGTAATTTGAGAAAATTAAGGTTACCATCCCCGATAAACAAACTTGTGAACTTTGTGGAGCCATAGGTCATAATCTAGATTGTTTTCAAATTATATAACTCCCAAAGGAGATCCTACTCAAGAAATGATTACCTTTGTTAATCAAAGGAAAAATCCTTACTTTAACATATAAACCAAAACCCTAAGCAATCGATTGGACCCCTTGGCTATCAAAGGGTATCAACTACCTTCGAAAAAGTTAACTTAGAGATTATGATGGAAATTTTTGTTTGAACCTAAGCTAACCTAAGCTAAACAAAATGAAGAATTTAAAACACAAAGAGAGGGGGAAGGTTTAGAGGAACCTGGAGACAAGGGTAAAACAAAGGGAGATGATGAAAAATCATGATCTTGCAACACTCACACCTCCAACCAAAAGCCTTCGGAATTCATTGAAATAATGTGTGAGCTCAATGAAGACGATAACTTAATAATAATTGTTAATCAACTGACATCCTTCTCTAAATTCCTTTAAGAAATTAGTTTAGATAAAAAGAATATTATTGACACTAAGTTAATAAACACTTTAAAATAATTAAACACAATATGATTCTAGTGTGAATCTTTTGCCTTTAGCCACTTATAAAAAATTTAGGTTAGGAGCTCTAAAACCAATTAATATGATTTAATAACTTGTTGACCATCAGCCCCATTCCTTGTATTTTATTGAACTTAGACCAAGTTTGAGAAAAGGGCCCCTTATGTATACATGATGAATGAGACATGCTTTAATTATGACTGTTGGCATTTCAACTATGTTATCATCCCAAGTTACCATAAAACTATGTTATGAAATCCTATATATGCTGATACCTCAAAAAATTGTGACAAAGACACCTCGTTTTATAAATTATTAATAACAAAAGAATAAAAAAAAACAAAACAAAAAAAGTTGGGGGCCGAAACCAAACTCCGCAAAGCTAAATAAAACAATAGGTAGACAAATCAAACTTTATATAAGTTTTATGATAATTTAGCTAATTTACTACCTCTAAAATTTTTTAAAGAGTTTCATAAACATTTACCACCATAAATCTATAATAGTATAAAATACACTTCCCTCAAACCCACTAACATGAAAATCTTTTATCATTTGTCCATAGAATACAATATGTTACCTATAAAAATAACACAAAAGACCAAATTTAATGTTCCAAGCATGAACATTTCATAATGAAAGTCATATTATTTTTTATTTTTTTTTGTACAAATGAAAGTCATATTATATTATGAAGTCTAAATACAAATTCATGTTAGCTTCAATTTGAAACACCAAAAAGAATCCTCAAAATAAAAAAACAAATTTAGTCTTTGGGAAAGGAGTAGATATATTTTTCTTTTTACGCATTGCTTTTGCGTTCTACGCTTTACTTCAAAGTTTAGCGTTTTGACCAATGAAATGTTGGAGGTTTGAAAATGAAAGCATTGGGTTGGGGTGTCAAAATGAAATATTGTTGAATTGTAAAATAAAATGGGTGAAGGACAATTGGGCTAAAGTCAAACAAATAATTGGGTCCTCTTTTCGATTTTTCCTATATATACCCCCAATAAAGTAAGTATTTCTATATACACCCCCATCCTATAAAAATATTTTGGACCCCTACGTGAATGGGCCCTAGGCCACCGCACCCCCGGCCTATGCCTAGGGTCGGCCATGTTGACCATTCAAATGAATTTCCAAATGGAATTGTGGAAAATGTTGTAGTCGAAGTTTGAGAAATGTTGATAACACCAACGACGACAAAAACAACAACAACAACGACAACGACAACTTACTTTGTACTTATGGATATCAAAGATGATGACAACATACCCTTATTCGTTGGTAGGCCATTTTTAGCAACCGTAGCTGCTCTAGTTAACATTAAAAATAAAATAAAAAAATCATTTAGCTTCAGTAATAAAGTACTGAAAATACAATATGACAATCACATTTTTGAATCTTCAAAAATTTACTCTTTTAAATCTTAAACGTGCGAATAAACCTACTAATGAAAACACTACAACCTCTTATAAAACAAAGGATAACGCTTTTAAACTACTAAATATACCTAATATTCCACCCTAAACCCTTATGAGACAAAGTTCAAGTTAAAGACCTTAAACAAGCACTTTGTGGGAGGCAGACCACACTTTTTATTTGCTAATAAATTTATTCTGTAGGTTTTAGAAATTGTTATGAATGTGAACTAAAAATCAAAGTTGAAGAAACAAAGACTAAAACAATAAAACCACAACCAGTTGGCTACAATTGTAATTGTCACAGAACCATCAACTCTTTGAATTTTTTTGTCCCATGTAAAATTCAAAGCGCATTAAGGTCAGTCATAACCTAAGCTATGTTTGTAATGCTCTCCACCACCCATAATCCTTTAAAAATTTTATCTTACACAACTCTATCCATAAAAAAAAAAAAAAAACCTAACCACATCTATGCAAAGCTTCGCCATGATTTCTGCTTAGGTCTTGGCCCGATTCAAACTTTCTCAAATACTTTGAAAGATCTGACCAAGGAAGCATTCAACTTGATCAATACTTAAGTACTATGCAAACCAAATATTGAGAACATCGTTTTGCCTAATTGGTAGATCGAAGTTATTGGTCACCCCATGCAACCTTTCAGCCAAAGTCATAATCATGGCATGACCCACATTTCTTAACCTTGTCACAAGCAGTAAGGCAAGATCGGATGCAAAAGATGGATTTTATAACCAGTTCTGATGCTCAGTTGGACGTGTAAGTGCAACTATCTTTTTCCCATGTCTGATGCATCATAGTACACACTCACGACTCTAAAATACAAGAAACAAGCATTTAATAAATAATAACTAGAATAAACAATCAAAATTTAAAAAGCATTTGAATTATAAACTAATATAATTATACTTACAATCAATGTCCTTTTGAATCAGGTGGGCAACATGACCTGCAAATGAGGGTAACATAGATAAATATGAAGGGTCGCTAACAAAACCAACGGGTGTCGGTGGGTTAGGATGGTTTGGTGATGGGTTCAAAAGTGGTGGTGATGGAGCTTCACGTTACTCTTCGTCGTCGTCGGGCTCATAATGTTGTTTTGGCTCATAATACTGTTGTTAAGGCTCCTGTGTAAGGTTAACCACCTGGGGCGGGTTCATTTGTGATGTTTTCTCCCTTTCAGCATTCATACGCCTTCGTCCCGGTTCCGAATGAGGGTTCACCACCGCTCTTTCCGCATACGCTACTATCGTTCGTTGCAGTTTTTAAGCGAACAAAATTTAATTGTAGTAGACAACGAACGATAGTAAACTATTTTTGGGGGTAAAAACGTCATTTTCAAGTGTTAAAGATGTTTATGAAGTATTTTGCCAATTAATGTCATATTATCGTCAAATAACTCTTAAATAATTCATCTACATTTTATTGCCTTTGTTTGGTTTTAGAGAGAGAGAGAGAGAGGGAGAGAGAGAGAGAAGCTAGAGATTTATCTTGTTTGGCAAGAAGAGAAATTGAGAAGAATAAATGGTGGGTCCCATACATTTTTGTTTTCTCTTCAAAAATGAGAAGAAAGAGGGAAGAAGACAAAAAAATTCTAATATGCTATGAAGCCCAGATACATGGTCTGATACAGATACAATACAACACTGATACGAGAAAATTTTAAAATTCAAGATACGATACGGCTGGGGATGCTTCAATAAAAAATTAAATTTAAACTTTATATTGAAACTCAAAATACAAAATACGGATTAAAACTCAAAAGCAAAAAAATTGGCGCAAAACTTAGACCAAACAAACATAGAAAAATAATAAGGCACAACAATGAAATTGCCTTCACACAACAATCAACAATAACATCGTTCTCAAACAAACAAAGAGACACAAAACAGACGGCGACAACAATAGAAACATAAATGCAAGTAATACTAATAATAAAGAAAGCGACAATTAGTCAGTTACATATATGATATATTATCCTAAATAGAAAACTTCATTACTTAGTCAATTACATATATACCAAATATAATAGAAACATCAGGTAGTGCACACATATCGGTTTTCCACCGCCTATCCCTCGTATCCTAGATGTATCTGAAAAGTATCGGATAATTATTTTTTTTAAAATAAAATTTAATCTTCGGATACTCTCCTGATACGTATCGAGAAGTATCGGGCAGGTATTGGTGCAAGATACGCAGAGGATACGGTATGTCATCCATTTTGAAGTATCTGAGCTTTAGAGCTAATATGTCATTGGTTTTTTAATTAATCATAAATTATAATGTTGTCTAATTATCAAGGATATTTTTGTCTTTTTAAAAATAATATTTCTTTCTCTTCTATTTCTCTCTTCTTTCTTTTATACCAAACAATAGATCTAATCTTCTATATTTCTCATCCCTTTCTCTCTTCTCAAACTCTCTCTCGTCTATTTCTCTCTTTTCAACTTCTCTTTCAAACCAAACACACCCATAGTAAACCAAGACCTTAAGCAACTCATAGTAACGGGCTTCTTTTTGTTTATTTTGATTATATTGAACATTAAAAGTTGTTGTTTTATAATAATAAAAAAGCTTAATCATAACAATCATCTGTGTCATGCAGAAAAAAAGTAAACAAAGTTTGTTATGTTTAAGCAACCAATAAACAAATAGCACTAAAGTTGCTCTTAAAATATGTGGTATTAGATTTTTTTACATAAAGGAAAAGAATGAAGCATCACAAAGGAAATATGAAGAATTTATGACCTACCTTCGCGTTGACAAAATTTGTGAACATTAGTATAGCCAAACAATCTCTCTCCCTCCCTCCCTCTCACACATACTATGCGTGCTATTTTTTTCCTTATTCTTTTCGAGATAAATTAAAGTATTTTGCAACTATATAGTCTAATATTTGAAGGTAATTTTGTTCGGTTTTAAAAGTTGACATATTTTGATATATTCTATACGCATTAGTATAGAAATTAAACCCATGACACTAAGATAAATAATTGAAATAAAGATCAAAATCTTAAGAATGCCCGGTAGAAAATCCACTTCAAAAAACACTACGGTTTTTTCTTCAAAAGGGCAAATTCAATGATTGTATTTTAACCCGTTCAAAAATGTACTTCCAAACTAGAGTAGTTTTTAAGAAATAATGGGGTTTAGCAGAGAGAGAGAAAAAACATGGCGTAAAAGTAGGTTTAAGATCCTCTTAATTTCTTAAAATAAATGGACATATGGGTAAATTGACATCTCGATTACTAAAGTTTTGGTTTAATGTTTCTTATTCTAAATATGTGTGCATTGATATTATTTATTTACTTTAAAACTATAGTAATAAACATTTCATTATTAAAAAAAAATGGATATTTTTACTTGTTTTTAGAAAATGGAGAGAATCACAAACCATAGAAGTAACTCTCATTTTTTAGCTAGATGCGTTTTTTTCCTTTCAAATATACATGTTTTATGCGGTATCCATAATTTGACCCTCCAATTTTGTGAATCTTTTTTTATCTGTTCAGCCACTCATCCATGTGAAGTTTGTTCAGTTGCCCATCATCGTAGGTTTCTCTAATCCAAAAACTTGAGGTCTCAATTCACTTATAGAATCTGCAAGAATCAATTATATGGCATAGAATAAAATCCTAACCCCATAAAGGTTATAGCCTACATGGGGCCATGAGATCCACTATAAATAACATGTGTAGTTCAATGAATCTTTTATACTTTTTAAAGATAACTAAATAACTATATTAACTAGAATATTTCTTTTTGGGGATATTAACTAGAATACTATTTTTTTGGGGGAATTAACTAGAATACCTATTAAGAGATTAAAAGTACCAAAAAAAATTAAAGAATACAAATTCCAATATATTTTTTTGATGGTGGCCGGGGTTTGAACCCTGGACCTTGTACTATATTATACATTGTCCATACCAACTGAGCTAAGCTCACGAAGACATACAAATTCTATTATGTTATAAATGAAAAAGAGCCATATATTTTAATCAATATATTTTTAGGTAAATAGAATGCTTTTTTTTTCCTGCTAAATGTGAATAAGTAGATTCAGGGCCGAACCTTGCGGGTGCAAGCAGCTCTACGGAACCGGGCCTCCAAAATTTAGGGGCCCAAATATTTTTTATTTTTATAATGCAGGTTGTAGGTATATAGTATTAACGCTTAAAGATTTCCAAGCTTGTAGATATATTCTAGCAGTTGTAATTTGTGTTGATTCTCCCATAGTTCTTGAGTTCAACTCCCACCAGGATTAATGTTTTTTTCTTTTAATTCTTTTTTTTTGGGTCTGTTTTATTAACAAACACATTAGAACCTTTTTTTTGTTCTTATATTTTTTTTTGTTCTTTTTATTTATTCATGTTATTTTTTTTGCCCAAACTTATAGTATAAACTAACAAAGCTCTAACAACATAAATATAATTATTTTCGTAAAAAATAAAACAAAACAAACGTTATAAAAAAAATCTCTTTAAAAAGAATTGAGTCTTTTTTTTTAGGGGTCTCTCTTTATTTTGAGAACCGGACCACAAATTTCATAGAAACGGCCATGAGTAGATTATTAATATTCTTAGACATTCTATCAAAAAGTATTAATAGAAATTGTTTGGTACCGTTGAAGACTCAATTTGTGAAGTATCCATGATCCAACTAATTAATGAACAACATAGCATTCATTGACATTTTAGACCAATCCAAGTAATCAAATCATAACCTTATGATCTCAATCTTGTCAAAAAACCTTATGATCTCAATTTTGTCCAAAAAAAAAACTTATGATCTCAATCAAACAACGATCAGTGAATCACGCCAAAATCTCAGCAGCGGAATAATCATCACAAAACCTAGTGTTCTTTACATGTCATATATAAAAGGTCTCAAACCTCGATGAAAAGTACACTCTTAACACCAGTTAAACTTCTACCATCTAAAACTCATGTTAATTTGAGTGTTGAAATCCTTGCGAATACACTACTCCATGTGGAGTGGCAACTTTGTCCTCCGATATATTCAATCAATGTTGATCATTGTCCTCGGTCTACTAAGGATCATAAATTAATTTGTACATATCTTCACTATAATAATTTTTTACAATATCAATTAATCACAGCCGTCAAATTATAAAAATATTTGTTTTTAATCATAATTATTTTAAAATTGTACATATGATTAATTTAATTCATCTATAATAAAGATATTTTTGCATTAGCGATGCCTATCACAATTACGGACTTGAATTATCTCTTATCATTCTCTCATTCTTCATTTTGTGTCTTTTTTTTTTTTATATTCTCTCACTCTTAATCTTTTTTTTCTTTTTTTTTTCCCTTTTTTTATCTTCTCTTTAAAATTTAAAGAGAGAAAGACACAAAATAAAGAAGTGTAAGAATGAGAGAATGAGAGGAGAGGATTCAACCTCCACAATTACACTCTTCTTGAACAATCACAATCGGACTCTTATTATCATTAATAATAAAATTTGGGAGGAAAGGGAAGATTGGAGAATTTTGGAAGACAAGTCTCAATTCATAGGCCAGACTGAGAGGGTTTTTTAAGACAAATCAGCCCTAGAATTGTGCTTGTGTTTTGTTAGAGTTGAAAGTGTTATCAAGGATACGTGTCGTATAACCATTAGCATATTCCATTGCCCCAGCTAATAATAAACACCAACTTGTCCCAAACCTCTAAAAAAAAAAAACTTGTTCCAAACTCTAGTGAATTTGTGGCTCACAAATTTTGATGATATTTTATAGGAGTGGTTACTATATCTGAAAGCAAATCCCTTTTTTTATTATATATGTCTAGTAAGCAACAACATCTGGATGCTTCATTTGGAGATTCCTTTCTTTTATGGGAGAAAAAAACTATTTCAAGCTTGCCTAATTTATATACGTTAATAAACTTTGTTGATATTGTTTTTTATTATTCTATTTTCTAAACTTCCTCTTAATTTAATATAAATTAAAAAATTGGTGTCAACCTCCGATTTTTAGGAGTAAGGAGTTATGATAACTCAAAATTAGGTCGGGAGTAAATAAACTAAAAATTAAATTCGGATTCTTCCGAAAAAATATTTTTTCGATGAAACTCATTAACCACTTACTCAACCACTTGAATATTATCCCTTAATCTAAATTTGATTGATATTGTTTTTCAATATTCTCCTTTTTAAGGATATATACATATATTATATTCTCTCTTCTATTAAATTTAATAGGTTAAAACAAAAGAAATCATTATTTATCATACATATGTTGTATATTAGTCTGAAAAGATAATATTGAAAACAAAAATGTGCATGTAAGAGTTTGTCAACAACAACTATTTGAGGTCATGATATGTTGATAAATATATTATATATAAATATCTGAGGTCATGATATTATCAACAAAAATAACTATCTGATCAAGTCATGTGTGCCAACGTATGTATCATATAAAACAAAACTGGATTAAATAGTAGTACAATATCGTGTCCATTTTTTATTTTCTTTCAGAAATATCCTTTTCTTTTTCAAAAGAAAATTCAACTCAAAGGACTCCTAATTATGACTTTCCGACCAATTTTTATGTTAAAAGTGAAAAGTTTGTAGTAGTTTTTTTAATTTTAATAGATAAAATGAGAAAATCATTAAAAACTTATACATACGAATTGATGAGTTAGAGTTTGTACTCCAATCAATATCTTTGATCTAATTGTTTTGATATTTTTATCGGTTAGATTAAGACTCGTATACAAGATTATATAGTTTTTAAAAAAAATAAGAGTGTAGTTTTAATACGTGACTTCCTTCTTATAAATAGTATACTCAAAGAAAATACGAATGATAATAATGTCAGCAGAAGTTTCATATTTTGTCGGACAAAAAATTGTTTTAAATATTGTACAATATTTAATACACAGCATCTCTTTTCTTTTAACAATAATGATATTTAAACACTTGTAATTTCATACATTCATAAATCATTCATTGTCATATTTCCTATTTATCTCTCATAATTACATCACTAATATATCATATTAATCACGTCACAAATTCTTTTTTTTTTTTATCTAGAAGTGTCAATGAAGTAGAGGAGTGTCAATGAAACAATTTTCTTTCATTCAATTGATATTGTGATGTTGCAAAAACACTTTAAAAAGTTATCAGAATAAGAATGAGAATACAATTTTTGTATGTATCGATAAATTGAGTGTAAAGTCATATCAATATTTGGAACGGAGTATCTCAAAGATTACGAGTATATCTATGATATTAAAATATAACAATACAAATAATAAATTCTTTTTTAACACAACTCTTTAATCTAATAAAATTGATATGAGTTATTTCATATTTTAAAAATGAGTCTTACGAAAATGGTAGAACTTACATGAATTTTATTCGATAAAAAGCGAGTATTAGAGAGTATAAAATGACAAGGTTATATTCCCTAAAAAAATAAAAAATACAAGGTTGTTATTCTTTCTCTAATAAGAATATTGTAAAGAAGAGGATAAAATGTGGATAAGAAGCAATAAGTGATTAAGTGGTTGGCTTTCAAGGTAAATAAACTAAACAAAAAAAAACTAAGAGGAAGTGGAAGCTGAGGTGGCCATAAAGCGTAGAGAAGGGTATGGTAGGGACCACGACAAGTAATCACATTCACATATCTTACTTGCCTTGCCAGCTGTATATTACATCTTCTTGTTTTTAGTGGTTCTAGATTTTTTTCATTTTTAAGATATTTAATTTTTTATTAAATTGTTTAGTTTTTATGTTTATATACAAAATGGTAAATTATCATATGAAAATTCACATATATAATTATAACATTCTAGGTTCAAACTTTGTGAAAAGTGTACAACCAAACAATATTAACATACAAATTGTTTAATAATTTATCGTAATAAGGACATACAATATTTTTTGGTCAAAAGTTTCAATGTGTGAATAAACGAAGAATCTGGAGTCTGAATTTCAACTCATACATACTGCATCGTCCTTGTCAATTAAACTAAACTTACGAGGACCGAACATTGAATATTTTAGTGAGTACATAAAATATCTTTGTAAATTTAGGTCACCTGGTAAGTAACCATAAATAATGTTGTTTAATTTTGTACAAAACTTAAGTTTGTTATCTTCGGTATTTTCTTATGAATCTTGACTTTTTTTGTCAAATAGTATAGTAACTGGATTAACATACTTTTAAATGTGAAGAAATGAGTAATTTAGAGTTCGAATTTCGATCTCTACATATTATTATCCTTGTAACCGTTGATTGAATTGTACTTACATGACTTATGATTCCTAACTTAATTACATTTTCTTAAACATATAATTTTCTTAAAAAAAAAAAATTATAACACACAAGAATTTTAAATTAAGAATCAATAAAAAAAACATAAATTGCACTTAAGTTTTATTCGATTGTTTTAGCTTTTGTTGCCAACGGTCATCTACATCTACGGACATCATTTGGAGATCAAGTGCATTGTAGTAACAATGTGCTTATAAGTTATGTGTGCATAGTGTCAAAAAATCATACAAGTATGATTTATTTTTTTTATTAAAAAAACTAAATTTTCTTATAGATCTTGTTTGACTCGTTTGATCTCTTGGTTCAATTATTAAGGGACTTTGTCATGATTGATCCAATATTGGATGAGACATAAATCAGAGTTTGGTATAGGATCAAAGATCCAAAGGAAACAAATTATAATTTGATCATATAAGGATGTGAAACCACCATTTAATCGGTTATTAATAAATATTTTAATTGAGTCGGATAAGACTCATTAAATTATTACAGTAGATCTCACACTACAATCCATAATAGCTAATGCCTTTGAAGAAGCGTTTGTCTCACCGCAAGAGTGTTGAACTTTCATCTCCCATGTCATCAAAGTAGATATTTTTTTAAGTAATATCCTTGTCTATTGAACAAGATTAGACTATCAGGACTAAAATCTTCTCCATCCAATAAAGTCTTTGTCACAACTAATGAATCAACATTTAATTCTACCAAAATAAACCCATATCTTCTTGCATACCGAAAACCTTCGTAAACCCACCACAATTTCGCAATATACGCACTACACATCCCAACATACTTGAAAAAACCGTCGAGACATTCACCCTCTCTCCCATGTATGATACCTACACATCCTGCTCTGCCATCTTCTTTTCGGTCTTCACTAGTGTTGATTTTAACCCACCTCGTCCGAGGAACTTCTAACTCACCATTGTCATAACTTTTGGAGTTTCTTGAATGATCCCTGTGGCTTTAACAACATGAAAAGGAGGGACCAAAAGTGAAGATGGAAAATTTTTGAAGGACTAAAAGTTGAAGAAATTTTTTAGATGGACTAAAATGAAAAGTTGACATATTTATAGGGACCAAAAATATATTTAACCTTTTTTTAATTAAGTAGTCTAGTGACTAGAATTCACTTTTTTCAAGGTGAATAAGTAGGGTGTCTGGGGTTCGAACCCCGACCCCTGCACATAACAATGCATGTCACTACCAACTGAGCTATGCTCACGGGGACTTTAACATTGACTCTTCTATTAGGTGAAAATCATATTAGTCTAATTATTTTATATGTGATTCATTTTTAAAGTGTAAAACCCACATTGATATCTCCAAATAAAATAGTTCGTATTAGAGATAATGTTTAAAAAAGAGAGTGTTAAAAAGAGAATAGCCAAAACACTCATGTTTCTTTTAAATTCAATGAAATAATTGACATCAAACCATTTTATTTTGTGTGGTTAAGTAGTCCAACGACTAAATATTTATCTCTTGAAACAAATAAATGATAAATTTGAGGCTAAAATATGATTTTTGTCCGTGCAAATATGCCTCATTTTGGTTTTAGTCCCTGTAAAAAAATAAATTGTTTTTGGTCCCTGCAAAATTTTTTGTTTTTTAAAATAGTCCCTCCAGGGACTATTTTCAGAAACAATTTTTTTTGCAGGGACCTGTTTAAAAAACAAAATATTTTGCAGGGACTAAAAACTACAAAATCGGTCCAATCATCATGTGTCACATATGCAAATCATCACAAAAATGGGGTCAGGGATTATTTTAAAAAACAAAAATTTTTGCAGGGACTAAAAACAATTTTTTTTTTTACAGAGACCAAAACTTAAACGGGTCATATTTGCAGGGACGAGTGCAATATTTAATGTTGAACCCCAACCTTTGTCTATTGTAACATCCCTCATGTAAACTATGTTAATAGGCATGACTTATATCATATTTCAATTGTCTTTTTTCTAAGTAATCTTAATTATTTTGTTGGAATCCAGAATTCAAACTTCAACATGTATATCATGTATTGTCCTTATCAATTGAGTTAAATTCACAATTTTTTTTTAAGTAATCTAAATAAGCTGAGAAGCAACAAACCATATTAAAAAATGAGTCTTGTTTTTTTGGAAAAAAAATGAGCCTTGTTAATGAGTGCTCCGGTACACTAAAAAACATACTCTCTCTGATCTCAAATACAAGAAAAGATTTCTTTTTTAGGTTTATTGAATAATTAATATATTTGTTTTATAATGTAGACCAGATACATTAACTACTCAATGAACCTAAAAAAAAATCTTTTCTTATATTTGAGACCGGAGGGAGTAGAGGCGAGTGCATCTAAACTTAGATAAATATTTCCCTCAATCCTATTGATCCCCTTACTCATATTCACGGCATCCCATAATTAGTAATTATTCTTTTAAAAGGTTAACTATTGCAATTTTCAATGCATTCAATACACAACTTTTCATTAAAAACTTACTATTTAAAGTGTTTAAAGAATGTCCCGGAGACACTCGTTAACATTTCCATTAAAAAATTCTATATTTTAATTAATCGATTTTCTTTATAATCCCTAAGTAGAACAGCGAGTGAGATTCACATGCTTTAACTGCAACTGAAATAACTAAAAAACAATAAGTCAAAAAGGGACACTAAAAAACAACAAAAAAATATCTTCTCAATTATCTTCTCTGCACTAATCTCTTCCACAAATAAAATCTGAACCACTTAATTTTTTTTTTACCAATTTAATTTAATTTATTTTCCCAATAAAAATTAACACATCACAACAACACGACACGTGTCCTTTGTCTCAGACCATTTTCAGCCACAAACCTCAAATGTTTTCTCGAACCCTCCTTAGAAATTTCTTTTACATTTTTCATTTTTTTCTTAAATATTTTTAATCTGACGTGTCACTCTGTGGTTTTTTTGTTTTTATTTTTTAATTTAATTTAATATTATTTTTTAATTTATTTATATTCTCTTTTCTGTGTTCTTCTCTTTCTCTCTTCTTTGCTCCAACCTTCTTCCATTGCTTCATTCTCTCTTTCTCTCCAAATTCTTCATCTGGGTCACTTTGATTTTCTCTGAAAATCTCAATTTTCATACAAAGTTTGCATTTTTACTTGAAAATTGAGACTTACAGAATCGGTTGACTCAGCTGAATTTACAAGGTATATCCATTTTTTAAATTTTTTTTGTATTATCAAAACAATTTTTGTTTGGATTTAGTTCTTAACATTCAGAATCTGATTGATCTGATTTGTGAAATGGATTTTTTGTATTTTTTTTTGTTAGTTTCTATTTTTAGAAATTTTGTTCTGAGCTGTTTTTATTACTATTTATTATGTATAAAAGATTGTGAATATTGATATGTGATCTTTCTTTTGGTGTGGCTTGATTGGTGGCAGCTGATATTGTTAGGGTGTTCTGGATTGGCTCTGAATTTGCTACAATGGAGACTAAGGTATATAACAATGAATAGTTCAAACTTGAGCCTTTTTTTAATACCCTTTTTGTTTTTGATCTTAATTTTGCATTTTCTAAAAAAAGTAAGATTGATTCTTATATACTTCATGTCTCAACAATTTTTTCCAGGTTAAATAACTGATGTATCTGGTCGTTTATATATAAGCAAAAATTCGTTTTTTCGGTTCATTGAATAACCGATATAACTGACGTCAGTTATTCAATGAACCTGAAAAAAAGTTTATTTGGTTGTATATGAGACTAGGGAGTAGGGGGAGTTTCTTTTTGGTTAAGAAACACATGTGCTTTAGAAGCTATGTGTTGTATGTACTAAATAGTATTTATTTGTGTTTGTACTTTTTAAGGAAAAACTTGTGTTTTAGAATCTCTGTGTTGTTTGTGTATTTGTAGAGTATTTTAGTTTCATAGGGAAGCTAAAAAAGTTCTATAGAAAATGGATTGCATAGTTTCTTGAATGTATTCAACAGTTGATCTCTCAAATAATAAATTGATATGGTAGTTGAGTCATAATTTGATCGGCATCTAAGCTTTAAGAACCGATGTTTTTAAAAACCGAACCAGACATGGAATTAGCTCATGGTTCAACTGCTTTGAAAGGTTAAATTGTTTGAATCTTCTGGTTTGGTTTTTAAAACATTGGTAAGAAGTTGAAATTGTTGAATCTTTTGGTTCGGATTTTAAAACATTGGTAACAAGTTGAAATTGTTTGCTGAATTGAATCATTCTGGTTATGCAAATTGCTTACCTAAATAAGGTTAATTTATAGAAAATCAGTATTTCTTTTGATTCGTTGTTTGTCCCCTAGAATTTTGGAGTGAGGTTATAGAGAAGAGTATGTTATACATTGAATCTTGTAAGCACCTCAGTTGATAATTTTCATGTATAACATTATTTGGCATAGTGTTCTTACCGAAATATCACTGAATATTTGATTTTTGTGAGTGTATTTGCATGAGTTAGTATGTGAGATTTGAACGGGACGATGATTAAGCTTAGGTCTATTTAACATGCTGCTGCTTGGTATGAAGCAGGTTTCATCCATCTTACATTCAATCCTCCACTCTTCCGGAGACTTTTTTCCTCTTTTCATAGTAAAAGAGGGTTTCAACTTTCAATATGAATTCATCAATTTCTTTAAACGAAACATATTCTAGTGAGCATCAATTTCTTTCATCATCATGAAATTAGTCCCAATCCCTTGTCTTTATCTTTTGGTTTCAATTTTTGTTGGCAAAACGGTTTTTCAATTCATTAGCTACTTTTGAATGTAGGATCAAGTTCAAGGCACAAAGTCAACTGGAACAGCTAGTAAGTGCCATTCCAAAGGTGGATCACAGTCTGAAAATGATGCGAAGTCGCAGGATATACCTTCTGTCGGAAACAACCTTGCTCCCAAGGTTGTTTTACTTTCTACAATCCATAATGAAATATTTTTTTAAGTGTTGTTATACTGTCGCTATAGCATAGTGGAATTTGAACCGATGCTGTTGTTTTGCAATACGCTATTTAGTACAAAATGTTGTCAAATACCGGCTATAACGGCACTACTGCACTGTTGTTGCATAACAGCATTTGAACTAACCGTTATTTTCCGCGATCTGCTATTGACAACAATGATTGTTTTCCAATTGAAGAACTACCCTTTTGTTTCAATTTTTACTTTTGTCCTGAAATGTATTTCAATTTTCAACAGGTTAGGAAACCGTATACCATCACTAAACAAAGGGAGAAATGGACCGACGAAGAGCATCAAAAGTTCCTTGAGGCTTTGAAACTGTATGGACGTGGTTGGCGTCAAATTGAAGGTAAAATTTGTTTTACTAAATTTGGTTTGTATTAATTTACAATAAATGATTTTCCATGTCTTCTAGTTAGATATAAAGTCCTCTTAATCTTCATGCAGAACATATAGGGTCCAAAACTGCAGTTCAGATTCGAAGCCATGCTCAAAAGTTTTTCTCTAAGGTTATTATTTTTTATTTTAGTAGATAATTATTGCTTGCAAATGAAGGTTATAAATGTAGATTTGGATTTTTAACTGGACTTTAAAGGAAAGGATTTGGTACTTCAGTTAACATAATAAACACAAAGATGTATTATTCAAATCAATTTCAACATTCCATGCATCTTAATATCCACTTGGTTGCAGGTTGTGCGGGAACCTGATGGCAGTGCTGAAAGTCCTATTCAGCCAATTGACATACCTCCTCCTCGGCCGAAGAGGAAACCCCTTCATCCATACCCTCGCAAATCAGTTGACTCTTTCAAAGGACAGTTGGTCCCAAATGAATCGGAAACATCTCCGTCCATTAACCTGTCAGTTGCAGAAAACGACACCCAATCACCAACATCTGTACTATCTGCACTTGGTTCAGAAGCATTTGGCTCGGCAGCATGTTCTGAGCAGACTAATAGATGTCTTTCTCCAAATTCTTGCACCACCGAGATTCACCCGGTCAGCTTGTCACCTGTTGAAAAAGAAAATGATTGCCAGACATCCAAACGGTCTGAGGAGGAAGAGAAAGGATCTCTAGCTTCAATTCCTTTATCCACCGACTCAAAACCACTTATGTGCATGGTATGATAAACTGCTTGATATTCTTTGATTTAGCTTATGGTTCATAGGACTCATGTTTTAGATTTTAGGACCTGCATGGATTAGCATATTTGAGCTTATTTACTAGGATAATCATTTATTACACTGTTTTGGCAGAGACTTATGAAAACAGTTTATAACATGTTCATAAGCTGTTTTTAGCTTATTTTCATAAGCTCTGCAGAATAGCTATTGAAAACAGTTTATTGCTTAAATGAAAACAGACTTTATTTTATAGAAATAATTTGTACACAAGCACTTATATCATATATGTTTATGTTACAAGTGTTTAAGTAAGTTCTTTATCCAAACCATACCTTACTAGTTTTGAAATTATCTTGTGTTATGGCAGAAGTCCGAGATTATTGCTTCTGAGGAAACTCAATCTTCCAAAGAAGATGCTGCAACTATGCCACAAATCACTTGTATTAAGCTGTTTGGTCGAACAGTCTCTATGGTTGGTTCTCAGAAGTCAATGAAGGATGATGACGAAAATACTAAGCTAATAACTATCAACTCTAATGAAATGGATGATCTTGAGAAGGTTGGCCAAAAAGAGGTATCAGAGCAACTTGATACAGAATTATCACTAGGTATGTGTACACCTGATGGAGCTCAAGTGAGCAACATGGAACAACCGAAGGAGAATCCATATGTCGGCGAGTGCGCAACTTTACCACTGTGGAGTTTGTACCAAGGTCTTCCAGCTTTCCACCTCATGCCATGCAATCATCAAATTCTTAATCCTGTGCCTCTAAGACCTTGTTTGAAGCTAATAGCAAGAGAGGAGGAAAGTTCTTGTACTGGTTCGAACATTGAATCAGGTTGTGATATGGAAAATCAAAGCAAGAACAACTCATCAGATACCGATGATTCTCAAACTCAAAAACATCGTCAGGAAGGAGTTGTCCTTAAGAAATCTGGAAAAGGGTTTGTTCCATATAAAAGATGTTTAGCTGAAAGAGATGAGAATTCTTTAATTGCTGGCTTGGAAGAAAGAGAGGGACAAAGAGCTCGAGTGTGTTCATAGCTTTCCATTCCATATTTTTTTACAATGTTCATTTTGTTTTTGTCAAGAAAACTTCCTGAGAATAAGGAACTGATTTAGATAGCTGTGATCTAATTTTGTCTAATTGTCAAGCCTCTATGATTTTCAATTCTTTTTGCAATATTTCTATACGATCCTTTGTAATATCTTGTAAATGATGTCCAATAATTTTTTTGCTGTATCATTTTACAGTTCAATCTGATTGGATATTACATACCTGAAAATCTTTTGTTGTTTTAAGTGTTTTTAATTCCCATTTTTGGCACATGTATGTCTCAATAGTTGCATGATTGAATCAATGATTGAGGTGCAAGAAGAAAACATGGATGAGCTCAACATATCACTGAGCATCAATCATTTGTTTGTGTCATAACAATTGGCTATAGAAATCCAAGAACATGAGTGTCGTGTGCTAATAGCCACCATAGCAAACTTGTATATCTGGATTTTCTTGTGTACCCTGTTATTTTGCTATTAGGAAGAACTATATCAGAGTACTTAACCTTTATTTAAAATATCCAGTCTCTTTTTGTCAAATCAGTCATTTATCTTAGACTACTTGTCATGTGTGTAAGTTTAAATCAAAACTTTAAAAAAAATGATAATCAACATCTATAAAATTTATGTGATCAATTGCTTCGGTAGAACTATCGGAGTTTAGCGCAAGTGGTTGACGTGAAGTTGTGTGAATGATGTGAATTACAAGATGCCGAGTTTGATTGCTACCGGTAAAAAATTACTTCGATAGAAGCCATTGACATATGAAACTACAAAAGTTACACGGTCAATAAGCACATTGGCTACATATGACATGGAAGTTTGACAGATGTATACACAGTAGTGCAAAGACTGATGAAATTGCATTATAGAAACCATGGTTCGGTGCTTGAAGTGGTTACAAACTTACAGATAGTGTCAATGTATAATGTAGAAAGTTAGACCAAATTCTACTGTGATCTTTTCTGCATATTGCAAGCCAAGATGAACATGTAATTTACTATGGAACTTCCATATAACTACATTGTGTTATTGCTTGGATCTCTGCCTTAGCTCTGATCTTGGTTTAGCAACTTCCACAAATATGACCCTACCATCCAGGAACTGCAAAAGTGTTTCCGATCTTGTCAAAAATTACTTAAATAGCTTAAAAATTAGTTATCAAATCGAAATTCAAATTCTGAATTGAAAGACTTAATTTTCAAATTGTGAATCAAAGATACCAAGCTATACTGAGTGTTACAAATTTTCATAACTAAAATTAGTTACTTGATTAGTTTGCAACATAAATATAATCATGATAATAATATACTTTCGCATTCTACAATCTATTCTTGTTTGCAAGCTGCCATAAGAAAAACACCACAAGAAGAAACATTAAAATCATACCTTTCCATGCATTCCTTCAATAGCTTTCTTCGATTCCTCTTCGGTTGCATAACGAAGAAAAGCAAACCCTCTTGGTCTATTCGCAACTTTATCCATCACCAGATTGACTGTTCAGAGTTCAAAGAATGCTTACTTTAGAAATGAATGCAGTTACAACAAATTGATTAAAAGTTAAAACTTTTAAAAGAATGATATATAATAAACCTTAAAATTTAAATTGTAATCAAATTGCAATAGACAAGAAAGAACATGTCAAAATTTTCTGTTCTTACCATCCACAAGTTGACCGAAATTCTTAAATGCATTTCGCAAGCTCTCTTCCGTTGTGCGAAACGATAGCCCTTGAAGAAACATGAAACAACAATGTGTAAAGGTAACGTCAAAATATATGCATATAAACAATCAAATAACAAAGGAATCCAAAACAAGTTTTGATCCTGAAAAGATAGCAAATGGCTATTGAATCAAGAGTAATACGAGTAGATACATGAACAACATTGAAACTCAGTATAGACGAGATGCTTACATGACTTACAATGAAAAGGCTCAATTAATGTAACCTTTTATGAAGTTGTTTTGCTAGATAAAAAAACATTCTTGCTAGATAAAAGGAAAATACAATATACATCTAAAAGGTTAACGGTTGAAACCAAAAATCAAATCAAATATAACACAATGCCAAAATTTCTGAAACTGAATTATGTCAGAAATCCAATTCACTATAATCCAAGCCAAAATACTAGCTTTTCATTTCTGTTCTGCAAATCAAGACCATGCCCATCACACTATCAATTTCCTTGTAATACGAATTACCAGGACAACAAGATAACACCACTTCAGCCACTGAAGAAAATTCTAAAGGTTTCTAATGTTAAAATCACTAGCATTTGAAATCATATCTTTCAATGAAAAAGATGGAACCACTCTCTACAGTCAAACAAGTCCTAATCCGGTAAGTTTGGATTGATCGTGTATAGCTGAATGGAGTTGAACAGCCTATGTTTGGTCATGCGGAGTGTTCATAAAAACCACAGTGGTTTTTCACGTTTACGTGAAAGCTTGGATTTGTTGCTTCTACATATTCACGCTGGAATAGCATCCAAACATATGCATAGAATAAAATGGAATAACATCCTATGTAGCACCGACATTTCAAATTAAAAGCGTGTTGGTTCAATAACTTCAATTTTCTCAAATTATATTGATGTTTGTGTCTATCATAGTTTAATTGCATGTTTGGTCCCTTATGTTTATTTTATGCTTCAAGTTGGTACC
>Ga0315915_1003230_pt1 | contig 20743 bp, 6 predicted proteins | sample MpolbnodulesMG_FD_207738 | JGI IMG/M metagenome (GOLD analysis project Ga0315915, IMG submission 207738) | Medicago polymorpha root nodule microbial communities from Los Angeles, California, United States - branched nodules | ecosystem: Host-associated > Plants > Roots > Nodule | place: USA... | reverse complement strand
CATAAATTGTTTCAGCTTATTTTCATAAGTTCTCCATGATAACTTGTGAAAATTGCTCACAACTTATATGAAAATTGTTTAACTTTATTCTATGTCTTGTTATAGAAATAACTTATATGTAAGCAACTATGGTAAGTCTGAATTGACATGAGTTTTATTTGACATGTGTGAAATATTAATATTATGCGATAACAAATTGACATCGTGCTGCCCAAACTATTGTTGTTGCCATGTGTGAAATACAATCATATTTAAAAGTCATGTTTAGAGTGTTTATTTGTTTGTTTAATGAGATATGTGTATCATCTTTCCTTCAAATATTTCAGGTGCCATATTCAAAACTCAAGCTATATATTAATGAACAATTATAGCTGAATAATATTAGGGCTATTTTTCAGTTCTGACTACTGTTGATTTTGAACCAATAATAAACAACAGTTAAAGCAACAAGGAAACATTATAATCAAAGAGTGGACTGGTTGACGTAGTATGTTTAGTGGTTTTAGGATAAAGCAACATTTGTATCAAATTCAGTTACAAAAAATTGAATGACACACCAAACATGTAAAATAGCAATTGTTCAATAATCAACAATATAATGAACAATGCACAAAAATTGTGACAAAGTGCTGAGATCCATTGCTATGACTATTAGGATGTGGAGAATGTCAAACTTCAAACATTTAGATTAAATTGTTTACAAAAGTTACTTTTAATAGTAATTTATCAATATCTGTTATTCTACCTCTAATTTTTTTTTTATCAATAATACCTTTAAAAATTCAAAACTAATATTTAAATTTAACAACTTCAAATCAAGTATTGCTGAATGTTTATAAAAAATACAAATTCCTTAACGTGTAGTACATTACAATTGCAATTTCGTTAAAGGTAGATGTCATACTTTATATATAGGTGACTCCATGGATCAATTCATGTCACCATAAGGACAAAACAAGAATATGAAAAAGATGTTCCTACTTTTCAGAAATGAGAATCAAATTTATCAAGGTCATGTTCATATCATATTAATAGCACTCCTGAATTTTTCATAGCAAAATATACTTCCATGACAATACCATTTAATTTCAATATATAAATTCAAAAATTTTGGACCACAAGGATCATATTACGTAGACAACCCTAACTTTGTTGAACTTGTAATAACTGATTAACAACATATTAGTAACTTGCATAATGTAATGTTGATCAATAAGTTATTTAATAAGCCAGCAATTTTAAACCTTATAACAATTTAAGCATAATTACTACTACATAAGCTTAGGAACCATTAGATAGATGCATATATATATATATGGACACTTAGGTCTATTGCCATGAGTCAACATATCTGTGTAGCACTTGCCACATTTTTCTCTATTACAATAAGTTCTTATTAGAGGGACACATTTGCACCGGTCACAACATGTCATGTATGCTCTTATGCATAATTTATTTCTTGAATGCAATTTGCACCTATAACCATAGTGGAATGCAATCTGCCCACATATGTACAAGTCTTAGAATTCAATTACTATGTACAAGTTGGGCATTTGGTCCTCTCTAGTACCAAAAGAAGACTAAAGATTTTTAAGCCAAACTTCTAATCATATTTTTCTATATAATATTTATACAAAAAATTTAGAAAGTAATAGGGTTAAATGCATTATTGCCCTCTGCCATTTTAGCCAATTCCGATCAACAGATTTTTTTTTGTAAAACTATTATATCGTGGTCACAATTACAACTACATACCACAGTTTAGAAACATGTGCATAGACTTATGTATTATTAAAATATCACATATCAAAGACATGGAAATGGAAATTCACTTACCCTTCCATGATTTAACTATTGGAGTGACTGGTGGAGCTGGAGTAACTGGTGGCTGAGTTGGTGGTTTCACCATTGGCAGTGATTGATGAGGAGATGTTTTCGCTGGAGGAGGAGAAGTAGGTTGCTTAACAAGGAAAATGCTAACTTCTAAATGCTCAATGTATTACGGTGAATTTGACAAAATCATGGTAAGACAGTGAATCTATAGGTGCAGTATACATTCACAACTTTAAAATATATGTCTCTGCGCTTGTATAGAAATTCTATGTAGAATAATAATAGTGTGCTATATTTTTAACAATGTTAGGTTTTTTTTTTTATCTTCCCATTAGTCTTTTTAGTTTTAGATTTTAACCTATTTTCTCTTTTCTTAACTTAAAAACAAGAGGACAGGATTAGAAAAACAGAGTTGTTGACCTGTTTTTTAATAAAAGAATTGCAGTAATGTCTTTCTTAGAAAATGAAATGAAATGCATAATAAGCTGGAAAGGAACACTGATATTTAATATTATTTTTTAAAAAAGATAATAAAATCTTTAAGATGGTGAAAATATTATATAATAAATTTTATGATTATATTTTAAAATTAATGACGCAAATGATTTACCACGTAAACAATGCCATATAAGATCTACGTTATTAATGAGCACGTCACATCGTCCAAAAAGGAGAGGGACCAAATATTTTCGTTGACTTTCTAATTAGGGGGATCAAAAAGCTGATTTTATAAAGGTGAACACAATACCCATGAAGTTTGGTTATGTATGTACTCTTCATCCAATCATTCAATGACATGTCACATTTTTATAATAAATTTATATTAAAATAAATTGAAATGTTAAACAAATTATGCCTACAGTATCCAACCAAACTCCAAGTACCTAAAAATTTACCTTTTAGAAAAGGGTATCAGAGTTAACAATTTCGAACAAAAGAGGTCAAAATTGCATTTAAGCCAAACAAGTATTAACAAATCAAAATGTTATCTATTAATGGTAGCTGCAACTAACTACTACTTTCATCAGCTACCATGACATAATCCTCAAAACTATCGTACAAGTGTTTACAAATTTGCAGAGCATTGCACTTTAATAAGGATACTAGAATGACTAGAAAATTGAACAAAGGCAAGAATATATGATATTGGAGTTCCAAATTTCAATTCAATGGAGACAAATTTCATTCTTTTTACATGAATATAAAACACATTATCTTTTTTTACCTGTGTTATAGTTTTACTAGTACATTTTAGTATTCACTTCTACACCCACTAAATCACTTTCCATTCACCTTGAGGCATTGTAAAGAAACAATGTGCATGGCAGAGGAATGGAGTAACACTGTAACATCCATGTTCAGTCCCAGAGGAAGATTAATGTTTAACACAGAAACCGACACTTGCTATTTAAGGACACAATAACGACTTCAAGACGGCTCCCCCTTTTGTTTGCAGTAGTATTTCTTTTCTAGATCCTCTTTGGTGTTTCTCTTCCCACTACTAGCCAACGTCTATGACAGCCTCGAATTTTTCAAATATAAATCATCGGCTATCAGCGATTCGCCTCTCAATGACTACATAGCTCGTCTTTCTATAAATCATACTGTAACGACCACGGATGAAGAAAAAATCACGGCAATTTGTTTGTGGATGGATACTTGATCGGTATTGAATTGTAATATTCTGTTTGTTACTGCAATCCACATTCAATTCTGATAGCTTCCAACAGCTCGGGAGAGACATTGGGCTTTGCTCCTCCGTCTTTATCTACTCTCCTATAAATTGAGTTGGTGTGACGTTGCGTTCCCGCCCCCCAACCCCTGTAAAGTATGACCTTGCTAGGCTCCTGAGAGACTAGAACTGCACCTGTTGCTTCCTGCAAGTACGATAGATAAAAACAAATTTCAGGATTTAGATAATATTTATTGGTCAAGACAAAAAAGAATAATTCAATGAGAAAAGAAAAAGGGGATGAAGCTCGTCATGTGATACCTCTAGTGTGGAAACCAACTCATGAACTGAGGTCCCTTTTGCCCTTCCTTTGACATTAACTATGACAAAAGGGTGCATCCGCAAAAGATTCTTGATTGCTTCCACAACACCAGTCACAATATTGGTCTTTCCTGATAAGAAAAGAAAAAAGAGATGAGAAAAGCAAAAAAGAGATGAGAATGTTCCCCTTCCAATTAGCATACTTCCAGGAAAACACAGAGAAATATAAGAGCTATATTGTTCATAATTATGAAAACAATTTCAGGACGATGACATCAATGAAGATTCACGACTCACACAAGTCACAACAAGTGAGGGAAAAAGGGATTGGCCAAATTCTTTTGTACTAAGAATCTGAACATAGAGTGCTAGCTAGCTATCTTTACTATGCTAATACAGACAATGGCTTATGCAATTAAAGCAGAAACCCACACAACAAAAAAGGGAATCAACACAAGATGCTACAATATAATAATAACTCTTGGTAAAAATGCACAAACCTAAAAGATAGACTTATGATGTGTGAAGACAAGATAGGACATACAGTATTTCTAAAAAGAAAATAGAGCTGAAAATTATACCTATGGGAACGATAGGTTGCTTTTTCATCCTTAAGGCCTGCTTTCGAAGAAGAAGCCTCTCTCTATTGGAAAGAGATGAAGATCTAGAAGAAAATTCAATTGAACTTTTATTTATCACCGGAGCTGATGGTTCAGGATCCCTTTTAAATGATGTGATCGATGCTTCCATAGCATTGTCAGTAGAGACACTATGCCCAGTATCAACCACAAAATCACTCACTTCATCCAACTGAAATCCACGTTAATTTAAGAAATCAATATTTTTAAAAAATGTCAGAAGAAACCCTGCTATAACCACATGATAATCCACAGAAGAGGATAAACGTCAACTTCCACTTTTATCAGATAAAGCATGATGTGCTTGCCTGTCTTTTTTGATGAACCAAACTATAAGGAAACTCGTTTGAATTCTCATTTATCACAGGAGCTGATGGTTCCGGATCACTTTTGAATGATATGATTGATCCTTCCCTTGCTTTGTTAGTAGAAACACTATGCCCAGTATCAACCACACAATCATTCACTTCATCCAACTGAAATCCACATTAAATTACCAAATCAATAATTATAATTGAAGCAATAGCCAAAAAAAGATGCCAGAGGAAACTTTGATATAACCAAATGATAATCCAAAAGATGATAGGCGTTAAGATTTCCACTTTTATTAGTTAAACATAATGTGCTTACCTGTCTTTCTTGATGAACCAAACCAGTCAAGGATTCTGGTTCACCTTGACATTCTCCACCACTACCAATCAGCTCCATGTGCTGCTCTTGTATAGGTTGTTGATTGTCAATGGAAGCTTTTTCTGGAGAATTTTCTGTAGCCTAGTATCACACCAAACAATATTTCAGAAATCATTATTTAGAGAATCATACTAGTGATATCATTAGAATAGAGATTCTCACTAAACTCTACTATTTAGAAACACTCATTATTTTCATTTTTCATATTGCTGTCTCCATTACTGCAAAGCAAGAGACTCTCTTAAACCGTGTACTTGAGTCATGACAAATTATGTAATTCATAAGAGAATAGAAATAGCTCAAGTCCATACCACTTGCACCATTTTTACAAATCATCAAACACCTAGCAACATGCTACAGTCAGCTACTCCTTTTATTTTGCAAGCAATCTCTTTACATGTAATGGGTATATCTTCTAGCAATTAGACAAAGAACAAGTGATGCAAATTGGTATAAGCAATCATTTGTTAAAAAGTATGCACATCTCACCTTTCCAAAGGTATGCATAAACAGCACACACACCCCTTAATTTTTTTAAATAAACATTCACTACCCTAATTTGTTGATGAAATTTACACAACTCCCCCTCAAATTTGTTTAAAATATACATTTGCTAAAAAATATATTTCCAAAGGCCCCAATGCCTTTTACAAAAGGGCAATGCTAACAAGTTCCCTTACCCTGAGGGCACTTGCTAAGAAGTTCAGAGTGGAAATTTTATCTTCGGTGTTGTGTATTCAACACATTGAAACATTAAAAAGTAACTTTTTCCACATCAAACTTATCATTTGTTTCCTTTTTTTGAATCCTTAACAAGTTCCCTTAGGCTTTGTTTGCGAGTTTGGAGGGGAAGGGAGAGGAAGGCTTGGGAAAAAAAATGAGCAAGTGGAAGAAATAGAGGAAAATGGGAGGGGAGGGTTTTGGGGGTTAGCTTTTCTTCATAGTACAAAACCCTCCTCATTTGGGGGAACTAAAAAATTGTAGTGGAGGAGGGTTTTGGGGGGTTTTGGAGGGTTAATATGAATTCTTCAAATTTAATCTACGTTGTTATAATATTTTTAAAATTAAAAATATAGTAATCATATGCATTAATTTATCATTATCTAAAAAATTACTCTTCTAAATTTTTTGAAAGATTTCTCCATTTTTCCTCATATTTTGCACCCCTCAAAGCCTTTCCTTCCCTTCCCCTCCAAACTCCCAAACAAAGCCTTAGGGGCCTTTTTTGACCAATGTCTTTTAAAAAATAGAGAGTGAAAAATTCGTGTCATTTAAGCATTCCTAAAGGGAAGTCAAATTCCCTTCGGTACATTGAATATGTTTCTATTGTAGACCATATTCTAAAAGAAAAACACAAATTTGAGTTCAACCATTAATCCTACTAAGAATTTATAATTATAATGTATTGCACTTGCATTTACATAGCCTTCATCCTCTTTGGCCTGATTTGCCAAAAATACTAATCTCAAAATTGTAAAATGGGAAGGAGATTAATAAAGAATTAAAGAAGCATCATGATATAGCTCACCAAGTCCGATCTCAACTCTTTAGCTATCTGCTCACTGCTAGCCTCATCTTTAACCTATTCAGTTGAATAAATTCACAATTTTCAATAGCGATTGAAGGGAAGTGTTTCAGGAACATAATAGAAGTAAGGACCACTCACCATTTGATGTTTCAATTCATTTATGTTCTTGTCTAACTTCAAAACATGAAGCTTCAACGCCTGCAAGATTGAAAGGAATAAGGTGGTGATATATCATATAAGATTAGCAGTCAATTTCTTTTTTCTTTTTAAAAAAAAGAAGTCAAATAAATAATGACAACAATCCTAAATGAGGCAGTCACTTATGAGGCTTGTTGAAGTGTGGAATTTTAGATAAAGGAGGAGAGAAATAATAAGAAATATTATTATAATGAAATGTATGTATTTGATATAAACTTAATACAAAAGACTAAATACTAACTCCTATTTATAAGGGCACATAGACTCGATCCTAAATCAAGAACTAATCATAATAATAAGTAAAAAAAAGCTTATTCCTAAGAGACACTATGAAACTTTGAAATAATATAAAAGATATCGTAGAATTTGAGTTGGGCCTAACTCAACCCATACAAAACCGTTTGTAAGGTGACGACTGTCCACTCCAAAGTCATTTTCAGATCTTATCCTATTCAATGTGGGACTATTAACTCACATTCTCATGCTCAGGACTAGAAATCTGGAGTGTGACCAAAGTGATCTGATAGAGGGTGTTCCAACGGATCTATGATAGACTCTGACACCATCTTAGATTTTTATATCGAGCCTAACTCAATCCTAACCAAAACCAGCTTGTGAAGTATGGATTATTTTCAAGCCTTATATCATCCAACATGGACAAGGCTGTCGAGCACCGCTTTAAGATAAAACTAACACCACTAATCTACCATATAAAAATTGGATGTGCTCTTTTCTAGATAAAATAAGTTTTTATTTTATTATATATGAAGTTTCATATATAAAAAAATAAGTTAGTTCCATGTAGCCAACCCCACTTAATGGGATAAGGCTTGGTTGTTGTTGTTGTTCTATATATAATGTTTTATATCCATAACCTTTATTCTTAAAAAAGCCAAACACTGAAAAGAGTTGGTTCTTTTTCTGAGCAATAATTTTGTGCTTCTACACAAATATCGTTTTTAATAAAATTCCAAAAGAAGTTCAAACATTTAAAAATGTGCTACTCAGAGTTTACATTCAAAATCGCTTTTACTTTTTTCACAAAGAAATTTTAGAAAGATCATATAAAAATATGTATCTTTTTGTTTTTCTAGAAACTCAAGTAAACCAGCCTATTATAATTTTAACATTGTTCACCAACCATGCAAAGAATACTCTCTCCCACCCTACCCTTTATTCTCTTTTCACAAAGGAAATGTAGATACCAAATTATCTGACACTTCAACACAAATAGTCAAATACTAGTCAACGATGACAATTTTACCTCACGGCGTTGTGCCTCTATTGAACGCTTCAATGCTTGCTTTTTATTTAGAAGTGTTCGCGGCCTCAAACTATCAGGCCTACTATAATTCTTTCCACGGTAAACAATGATTGCATAGCCCTTGTGCACTCTCTCTACTGCTACTAATATTCCACCACTTTCTGTCTCTAAGGTCCGAGCTGTCTGGTGGGCATATTCCACGCTTTCTTGATTACATATTATCTTCACAAGTTCCCGATATTTCCAATGAAGATGCATATTTTCCACTGTCCCATCAAAAACCCCTCGTCTTCCTGATAATTAAGAGAGAATTAATCAGGAATAAATTTTATATTAGTCAAATATTTTAAATAGCTTTTGAAGGAATCAATTATTTACTTCCATATTTAGAATAATAAACTGTCCATCACTATAATTTTCAAACATATTATAAAGTCACCTAGCAACAAGAAGGGCTTCATCTTCAAGCCAATTCTCCGCAACATGTATCTCTCTTCTTCAGTAATACCCTCTTTATCTATTTCTTGTTCTTGAAGACTCTCGTCTTTTTCCAGACTTTCTAGAAGTTTTTGAGCTTTCTCTTTCTTCTCTAGTGCCTGTATGTAAAAGCTATACCACCAGTAACTCTAAAGTAACAAGTGAAAAACAACAAATTTGAACTTGATAATGACATCATACCTGTGCCAATTTGATGCTAGTCCTTTGAATAGCTGCTTTAGCCTTCATCAATAATGGTTTTTCAATGGTTTCTTTATCTTTAATGAATGTCATATGCTTTCTTTCAGAATGTGAAGAAGCAGTAACTGCTGATCTGTTTTCATCATTTACTTTATTTTTTACAGCTTTCCATCTCTGTTTAATTGCTGAAGAAACTGCAGCAGGTAAGAAGTCCTTTCCTCTATAAATGACAATAACTTCTTTATTCCGAGAAAGGAGAGTTCCTCCAGTCAGATACTGCAGAGAAGTGGATTTTTTATTAGACTGAAGTTGAGATATAATGGTATGATATATATAACTTTTTGCCTGTAAAATAAGACCGTTACTTAAGTTTGTTAGGAAACATGATATCCAATGGATGAAGGAGAGAAAAGCTTTGAAAGTGTATTATTGATAGTAAAGAGTAATGTTACAAATGATTGAATTAACCCACTAATGGGGTGGTTACAACTATATATACTACTATAGGACTAGTACTACTTGAAGCTAAACTATATCTCTAATAAAGTTCGCTCAAAATTGTCAACTTTACATTTACAAAATATATATAGGATGCATTTAGTCTAGCTACAAAACCAGTGTTTGACTAGCTTCCCTCGAACAGTTGTGCCAGATCAGCGATGCAATTAAATTTAAAACTGATTATGGATCTTTGTATTCTGTTCGAAAGCCACCTTAATTGCGGTATTATAAAACAGATTTGAAGGGTCAGGTTAGGCCTACAGCTCAACACCCTGTGAGCTTAGCTCAGTTGGTAGGGATATTGCATATTATATGCAGGGGCTGGGGTTCGAACCCCGGACACCCCACTTCTCCACATTTAAAAATGTGTGAGCTCAAGCCACTAGGCTACTTGACCAAGGTTAGGCCTCAAGCTCAACACCATCCTCTACAGGTCAACACCATAGTAGCCAATCTCGGATAGCGGTGCGTAGTGGTTGACCCCAAAAGTGGGATAGCATATAGCGGTATTACAAATAGCGGTCACCACTATCGGCTGCTATTGACTACTATGGTCAACACTATTGAACATTGGCAACTTGACCTTCTATACAATGCAATACTTGTCCAAGTTAGGCCCCATCAAAAAAGTATCACCACCGCTCGAGGTGCCACAACAACTTGCACCCATAATAGGTCACAGGTTCAACATTTTACTCATTTCCAAAAGTAGATATTGTGAAACAAAACAAGTTTATAATATTACTAGAGTTGAACAGAAAAGAAACTCAATTCAAAGGTAAGTCTCATCAACCATTGAAGGTGACATATCCTTGCTACACAATATTCCAAATAATTTTATAAACGACATTGCTTGAAAGTTGTAGCTAACTGCCATAACATGAATCACACACATATCACCAAAAAGAGCAGGTACGGGCTTTGACAGGTTATACACTTCCTCTTACCATTATATTTAAACCATAAGTACAAAATTTCATAAATTTGAAAATAATAAGCAAAAACAATGCCTGACCTTAATCTCTTCAGCCATTTTCTTATTGCTAGTATTCTGCACACCTCTTTTTACTGCAATATTGACAATCTCACATCTTTCCCAGAGCTTGATAATTGCAGCAGCCACTCCTTGAAGTTTCCTATTTCTACCTGTAAAACAAAAGAACTACAACATCAAAATCAAGCGCTTACTGAATAAGAGCTTGTCATGTAACATAAGTGCTTACCTATATACTATTTCAATAACTGAGGATGGAATTAGGTTAAATTGTATTCGTGTATGCAATAAGTTATTTCCGTAAAATATTTTAGGAACATGTCATAGGGTATTTTTATAAGTTCACCCGAACACTTACAAAAGTACTCATGCCGTAAGATAAGCTCAGATAAATTGTATATAAGTTATTTCAAATGCACCCTGGACCCATATTTGGTAAGTTAAGAAATGTAGGACAAACTGACCTAATGCAAAATGGCATGGTAAAGGTCTGCCAAGTCTCTTCAATGTGGTCATTTCATCATCCGTTAGCTTAGACTGCACACCATATGGAAGTAGGCGAAAAGGCGGCCTAAATCCAGGAATAACGGCAGGTAGAAGATCACCATCAACAGGCACAGGGTCATACCCCCACCAATCCGTAAATCGAGGCCCAAGACCCTCTAACAAGCTGTCTATTTCTTCTAAAAGCTCTGCTTCACCTGGCAGTTGAAATCTCACTCTATTGGGAGTACCAACTCCTTGTACCAAAGCTGGTTTTATGGTTTTGAGGTTTGAACTTTGTCCAGCATCTGTGTCAGAACTCATTTCAGATGAATGGGTCTCTCTTTCATCAATATTTTCATCATCACGGTCCATATGTTGCAAAGCACTTTTTTCTTCCCTCAAAACTTCATCTGATAGGAAGTAAGGATACTTATAATCAATCCCTCTGTACAATATTATTTTACTTCCGGATCTCCAAACAACAAGTCCTCCAGTTTTTCTCTGACATGACAAAAATAGTATAAGCTATAATCAGATTATTGCATATGGGACACCCAAATCATATTGGACAAATTAAAGATAAAAAATAAAAATAAAAATTGTTTTCTCATACCAAAAAAGCAATAATTTCTGTTTTTCCGAATAAAACTTTGAAAAAAGAAAATAAAGTGAAATTAAGTGGTATTTTGGCAATTAGAAAGAAGGAAAATTTTGTTTTTACAATATCCTTCAGAATATCTAGCCTAGGAAACAAAGTTATATGGAAAATAAGAATACATTTTTATAATTACAAATAAAAACACATCACTTGAAAATTGGGGAAAAAAAGTCACCCTAACATCAACTTGACACCTCCAACTTAACAAACTGTAAATCATAGTCAATTTAATCCCATTTGCAAGGGAAAAGAACTTCCCCATAAGAGCATCTCCCATAGGTGTTGCTTACAAGGTTCTTATCCAGTTCTTAAGAAGTGTCACGGAGCAAGTCCAGCAAAAGAGTCACATGTGAAAACCATTTTTATATAAGCAGCTGGTGTAAATAAACTCTTACATAAAACATTCAATAGTATTTTACCATCTTGGCACATTATGATGTTTAATTCTAAAACCCATTTCCACAGTAGCAAAACTTTACATACTTGTTTACACAAAGGATGTATATACAGTATATACTTATTAAACACCAACTAAAATATCCATGTGCAGTTTCATTTCAGACATGAATCTGGTTTCCAACTTCCAACACAGATATATATGATACCAGATAACTTAAAAGTTCAAAAGTTTGAACTGTCTGTGCTTCCTCAGTATGCAGCAGTAGCACCCCATTTCAGATTGAAGACGTGTGCAGTGTCTTGTACGGATAAAGCATTGTCATGTACAGTTACATACAATCACTTCTATTTATTATCGGTGTCTACGTATCAATGTTGGTATCGTGTTGGCTTCATATAACAAAAAAAGACATGTTTGGTAAACCGTCATTTTCTCACACCTTGTTATTACTAGCTTATAGCATTTTCTATTAAGTTAACCCAAGTAGCTTATAGCTTAAAACTTATAGCTTATCATTTTCTCTCAATTGTATCCTAGTAATCTTAATTGAATATAAATAATAAGTAAATATATCATTTTTATGTCATCTTGTATTTATAAGCTAATTCAACAACTAATTTTACTAAACACTACAACTTCAATCAACTACTCCATCAACTATCTGCTACAAGCTTGCTTATCAGCTATCCGCTATCACCTAGCTTATCAATTATCCGCTACAACCCTTAATCAACACAAAATTGAATCAATTTCTCGCAACACAAACTCAATTTCAATGAGTATCACTAATCTATTTATCCAATTCAACCAACTAAAATCAAACTAGAAAATTCAAATTCACATAAAATTTTCAAACTTTATAAAAAAAAAATTTACCTCCAAAATATCATGAGTCCTTTTCATATTAATCCTACAAAGATCCTCACAAACAACCCTAACAACTTCCGATCTTCGCCACCGTTCATGAATTCCATTAACAATCCCTTCCGTCACACCGGCTTTCCCAACCTTAATCTTCTGCTTCATCTCATACCCTAATTCCCTCAACCTCAATATCTCCCCATCCGTCAAACTCAACTCTGCCAACGTCGGTACTCTCCTCCTCTTCTCCTGCCTCTCCTTCTCCTTCGCCAATCGCTTTCTCTCAACTTCATTCTCGCTCAATTTCTTGATTCCTGCGCCAACGAGAGGAACTGGATTCTCCGGTGTGCTCCAGCTGAGGTCGAGTGTGTGACCGACTCGGTGTTTTGGGAGTGTGTGTGGTAATGGAAGGAAGATTTCACCGGCGGTGGTGGTGGAGGAGGAAGAGGATTGGTCGGTGGTGGTGGTGATGCCGAGGGAATGGAGTTTATCGGCTATGCGTTGAATGGCGGAATCAGGGAGGGTGTGGGAATTAGAAGAGGAGGTGCGAATAGTGAATTTAGAAGGGGTTTTGGGGAAATGAAAAGGGAAGAAGAATGGAGAAGAAGGAGTGAAGAACGTGTTGAAGTTAGTAGTTGGAAGCAACATTTCATGGATAATGGTGGAGACTCTGTTTCTCTGCAGATTAACATATGTGACATTATAAAATAATTTAATTAACTTTGTCAAAAAAATAATAATTAATTGACTAAAACTAAACCATTCAATTAGTTTTTATATGATATTTTCAACTAGATCATGAAATTATGAATATTTCAAAATATTATTTGGACTAAAGTGATCACAGGTGGTAAAAAAATGAGACCAAATTGATAGTATGTTGTTAAAATATAGAGACCTAATTATTAGTAAATGGTTAAATTTGAGGAGTAATTTTTAGTTCTTTTCTTTATATTTGAAGGCAAATTAGAAATGACGAGTTGTTAATGCTTTGATAAATTTTATATATTGTTTCATTTGAGTCGTTGTAATTCAGTTTTATTGTTTAAAAGTAATATTTTGATTTACCATAAATATCTTTACAAACTATGTACATTACTTTCTTATTAAACTAAGTACACTACAAAAAAACTATTCACACTACTTTGATCTTATCCACTAAATATATCATTTAATTTTTTAATTAATTTGTAATATTTGATATAACATAAATATATCAACAAACTACATATAAATATCCTTAAAAAAAACTACACATGAGTTTTCATTATATCAAGAGAAATGATATTTGTACAACCACTTTTTGACAACTTTTGAAACAACTCTCTCTCTTCTACTCACATGTTTTTTTATTCTTTCTCTTTTTCTTTCTCTCTATTGTTTTTGTCCAATAAAAATAGAGAAAAAGTGGTTGTCACAAAAGTTGTACAAAATTGATTGTACAAATATCACTCCTCTTATATCAAACCAAAAATACACTTTTTTTTTTGGGACAAATATACACATTTTAAAAAAAATTATAATTCCCCTAAAAAAATTCAAATTGTTTTAAAACTTTTTTTTTCAATAGTTTTAATAATTTAGTCTAAATTCAAATTTAAATTTTTTTTTTTATGTATATGTGTTATTCCAATGTTAATTTTAGGGTTAATAGGTCTTTACCCCTTGTAATATAGGTTATTTCTGGTTTTCCCCTCTGTAATTTTTTTTTATTTACACCCTGTAAAAAAGTTTGTTTTGATTTACCCTCCTAATAGGCCAAACAAAAACGAAAATTTTTTGAAAAAAAAAATTGGTTTTTGTTTGGCTTATTAAGGGGGTAAATCAAAACAATTATTTTTTACAGGGGGTAAATCAAAAAAAAATTACAGGAGGAAAATCAAAAATGAACTATATTACAGGGGGTAAAGACCTATTAACCCTTAATTTTATTTTACCTTTTTTCTATTTTTTTCATGTGAATTGAGAATTGTCTGCGTTCATATACATAGACTAATATATCGAGTCAGATAGGGTCTTAATTTTATAATTTGTTTGCTCTGGACATGTATTATACTTACCCATTAACAATTTTTCAAATTAAAACACTAATGTTTTACATAGTATAAATATCTCTACACAGATTGCACGTCTTAATTATCATTATAAGCTCGTTGTAGAGATATTGTTACTTCTAAATATGTATCCATTAATTTAAAGTACTCAAAATATCAATTTATTTTATTGCTATTATTGCTATTACGTGACAATAAGTCTATTTTTACTATTATATTCGTTTGATCTTTTTATTCATTTATATTCTGTGTTGTTTTTTAACAACTAACTACTAATATTTGTCATTAAAAAATCCTTTATTTTAAGGACAAAACTTTGGTGCTTTTTCCTTACATGGTTGTTCTTCACATAATTAAAATTCATTTTTGTGGCTATAACAAACTTTGAAAAAATTGTGGATTTGAGAAATCATTGTTAGTTGTGAGTATTTTATGTGAAGTACCACACGAAATACATTTATGAAAATACAACTAAGTTTTATCCTTATTTTAATTTTAGCAAAAAACTTAGGTATAATTTTTAGGTACTTTTCATAAATAACCTACTCATGAAAAGAACATTTTAGCTAAGAATCATGTGGAAAACACATAAAGAAATTCACATGAGTTGTGCTTATTTCAACCACTTTATTCGTTTCTCAGTTTTCTCCTTCATTAAATTATATTTTATTTAGCATAGATTTTGTCAAATTTAATAGATAATTCATTCAATTTTTAAATATTAAATTGATATAGAAAATTTTAAATGATTATTTAATTAAATTATTTAATTTAATTAATTACATATATTTATAAGAAAATAATCTTGTTTGCCTACATGTGCTCATTATATACCTTCTAAATACACGTCAACAAAAAAAATACATTCTAAATACACACTATTGATAATTTTTCAACTTAGATAACTGGAGTTTATTTATTTTATATTTTTAGTATTTTCTTTTTTAAAATTTGATATATGGTCGAATTACATATATCATGAAATTATGAATATTTCAAAAATGTCTAATCAACTTTTACTTATATTAGTCCTTTTTAAAATATGAAAGGGACTAAAATGATAGCTGGGGATAAAAAATGAGACCAAATTGATACTAAGTTGTTAAAATATAGAGACTTAATTGTTAGTAAATGGTTAAATTTGGGGAGTAATTTCGCAGTTCAATAGAGTTAGAAACTGATGTTGGAATGATATGTAATATTTTAGCTATGTTTTTAGTTCTTTTCTTTGCATTTGAAGACAAATTAGAAGTGAGGAGTTGTTAATGATTTGATAAATTTTTTATATTGTTTTTATTTGAGTCGTTGTAATTCAATTTTATTCTTAAAACTAATATTTTAATTATCCATACATATCTATACAAACCACGTACATTACTTTGATCTTAAACTACATACATTATTTGATACAAACTACGTACATTACTTTGATCTTAAACTACGTACATTAATTTGATCTTTTCCACTAAATACTAATTATAAACCTGTGCATCTGCACGAGTCTAAAAATCAGGATAATACAAATTTTGATATTAATTTAAAGAAACAAATTATTTCCAATAATTAATTTGTTATTATGTTTGAATGCATATAATTTCTTTTATGTTCCTTCAAAAAAAAATTATTTTATGTTGAAAATTATTGATTATTTGATTTTTTATTTATCCGTTGGCATAGTGATATAATAAATTTATGGATATTGTTAATCAGTGCCCTCAGGGCAATGGTTAAAAAATCTATAAATAAAAAATTTGTCTTGAAAATATAAGTTTTGACTTTTGATTAAGTAATAATTACACTACTTTTAATAAAAAAATTATTGTTTTGGTTGTTTAATCAATGCCTCAAGGACACTGTTTAACATTCTCCAAAATTTATATATCATTGATGTGTAACAATCGACTAATAATATCAAAAAATAACACATGTATGTATCAGTTTATAGTTATACTAATTGAAACTTTTGTTGCATATATATTAGATGGGAAATATAATCTTACATAGTAACAGAAAATTAAATTATGGTTAGAGAGTAAAGACTCTTGTTTATATGAGCAATTCTTATATGAAATCAAGGATTTAGACCCTCTATTTGGTCACACACACATAAAAAGAAAAAAATAGAAAAAAAATAATAACTAAATAATAATTAATTATTTTCAAATGAGTACAACATGTCCACTTTTTTGTGTGTGACCAAATAAAGGGTTCAAATTCTTGTATCCACTCAAAAATTATTATATTTATAAAACTTGACAAATAGTGTTTAGCTTCGATGATTTATATCATTATGTTCAAATACATTTTTCACTCCACATAAGTGCCGTTACAATTGTTAGAATCCAAGCAAAGTAGAACAGTCCAATCCTGGTGCTGCCGCACAGTTTTAGATCCAACAAACATACCAAACTTATCTTGAAGAAGATAGATTCCAATCCTTGTGATACTCAGAACACGACATCAACATTACATTTAATATAATTTGGAGGAGGAAGTTGCCAATGCAACCGTGCTTGCTGCACGCGTTGTTCTGCTATGTTACATTTTGTTGCACAGTCCGCCATTCTGTAAGCAAGCTGCTCCCTTATAACAACAACCCTATGTCTTATTTTCCCCAAATTGATGAGTCCTACTCCTCCATAAAGTCGACAATCGGTTCCAACGTGCACTTCTTTATCAATTAATTTTACACGTGTTGGTAAACAATTTCAGCCCATTGTCCGTACAAAATTTCTCACATTTGACGGCACTGCAAGTCTTTGAACTCTTATTACATTGCAGTAAAACATGCTCTGGGATTTCCGGCTCTATGTTACACCATGGACAATTGATCCCATCCTGTACTTCTTTATCAGTTTGTTTTAACGCGTTAATAAACAACTTTCGCCCACTTTCTATACAAAATTTCTCACTTTGACTGCATTGCAAGTCTTCAAATTATCATCCAATCTCCCTCCACATACAATTACGTATTGTCCGTAAGTTATGTTAACGGTTTTTTTCTAGATTACCCTTTCTAAATTTGTGGGTAATTACCCCCTGCTTATGTGGACCAATTAAAATAAACAATATGAACAACATTAATTAAAGTCAAACATATAATTATATTATTTTACATATTTTGAATATATTTTTGTTATTTACATACTCATCCTACATTTAATTAATGTGTCTTTATGTTTTAGATCAAAAAATCTAATAAAATATTTCGCTGCATGATTTCAATTGTTTAGACATATTTTATTCTTTTTTCTTCACTGTTTTTTGTTTCACCACTTATTTTATTTTTTTTGCAAATATTTTTAAACCATGTCTTGTTGTTTTTTCAATCTTGGTTCTTCTCTCAAAAATTCACAAAATCCATTATTTTTCTACCCTAGAAAGATCTAAAAAAAAAAAAAATAGTATAAACTTTATTTTTCTTTTACAACAGTTAGATTATAAATTTCCTTGTACCCAAAAAAAAAGTCTCACGTGTTTATATATTAATACTAGTTTAAACGTTAATTTTTTGACATGATGACTAAACATTATTTTTCGCAAGGTATAAATATATTAGTCTAAAAATTATTTCTTTAATAAGAATAAAGAAGATATTGGTCTAAATGTTATTCAATTAATGAGTTTAAAACACATTTTTCTCAAAAAAAATATATATTTCAGAACACCTAAATTTCTAAAATCATAGAACTCAGCTTTTGGTATATGATTTTCTTTACCGTGTACAAGTTTGCGCATGTTAAACTTACTCATATTAAGAAGTTTAAATAGTAAATGTGTATCAAACCTGTTTATTTTATATTAAACATACAACTTTTGTTATACTTTTAGTTGCTTTTATTAATTTATATTTTGATATTTTCAATAAAAAAAATATGGAGTATTTATATTTTTTTTATATACACATGTAACTCCTTGTTAATTTTTTTAAGCAAATGCGGAGTTGCACCAAATTGCTGCAACCTCAAAATTCATTCAAATAACAGAGAGAAAAAAGAAGGAGGATGACATAAACCAAAGCCTCCTCGAAGTTGGTAAACCTAAAATTAGGCATACTTCTATTCTTAGTGTAGTATTCTTTAATAAACAAAGACAGATCTGTCCAAATGATTAAACCATATGAGATTCACCTTTCCCTCATTTACTAATTTTATTTTAATATAAAAACAAAATTTATTTTACAATATTTTTTATTTTCTAAAATTTATTTTCCATTTAGCATAAAAATACAACCAAATTATCTTTGAATCAGAATTTTTAAAATAATGTTTAATTAGTTATTCATTCTTATCTTTTAGCATCATAATTGAATTTAAATTTTGACTATAAAATAATTTAATTCAATAAGTTTAATTTTATTTTTTTTGGTTTTTTTGTTTTAAACAAGTTAAACTATACCATCGAAATTGAAACCGGAGAGAATAAAACCTCAGTACTTGAGAAAAGCACACTTCAATGTCCCAAGCCAATACCTATGTTATTATTATTTTTTAATTTATTATGCACATGTTCTACAACAATTTAGAATTAAAATAGTCATTTTATGTAGTACATTGCTCAACAAATGACCTCTAAATTATTATTATAAACTCTAAGTACGAATATCATTACTTTCATGCTTGCATTCATTAATTAAATATGATAAAATACCAATGCATTTTATCCGTCTCCAAGAGTCTTCACGATCGGAAAGGTACCTGCAAATGATCTGTCCAGTGAGGAATTGATGGAGGCAACGGTGTCGGAAAATGCTCTGGTACGGTGGCGGCGAGTCTTCACGGTGGGACGAAAGGTGCATGCATGCATGTTGGCTCTCTGATGCTCAAGTCAGTATAGGAAATGAGAAGGGGTGTGTAAAAAGTGTGAGAAAAGTGAATCGTAAGAGTGAAGAAATGTCACCCTTATATAGGCGTGTGTGAGAATAACTGTCTCAGTGAAGTGTGACGCTTCATTAGGAGGTCGTTGGAGGACACGTATACAACGTCTGATGCATGGGGGTGTGCTTAGGTGTGGTGGCGTGCACCAGGATTACGCTGTACGTCGAAGTGACTTGTGTTGATCCGACGAACTCCTTGTCCACATATCAACGTTGGATTAGCTTTCTAGCCGGTTCAGTACATTTTCTGACAAAGGTTTGAGCTTTCTTCTGAATCGGATTAACCATTGCGTGACTTAACTTGTTATCAATCAAACTGTTGTTAGTTATTTTTTGTCAATGGTTTGACCTTACTTGTATATCAGATGAACTATAATGAGACTTAACCTTTGATTAGTCGAAATGCGGCTTGTTCCTTTTTTGACAATGGTTTGAAATTTATGCTTGATTGTACGAGCTACAATGAGACTTAAATAAAGATCAGTCAAATTGTGGTTATCACATTAACTGAAAAAGGTTCGACTTCTCCTGAATTGGATGATATATTTTAAAAAATGTTAAAGAATATATTTTGTATTTATTGTAATGAAATAATTATTTTTTTATTTTTATCGTATCTACTTTTTGTTTAAGTATATTTATTCCATTTTATAAATACACATGTCTTTTATACCATGATTTTATTTAATTTTCTCTTATACTATACTACTAAATAATTGCTAGTATCTTATTTTCTTTTCGTTATCTTTCTTTCATCAATAAAAAAAATGTAAAGAAAGTAGTGACCAAGTTGCCTCTTTTTATATTTATTGGGAAATAAAAGTGAATTATATCTTTCAGACTAGATTAAGTCTTACAATTTTTCTCAAGAACTAAAACGAGTCTTCGTTTTTTTTGGCCAAATACCTCCCTAGGTCCTTTAAGTTTCGCGTTTGTTTCAGATAGGTCCTTTAAGTTTCTAAGGTTTCAGATAGATCCTTTAAGTTTCGAGTTTGTTTCGGATAGGTCCTTTAAGTTTTTAAGGTTTCAGATAGGTCCTTTAAGTTTCGAGTTTGTTTCAGATAGGTCCTTTCTATCAACCTCCGTTAAGC
>Ga0315915_1003228_pt1 | contig 20752 bp, 13 predicted proteins | sample MpolbnodulesMG_FD_207738 | JGI IMG/M metagenome (GOLD analysis project Ga0315915, IMG submission 207738) | Medicago polymorpha root nodule microbial communities from Los Angeles, California, United States - branched nodules | ecosystem: Host-associated > Plants > Roots > Nodule | place: USA... | reverse complement strand
TTTGGTGTTAATATTCTAAAACGACACTTAAAAAGGAATGGGGAGAGTATTTATTAGTTGTTACTAGTTTAAACAAAAAAACTGTTATAAAAACAAAAAAAAAACTTGTATAAATACAAAAATTAACAAAATCAACCTTTTGTTGCATTTAATTGTCATATTTCAATAATTTATTTTCCTTTTTACAAAATTCAAATTAAAAAATTTGTAAAAAAAAAAAAAAACTTGAATTAAATAGTTTGTTTCGAATATGTACTGATATTAACACATTGGGGGTGGCTCATTATTACTGCACTTAAAAAACCAGGATAATTAACTATTGTGGGGCCTGTTTTTTTGTTTTAAGTGTATCAACAAAAAGTTAAGATTAAGTAAGCAGTCAATCATCTGATCCGTTGGATTAGTTTAATAATATATATGTGGTTTAAAACAAACTGCACCATCATGGGAAAGTTTTCCACTTTCCCATGTGAAACATCACCTTGATTGATATCTTTGAAAGGAAAAAACTTAGGTACGATTCTTTAGGTGTTTTTGGTATGGTTCTTAACTAAATTCACCATGATTTCCTTAAATCCATAATTTTCTCAAAGTTTGTTATATCCAAAAAATTTGTATTTTTAGTTAAGAACCATACGAAAAGCACTTAAAGAATTACAGGTAAGTTTTGTCCTCTTTGAAAACCACTTACAGGTAAATTCTCTCTTCCTTTTCTATCAAAGGTTGAAGAAGACAATCATGTATGCTAAACCTATACTTGAAAAAGGATAATACACCAAAATATTGTATACATTTCCTTAAAAAAATAAAACAAGGCGCACGACTCCTCAAGGCATTATAGGCCACTTCATAAAAAAAGTTAAGCATTATTGGTACGTAACCGAATAAGTTTGGCACCCTATTTTATGTTATTTTTCATTCTCTTTCTTATTCTTTCTATTATTTTTGACCAATAAAAAATGAGAAAAAGAAAGCTGTCACAAAAATTGTTTCAAATGATTGTTTAAATATCACTTCTCCTATTTTTAATACAGTCACTCACTTTTTTTAAATCACATGTTTTTTCTTGTATTATGATGAGTAAATTTGACGGGAGCGATTTCTAAAATGCATTACAAAAAGCATCATCATATTCATTATTAAACGGAATAATAGTCATTTTGGTTCTTGAACGTGTAATCAGTAGTTACAATAGTCTCTCAATATGTGAAATTTCATAATAGTCTTTGATTATGCACATTTTTAATCAAAATAGTTTCTGATTTTTTTTTAAAGAAAAATAGTGTGATGTTAAAATGCTTCATTAATACTATCATATTAGTACTTGAATATATTTACTTATTATCATATGAGTCTTAGGTATGTAATGTCATACTATCATATTCTAGTTGAACAAGGACTGATTAGTCCTAGTTCATCTCAAATCTTAGCCATTGCTATTCTTTAATATCATATCAATGGTATAAAGTCATAGACCCATGACAACCATGTTAAGCGTCACCCGAAAAGACATTGGTGTTTATTACAACCCTATATATCTTCAGTAGTAGCAGCTGAAAATTCGTTTGTTTTGTTTGAATCTGAAGGCGGCAACGCAATTTCATTCTTCAATTGCCACTTCTTTCTCTTCCAAGTTCCATAGTTTCAGTGTTTAGGGTTTTGTTCTGTCAAATTTCTCAATTCTTCTTTAATGGACTCTGCGTTTTCTATAATACTACATCAATGGCTATCATAACACATCTCACCGGAAAACGCCCCCATCGCTGGCTTTCCGTTGATCACAACCGTCCATCTCCCAATTATCCAACATTCAAAAGACGGAAATTATCAACAACCATGTCGAACAACACGCCACCACCGTTAACCACCAATGCCACTGTTTCCAGAATTTCTCGTTATCCCAAAACCAAACCACCGTTGTGTAGAGAAATTCATGCTCCATGTAGTAGTAGACCGCGCAAATTCGATTTATCAACTAATTTGAAATTATCAGAATCATCGAACTTGATGGCTAGTGATACCACAAATGAGTTAATGGAAAAATACGAGCGCACGAAATGTGCTGCATTAGCTACTATCTCTTTTAGAGAAAAGGGAAAGGAAAAAGATAATATTAAGGAAGTTGTTGTTTTCGAAGATTCAAATGTCGAAGATGTAGAAGAATTGCCGTCTGTGGTCAAAGACCACAAGTTGAAGGAGAATGGTTTGGTTTGTTTGGATGATAAGGTTGAGGTTGTGAATGGTGGGATTCAGCCACAGTCAACTTCATCTATGGTTGATGCTGCAAAGATGTTGGACAATTTGTCTTTGAGTACGAAGAATGATCTTTCCGGTGTTTGTGCTTACAAGAAGTTGCTTGAGGCTGTTGATAAGCGAGGGGACACACTTGGTAGGTTGAAATTTGAAATTCAGCTTAATGAAAAGCGCAAGTCTGCGTTTGATTTGTTGCGTCCAAAGAAGGAATTAGTTGAGGTAAAAGTTTATTAAATTGCCCACACACGTAGATAATTTGTATTTGTATGTACATGTATTTGTCTATATAAATGCTACTCTGTTGTCAAGGCATATGAAGCATTCTTAATGTTTGGGTAACCGACAAAGTCTTACAATGGTTTTCAGGAAGTGCCAAGGGAACCTTTTGTTCCTCTTACAAAAGAGGAAGAAGTTGAGGTTGCACGAGCCTTTTCTGCCAACCAGTATGCTTCGAAAATTTGGCTAAATGCTATTTAGGAAATTTTGAAGTTGTACCATATCTGATCGAGGGTTTGTTTCTACAGGAATAAGGTCTTGGTTAATCATGAGAAATCCAATATTGAGATATCAGGCAAAATGTTTCGGTGCCTAAGGCCAGGTGAATGGTTAAACGATGAGGTGATGTACTGATCTTTTTTGCTTATTGTTGAATTTATGTGGAAGAAAAGAATTGATATTGAACTATAACATTATCTGGAATTGTTGCACCATGAAGTTGAGTTATCTTGTGTTTTACCTTTGCAGGTGATAAATTTGTACCTTGAGTTGTTGAAAGAGAGGGAGAGAAGAGAGCCGCAGAAGTTTCTGAAATGTCATTTTTTCAATACCTTTTTCTATAAGAAGGTAGTGTCTTTTTATTACCCTTGTAAAATGGGCGGTGTTTGCACAAAAGCGTGCATGTCCACCGGGATTCCTTAAGCTTTTGAGGCATGTTTTATAGATATTTTTTATGTTTCATTTGTTTCATAGAAAGCAACATACTGTTGGTAAATATTTTTTTCAAAAACATGCCTTTAAATGTTTTGCATTGAAAGTTTAAAATATTTCCATAGAAAGTACTACTTCTTATCATATGATTATTTGATCTAGATTTTAGTAAAAAAAATCAAATAAGTTCCGCATCCGGGTAGCCAATCCTTTAATAATTGGGAGCCGGTTACTCCTCGTCAAGCTTTTGTTTCTGTTGACTTTTGTTTTGAACAAACAGGATATTCTTATGTTGTTAATTGACTGATGCTCCCAAATTCCCTATATATATGTGAATACATATACTTGCATAGATATGGAATGATGAGCTTCATGCTCATGCTCTTTCCCTCCTTAGATCTTCCTTTTCTCTTGCGAGGCGTAGAAATGGAAGGAATATTTAGCCCACTGCTTCATGTAGTTCACACTAGTCTGTAATTGTATTCAGTATAGTACTACAATAACAAGAAGCAAAGTCTTTTTTCACTAATAGAACAAACATGAAACACCCTGCATGTTATGTGTTTTATCTATGTTTTCTCTGCGATTCAGTCATGTTGTTCTATCATTGATGCTCGTAATTTTGAATGTTAATTGCCAATGAAACAGTTAATAAACAGCAAGAATGGTTATGATTACAAATCAGTGAGGAGATGGACTACTCAAAAGAAATTGGGATATGGCCTACATGAATGTGATATAGTAATTATTCCTAACACATTTTTTATTTTTGTTTTTTATTATAATCAATTAATGTGCTGATTTTTTACCTGATTTGCTGCCGACTTGTCGTTCCCAGATATTTGTACCTATTCACCAGCGGTTCCATTGGTGCTTAGCCGTTATCAATAAGAAGGAAAAGAAATTTCAGTATCTTGATTCACTGAAAGGAATTGACACAGAAGTGCTGGAAGTGCTGGTAATATTTTTGGTCTTGTAGCTTACTCTGTCAGTTCCATATTAAGTGTCACATATTTGCCTGTCTTATATTATTTGTCATTTTAGAATACAAAATTACCTTTGGAGTATTAGTTACATTTTTCCACTAATACTTCTATTTATTATATCTCCGTCACTCTAATGGCTCCACTAACTACTTTATTGATAAAGGTATTTTTGTCAATGACTAATTTTATCATAGAAATTATTACAATGAGTGATTTTCTCAAGAAGTGTTCATAACCTTAAACATCACTTAATATGAAATAGGTAACACTAAATTTCATATTTCAAGCTGCATATTGCTTTATAAAAGTGGTGGAAGTCATAAAAGTTTATTCGGTTTTAATCATCAATATTTTTAATGAAAAGACACTTCATTTTAAATCATTATGGTTTCATTTTTTGCACAGTTGTATAATTTTTTAGTTAAGTGATTGAATTAAACCCTTTTGTTTTATCACCTTTACTATATCCAATACAGTGTGATTTATTTCTCATTAGAATAGTGGGTCAATGGTTATTCTTTTGAATCTCAAAAGAAGCATATCAATCAAACCTGGAATCATGCAAGATGTTGTTGCAGAAAGCGTTTGTCTGACACAGACGACTCAGTTTGATCATTGATCGGTTTGAAATATTGTTCAGTTGTTTGTCCAGTTTCCAGGCCATCTGTTGACCATTTGACACTTAGATGATTCATTTATTTTTTTTCAAATTTGTTGGAATTTACTTCTGGCAATTAATTTTATGATAATTATTTTCATTGGTTACTACTGTTTTAGATGTTGACTTACTTGTGGTGTGAAAATTGTGCCTTGTTTTTACTTTTACTTATGTTGTTAGTTGGTCTTGTTGGTTTTTAAATTTTTCACAAACCAAACAAATATGATTTGCTTTGGTTTGGTCCAGGCCTTTGTCTATCAATTGGAGCCTAAGTGTGCCTCTGAAGATGGTCACTTGCCATCTCATTCCAGACTTAGGCCCCGTTTGGTTTGAGCTTATGAAAAATAGCTTATGTAAATAAATAAGCTTTTATTTTAATTTATGCTCTCACTAGCGAAAATCGTATTTTTATAAACTGTTTTTTGGTAAACAACCTTAAAAACTTATAAATAATACATAAAAACTTATTTATTTGCATAAACTGTTTTATATTTTTTATTAATGTCTCCCAGGCAAGGTATTTTGTAGATGAAGTGAAGGACAAGACTGGAGAAGATGTTGACATTAGTTCTTGGGAAACAGAATTTGTTGAAGACCTTCCTGAACAGATGAACGGGTTTGTAATTTAATCTTGTGTGAATCACTTTGTCACAATTGGGAAAATACTTGGGTGACATTGGTGACTTAAGTGTTTTTTTTTATTAGAGAGAATGATACATGAATAGTTAAAATAAATTATTTTGATGAGAGAGAATGATTAGTGAGAACCTGTCACAATTGTCTTGATGACACTAGAGGGCTCCACGTCATAATGAAATTTCCATGTCTGTGTAAAATTTGGGGGATCCCCTAATTGCAAAAGGAAAAAACTGAGAACCAAAATTGCTCAGAAAAAAGTAGGGAACCAAAACTGCACAATCGTGATGCTTAGGGATCAAAAGTGGAATTAAGCCTAATTTTTCTTGCAACTTGAAAATGAAACATCACTGTCCAGGTATAAATTGATAAATACTAGGAAGAAAAGTTGCTCTTTGTTGTTTTAAGCAAAGTGTCACACGAATATATTTTAACTCATATTTTGAACTTACACACAACTCTATTTGACTTGTGTATTAATTTCTTAATCATTTGTAATTGGGGTTTTGTTTGCACCAATAAGAATCACTCCTTGGGTCTTGCTACATGGCTATTTTGATTTTTCTGTTCTTTGAAGGTCCCATGTTGGTCATTAGTATTTAGTAATCGTTACTACTGGTGCATGCAGTTTTTTTATCCCCAGAACTTGATTGTATGTCAATTGGTCAAGATAATTTTTCTCTAAAAGCTATTGGTTATTATCAAAAACAAATGCTTGTAGCTCTAAAAAGTGATTACAAAAGTTTGTGGGTGGATTATTTTCTAAATTTAATTTTATGTTATACTTGAGCAGGTATGATTGTGGGGTGTTTATGGTCAAATATGCTGACTTTTATAGCAGAAACTTGAGGCTCTGTTTCAACCAGGTAAAACAGACATTTCCATTACCATGAAGAGAATCATGCATTTGTGTTATGTTTATTGCATAGATCAGAAATATTTTCCTTTTTGTCAAGTCACTCACATAAGGAACGCTTTCTAATTGTCAATCTAGATTTTCTTGACAAGAATTTTTAGTGGGAAAAATGTTTTTTTGTGTGTACATGGTGTGACCAATAACTGATAATTTTAACACCAAATTACCCTGCTGGAACGTTTTAACAAGATCCAGTGGACTCACATTTTAAGCCTGGTCAAATTGCTGAAGAAGCCTCATTTTTATGACTAATTTTTAATATGGTTCAGAATTGAATTTTCCTTTCCACAATTCCATTTGTAGGAACATATGCCTTACTTCCGGCTTAGAACAGCCAAGGAAATCCTGAGATTGAAAGCTGACTAAGCAAGAAAAGAACACACATGAGAATTTGGGGAAAGAAAACATTAATGTGAAGTTAGCAGGGAACTTTCTGATGGAGGATCCTTCACTTTTGTCACTAACTTGACAATAACCATTCAAGAGTTTGGGGTATTATTATGTTGACTGGACTGACTATACGTATCATCTTGATGTCTGGAATTCTCTCTATTTAATGGACAATTTTATTATTTTTATTGTGTCTATCGCGCTCTAAATGAAATTGTCTGATAAATGGAGAGGACCCTAGCTCATCATTTAGATACATAGTTACAACAAATTGGTAGAGTAGAATGCAGTAGATTCATAGGTTGTACATGCTTATACATAAGTGAATCCATAGATTATGCATTTCATTGAGGTTGAGCTGTTGATTATTACATATCAATAAATAAATGTCCTTCGTCACTATTTTTTGTGTTCGCTTTTAATATTTGCTTCAATTTCTACCGAGGGTTGAACTTGTTTGCAGTCCAAGCTCATGTTAAGCGAATTGAGAGCGATGAATAACATTGTCGATTCCTTTAATCCTTTGGTTGATTATGCCATTCTCTTAATCTATATGATGCGATGTTTTGCAGCTTCTTATACTTTTATCTGTGTCTGAATTACTACGTTAGGGAATTTGCTTATGTTGTGAATTAATTAGTTTTAGTTGTTTGAATTGATATTTAATTTATTATCTATATATGTTTTGACCAAAAATTTATGTTATGTTTAAAAAATAAATTAAAAAAAAACCGCAACACATACATAACATGTGGATCGCAAAGGTACAGAACCCAGTTATTGACAACTACATTGAACTGAATTCTCAAATTTGGAGTATATCCAACCAGTTAGGCGTATGTTGTTCACAATTGAAGGTTATGCCTTGCTTGTACTTTATCTCTCTACTTTGTACGTAAAATGGGTACTTCTTTTTATCACCAAATAATGTAATTATTGTGCAAAATAAAATGACAATTAATTTCCAGCGTACTGATTTACGTGTAGTTGTAACTATATTTCTACGCAAGGGGAACGCATTCACTTAAAATAGTACATAAAATGGACAAAGATCATAATGGTCAACACGTAACCAAAGTTTGAAAGGTAATTCCCAAATAACAAACAGCTTACCCATGAAGAGTAAGCAGCTTACATGGTCCTAGAAGCCAGAAGGAGAAATAACAGAAGGCCCCAACAGACAGATAGCAACACGACATTCAAAATGCATGTGAAGTTAATATGGCCTAATATATCAATATGACTCAGCATAATTCAAAATAAGCCTAACATTAGATACTAATTATAAAGACTTCTGACAAGAACCGCTGGTTAATTATAATTGTACTTGTTAGGCAAAATGAAAAATAACACAAGCGTTGTTAAAGAGTTTTAAATCATAGAGCAAGATGGTTTCAAGTCATCAATACCAGTCTTCAGTTCCTACAATTAAACATGAATTGAATAAGTAGCAACACTAGTGATAGCTGATAAGTTAATTTTGGGTCATGTGAAGAAGTGCACTAAAGAATCTAAAAGAGAGAGTAAATTTATACTCTAAAGAGTTGACGACACACATTCTAATAAAATATTACTGATTTTGATTTTTTTTTTAACAAGTGTTAACATTTTCCATTAATTTTTAGCGCTAATGTGAGGAAGAGGTATAGGAGTTTGTTACCTCCGTGTTCTTGAGGACAATGTTAAGCTAGAGAGGCAAACTCTTTCACTTGTACCACGACTTCACAGTTGAGTTCTTCTTGCGTTCCCCTCATTGTATTGTGAACACACTTGTCCTCCATTGGTAATTGTTATGCAATACTTCATAATGAAAACAATGTAAAAACAATTATATTATTTATTTATATTGTATCCGTTGATGAGATGAGACCGTTCATTCAAAGGTAATGCAGCATGATTAATTATGAGATCGCCAAAAATCATGCACCAGGTTTGCCATTTTGGAGTAAGAGTTTTGGCTATGTGACTGTTTCTCTTCTTCTGCGGCGTTGTTTAATAGGGTGACCTGACACAAGCAAAGACCCTTAAAATCATATCAGGTTCGGGGATGTGTATTTGTTTGTTTCTTCTCACTTGGCTGGTTGCTTATTACTCAAGTCAAAATTAAGGTTGTTCAAAGATGAACCATGTCTTTATGATTTAACATGAGTAAACCGGACTAAACTTACAAGTGCAGTACAAGACATTTTCATTCTAACTGTTAGATGGATTCAATTGTGTAAATAGTTTTGAGGAATGCATTCTCTTGAGGTTTTTTTTCTCTCATGTCTCTCGTGTGTTATTAATCTCACCGTTAAATAGAAAAATGTGATATGAGCTTTTAAAGTGAGTATAAAAAGACTCAAGGTAACTAACTAAACCAACCCCAAATAGGTTGTACAAGCAACCTATTTAACGGTAGTTTTTACACATTCGATCTTAACCAATGTATACTAAGAAACATTTGACTTTTATTATTGTCTTTTTAAATGAACATACATGAATGATTATGATAATTTGACAATGTAAAACTTTTTACATCAACAATGCATGAAAATTGAACTTTTTATAGAATAATTTGAGTTTATTTTCCTTAGAATTTCATCTTTATTTTTCTGGTACAAATAGGATGTGAAAAGTTTATTATTATAATATTAATGAGAATTAGAAGAATATAACTTTTTTTCGAATGACAAATCAAACTTTCAATTCTCCAACTCTTAACTCAAACTAGTTAAGCTACCTAACTCCTTAGAAGAAAAGAATTAGTATAGTTTTATAATTGACCAGGTTTCATGTACCAAAGAACTTGAACCCACAAAATCAATGTCATTTGCTCCCAATTTCATTAGAATATATGCACATTGGCTCCTCTCACGAAGAATATGATGCAAGCCGACGTTTCAATTTTTTTGCCAAAACGTCACAAATTGCCACCAAAGGATTGGTTAACGATGAAATCTATCAATAGTTACCAGTTCACAACAGAGAGAGAATACGAAAAACATATTTTTTGAAGCCTACTTGCCAACATAGTTGAATGCCAACCAACAATGTTTTCATCTCAACATGAAGCACATTAGAAATACCTACACTACCATAAAGTAATCTGGAAGGAACACTCATAGTTTCTTACCAAACCTCCAAAGCCTCCATTTACTCACAAGTAAGTATCTTGACTCATTTTTAATTATAATGTTAGTTTGTGTAGGTTTTTTTTATAAAAAAAAATTGGTAGTTTGCATGTGGTTAGGGTTGATGTTGGAATTGAATTTTGATGATTGCATATAGTTTATAATTGAATGTAGTTGCTTTAATTGATGTTTGAATGATGTTAGAGTATAATGTGGTTTTGGATGGTGACAAAAGAACACATTTTGAGTATGTTTGATAAAATGTCTCAATGACAATTTTATTGATTATTTAGTTAGTTTAAGTTATGAGAATTAAATTGAATGATGTTTAGGTTATGATGGAAATGATGCACACAAATTATATTGAAATGATGATTATATTGAATGGTTTAAGTTTAGTTTAGTTATGTTTATGTTTATTGAAATGTGAATGTTTATGTTGAAATGATGTTTATATTGATTATATTGAATGTTTATGTATATGATTATATTTATTGAAATGTGAATGTTTAGTTTAGATTATATTGAAATGATGCACAGAAAGTACTTATAATTTGTTTGATTATGTTTAGTTTAGGTTTCATGTGAATGTTTATGTTTAATGTGTTTGATTAGGTTATGAAAATGATGTTAATTTTTTTTTTTTTTGTAGATAAGTCTGATCAAGGGCAGCCCATTGATCCATCTAAGATGATTGGTGGTAGGCGTGCTATGACACAAAGCCACCGGAAGGAGAGGCAAAGCGGGCATATCCCAGAGAGGGGAAGAGATAAAGGGAGGTCAGATGGTTCAGAGACTTTTCAGGCTACACAGCCTGAACAGTCACAGGTGGTTGACTCGACCTAGGAGGTGGAGTACTTGAATTATCAGGATCAGGTACACCACGATGTGACTGATGGTGGGTATGACCAGGATCATATACCAGAGTAGCAGCATATACCAGACGAGGATGACATTGCAGCAGCCGCCCCTTTTCTGGTGGACTGGAAAATATATCTCTGCTGCACTCTTATGTCAAGCATGTGGCATTGCCGCTTTGGTATAATTCAGATAACGTAAGTGTTATTTTTTTTAATTTTTTTTTATGTTTAATTATTTTCTTTATATGTGTGTCTGTTTAATTATTATATCAACTTTTATATGTGTTTTTGTTTAAGTATTTTCTTTATGTTTAATTATTTTCTTTATTTCAACTTTTATTATTTTCTTTATGTTTAATAATGATTTAAATTGTTTTTGTTATGTGTTTTTTTAAGTTTTACATGTGTTATGTCTTAGGTTAAAAATACGTGCGGCAATTTAAATTTGTGATTTTTATTTTTGCATGTGTTAAGTTTTATTTTGTTTAGTTAGATGTTTACATTGTTTAGGAGTTTTATTTTGAGGGTGTTCTTTGTGGGTGAGTAGTGACGATGGGCGGTGGTGGATACCGTGTTTACAGTGCTTGTTTTTTTTGGAGTTTGTTTTTAGGTGGTGATGTGTTTTGGTGGGTTTATCTTCAGGTGTGTTTTTAGGTGGTTATGGTGTACCGTCTATATGTGGCACCATTTGTATCTTGTCTCGTCCATACCTTGCGTCTTGCGGGGATGACGTTTAATAATATTTGCCGATTAAAAAAAAGATGTTTACATTGTTTAAACTATGTTTATTTTTCTATTATTTCAGGTTCGTAAGGTGCGTGTTGTAAAAGCGACTAATCATAGGAATAAGATTTTGAGTCTCGGACGTCCTAACGAGAATCAAAATTGGTTTTGGGGTCCGCTTAGGGAGAGCGGGTTACATGATTTGGTTTATCTGGGCTACACCACTGTGCCTCATGTTTTGCTGATGACATTATGCAAGAGGTGGCATCCCGAGACCAGTAGTTTTCACATGGTCTTGGGGGAGATGATTGTTACTTTGGATGATGTCGCATGTCTTACGCATCATCCGATTGAAGGGCGGATGTTGAGTCATGGGAAGAAGATATTGAGACATGAGGCAGCGGCACTATTGGTGGGGCACTTAAGTGTGTCACAGACGAAGGCAGAGAAAATTTGGGGTACAGAGTATGGTTGGTACATTAGTTATCCGAAGCTAAGGGAGTTATATACGAGGTACCTTGATAGGGCTAACAGATTGGTGGATGCAGAGGATCCAGAGGAGATGGAGGAGCTGGAGAGGGTTAGAAAATTTTGTGTGAGGTGTTATCTTTTATATCTTGTAGGATGCTTGTTGTTTGTGATAGAAGCAACAAACACATCTAGTTGGTCTATCTGACGACCATGGAGAACGACTACGCGGGGATGCGTAATTATTCATAGGGAGGGATGACACTGGCATACCTATATGGCGAGTTAACTGAGGCTTGTTTGCATGGAGACAAAGCTCTTGGGGGAAGCGTGACACTGCTCACCGTAAGAAACTTAGAAATGTGAACCTTAACTTTTATTTTTTTGTTATATTTTTCATGCGTAATAATTTATAAATGTGATTTGTTTGGTTTGTGCAGACATGATTTTTGGCGCATTTTCCTAAGTTTTACAGTGTTGATCCAAACACTGACTATATTAAAAACTATCCGGTTGCGGCGAGGTGGAAGTTACAGAAGGGTCATGGAGAGGGGGTGACGTATCGCTTATTGCTTGATCATATTCAATTTGATGACGTATGTTGGAGGCCGTACGAAGAGCACAGGGAGATCCAGGGTTTTGAGGAGGTTTTCTGGTATTTAGGCTGGATAATGTGCGGTGTTCGTAGGGTGTACCGTCACTTGCCCGAAAGGGTTTTGCGGCAGTACGGATACGTCTAGAGGGTTCTTAGACATCCGACGGATGTTGTAGAGCTGTCACCGCCTCAGATTGTGCAGACATTCGTTGACTTTCGCACTCACACGCTTAAGGAGCCCGATTGGGGTGAGCCGGCAGGAGAGCGGACATGGCATATGAGGGAGGGCTATGTGTTATGGTACACTAAGGTGTCTCATCCTCAGATTTTGCCACCTCTTCCAGGAGATCTTGCGAGGCCAGCAAATGAAGAGCAGATCATTGCAGAGTAGTGAGAGTGGTACGAGGCGAGAGGCTCGCCTGATACTTATGACATGGTTAGTGGCGTTGTTGCCTATGCTGATGAGCATTTGGGTCGGGAGGTGATGAACATGACCCCTCATCAACTGTATGCGGCCTTGCAAAATGTTAGGGAGCAGATCGCGCCGATCATGATCAGGAGGCGGGGCCAGAGGCCGAGGAGGAGGCAACACCAGCATCAGCAGGACCAGAAGTAGTAGTATTTTCTATTTAGGATAGATTTTTAGGACTTGGTGTATATTTTCATGACATTTGTTCGTTCCGTTGTATTTTCATGACATTTGTTACTTTGTTTGTATTTCGATGAATATTTTTATGACAATTGTTCATTTTTGTATCATATTTTCAATTTCAATTATGTTGGTAATTTTTCGCTTATTAGTTTCATGATTTGGCATTGAAACAATGTGTTTACAATGTGTAAAAACACATGTAACAGGTTCTGCCTAAACTGGTTCTGCCATTTTATGGCTTCAGGAATCATCGACAATTAAGTGCTGAGGAAAAAGGAAACCGGCGGCAGTTAACTGCCGAGGTTTTCCTCGATAGTTAACAGCAGCCGGTTCCAAAAAATTTCAGCAGTTAACTGCCGAAGGACATTTGAGTAATTTACTCGTGTTTTTCAGCCCTATCAAATTGTGAATAACAATTTTCCTATCTAATTCATCTGTACTCGGTCATTAAAGTGGATTATTTTGGTAAAAAAGCTTAAATTAACAAAACCCAGGAAAAAAGCTTAATCCATCTGATATATTCTCCTACAGTCTTACTATGGTTCGAAAGCTTGCTTTAAAACATCAATTTTTCTTTCGTTTACTGAGAATAATGTTGTGTGTTAATTAACCATTTTAAATCACAACAAATTTTTTCAATTACTAATGTTGCGTGTTAATTACTGCCACAAAATTTTTAGTCACATTTAAGTAAGGTATTGCTCAATTAATAACAACTTTTTTTTATCATGTTACTCTTGCAAAAAATACATCCGCCTTTATTACTTCAGAATATTATTATTGCTTAATTTTTTTTGACCAAGTTATTATTGCTTAATTTAAATAGTATTACTTGATCGTGTTTTAATATTTAATTTAATTTACATATCATTCTCTTAAAATCCTAAAAAAAAAATCACTCTCTTAAAATTAATTATCATTTTTAAGGGTAAAAATAAATTATCACGTGCTGTGGATTATTGATTTTAATATTTGATCTAAATCTAAATTTTTTAAGATGCCGTGCATATTACTATTCAATAACAAATATATATCTTTCAAGAAAAAACATAAATATGATCTGGTCTTGGTTTATTCCTTAATAAAAAAATATGCAAAACACATTTTTTTATCTTTTTAGTTTGACAAAAATACCTGATTAGTCATTTAAGTTTAAAATAAATACTTCAATTTATTTTAAGTTTTTAATAGGTTTTTTTGGTGGTGAAGTTTCTAATAATAGGTTCTTTAAGTTACTTTATGTTTCAAACTAGTTTTTTAAGTTGTTAATTTAATGCACATATTTGAAGTTTTTTAAGTTTTAAGTAAGTCCTTAAAAAGGTTATAATAACCTATTTAAAAACTCATTTGGGGTTGACCTAGTGGTTGACTTTGGATCTTGGAGTTTGCTCCTCCAAAGGTCTCAGGTTCGATTCTCTCTAGTGTCAATTTCGGTGGACTAAGTCCATTCAGAGCTTGTTATGACTTTAAACGGAGCCCCCAAGCGGGCGGTGAGATTGATCCCCTCGGATTAGTCATTTCTTAGATCGGATACCAAATTTAAAAAAAAAAATTATTTAAACATATAAAAAAATTAAAGAACTAACATGATATTTTTGTTTAACTAAATTTTTTTCAAACCTTAACAAACAAAAATTAAACAAGCAAAGTTGTGACAATGTCAAAAACATTATCACAGGGATAATCATGTCCGATTTTTTTTTGGGTTCAACTTATCAGCCCATATCTGCAAACAAATGATATAAAGTTATTTAATTGGTGGGGTCAGAAATTTTTGTTTCATTGTTGTCATCAAAAAGTCATTGCCATTAGCAGGTAAATAATCCAGGCCATTGAAATAAAAAACTAATATATCTATGGTCTTGCATAGACTTTCCCATCATGGGAAACAAGTTTCCTTTCCCATAATAAACCCCACTATGAAAAAATTGTAAGTACATTTTTATTTTATTTTATTTTTTGGTAAAATTTTGGCTAACTTTACCATTGTGGACCACTAAATTCCGTTGTAGCCGTTTGTAATAAAAAAAATCGACAATAGTTTTAACATTTTTTTGAAAACCATACACTAATATTTATTTATTTGATTATTATTACCGCTTTTTTTTATTTTTATTATTATCATTTTTTTAAAAGGTTTTGGATGATTATCATATTTTTTACCGGTGATTATCGGAATAGGAGTATTTATCCAAAAAAAGATTGTATTTCCAGTATCTTGTCATTCACAAAGCATATCAACGCCTACTTCCCTCTCTTCGCTGTTGTTGCTTCTCCAACCTTCTTTCTGCCATCATCATCGTTTTCTTCACTCAGACGCACACACAATCTAACAATTAACAATTAACAATACAATACAAAACGAAAGGGATATTCAAAGCAACGCTATTACTACTTTCCCCATCGTTTCTGCCTTTTGCTTTTACTTTTTTCCACCACTTTCAGATCTGAATTTCATCATTTCTAATTCTTCATTCTTCCATTTTACTTCAATTCCACTTTTCGCTGATCACTTTCATGTTCTTCTTCGGATTTCAATTCTCCCCTCATCGTAAGTATCTTCTTCTTTTTGCTTTTCATTATTTAATTTTTCTTTGTTTATTAATGCGATGGTGATTATGAATTTATGATTACGGTTTTTTACTTTACGAATTCTAATGCGTGCGTGTGTGTTTTGAAATTCGAAGCGTGTGTAAACAGATCTTGAAAATTGGCGCCCCAACGTCGCTCACAGCGCCACATGGGTGGTCAGAGCAATGCTGCCGCCGCGGCTGCTTTGTATGACCACGCCGGCGGTGCTGTACCTTTGCACCCTGCACCGGCAGGGACTGCACCCGATGCCGGCGATGCTGTTATGGCTCGCTGGTTGCAATCCGCCGGCTTACAGCATCTGGCTTCTCCGTTGGCCAACACTGCCATCGATCAACGCCTTCTCCCCAACCTTCTCATGCAGGTATTTTCAGTTTTCACCGTCTCTTCCTATGATAACAACTCTTTTGAGTTCTAATTTGAAATTCTTCCCTTGTTTTGAAGAATTGTCATTTTTTATGCTGAAGTAATTATAGTGTGAATAGTATTTGTCAGATAATGGATGATAGTTTTGAGTTGTATTGTAATTGCAATCTATGAAACACTGACACTGGACATGACATTGATACTCGCACGTCGTCAATGCCGATAATAAATTGAGAAAATAAATTATTTGAACGTAATCACATCTGTTGGACATTGGAAACACATTTGATTAGAGCCAGCCTCGGTGCTACATAGTTTGTAATGCCTCTGATGAGTTTGTGTAACTTCATATTTTGCAATAATGACCTAAATTGATGTTGAAGTTTAAGCACTCCTGTATTTTGAGGGATATAAATGTGTATTGTATTTGGTAAATAAGAAGATTTCATTGACTGTGGTATTAGTGTGGTTAAACATGTGAAATGTTTTTTTTACCTGTAATTGTTTATGCAATGATAGGATGGTAGTTTGTGTGGTGACTTAGATGAACATGATATTATTGTAGGGTTACGGAGCACAGTCCGCGGAAGAAAAACAGAGGCTTTTTAAGTTAATGAGAAGTCTCAATTTTAACGGGGAGTCTGGTTCAGAACCATACACACCCACTTCCCAAACTTTAGGTGGGGCGGCTGTATCAGATGGATTCTATTCTCCTGACTTTAGGGGCGATTTTGGAGCTGGTCTTTTGGATCTTCATGCTATGGATGATACAGAGCTTTTGTCCGAGGTATGGTGACTATATGGTAATTGGCCTGTTTGCCAAAACAATGCAGTACTGTATTTCGATTCCTTTTTCATTTTATATAAATAATATGGTCTACATGAACAATTGCCTTCTGTGCATTACAAAAGATTTCTCATTTTTTCCTAGTATCACCCAAAGTTGTCACTGAATGTTTACCAAGTTTTTATAGCATCTTGCACAACTTTTTTTTGGGACAATATTCTTAATTGTATAAGCTATGATTTAACCAATAACCTATAGTAGTTCTGCTTCATACTTTCAACCAGTTGCCTTTTCCCTGTGCATGATTAATCTAATTCATCCCTTATGTTGCTTCATTTTCCCTAACTTCTTGCATCAGGTTGTACGAGTATCTTTGTATGCATTTGTTACATTTGGCTCTGATCTATTTACTCTTTTCAGCATGTTATCTCAGAACCCTTTGAGCCATCACCCTTTATGCCTGGAGGTACCAAAGAATTTGAAGATGACTTCAACTCAGTCAGCATCAAGCAGGAAGGAGGAGATGCAGTTGCTGATGTGTCAAATTTTTTACCTGTGAATGAAAAAGAGAACAATACCAGAGAAAATAATGTTGCTAAGATAAAAGTTGTGGTATGTTAATGTTTTATGTATATAAATAACCTATAAATACATCAATACATTCGCACTTTGATATCAAAGAATGTAGAAAGATATCATTTTCATGCGCTGTTTTAGTTATGCTTGGTTTTTCAATTATATATCACCTACCTTTTCTTTCCCAAACTAGAGCAAGAATCGCACTAAAACAATCATCATTTGGAAAATAGCAAGAATTGAGTGTGTTAATCATTCCTACATTTTAATGCACTAAAGCATTTTTAACCATGTTGTTCTTTGATTAACACATGGTTGGAGGTTTTATATATAGTTGCTCCATAAATAAAATTCATTATTTTATCTAAATGCATTTTTTTAGGTACGCAAAAGACCTTTAAATAAAAAAGAGCTCGCAAAGAAGGAGGATGATATTGTAACTGTATTTGACAAGGCATATTTGACCGTTCATGAACCTAAAGTGAAGGTTCGTTGATATTGGAGTCAAGCACTATGTTTACTAATTTATTTGTAACAATATTAATTCAAAGGTTGAATTACCTCTGATTCAATATTGGGTTCTTTTTTGTTTTGCAATTCTTATATTTATTTGCTTTTCAAAAAGCTAATTGCTTGTCCGCTGTTGAAAAGGTTGATTTGACAGCTTATGTGGAGAAGCATGAATTTTGTTTTGATGCTGTTCTTGACGAGAATGTCACCAATGATGAAGTAAGGCTGCTCCTTGTCAAAAATTGAATTATTTTAAGCCTTCCTTTTTTTGGATTGTCTGTTGTTGTTATTAGTTATTTATAGAAGTGGTTGCTTGCCTCTCTCTATCTTTGTTGCTAATCTAAGGCATGGTTGCTTTGAAATAATAGGTATATCGAGTTACAGTAGAACCTATTATTCCTACAATTTTCGAGAGGACAAAAGCTACCTGTTTTGCTTACGGTCAGACAGGTGAGAAGATCAAAGCTACCTGTTTCGTTTATATTATAATTGTACTAAATGATAAGCATCAACCAGTTATATACTTCAAACCTTTTAGCTTTATAAAATTCTCTATTTATTTTTTAAAATTTATATTTACTGGTTTGTTCATATATTTACTGGTTAGTAGCTGAGCATATTGTCTGGGCCCGACTGGAGAAGCAAAGGATAGATATTAAGCTTTTTTTTTTCTTCTTACCTGTGTAGTGTTGTTCCTGGGTATTTTGTGAAATATGGGCTCAGTGTATTTAACATCTCAAAATTATTATAACACATTCATTTTGTAGTGGTTGACCAAGGTTTGGAAGCTATTAATGGCCTTGGCCTATACATAGTTATTTCCCATTGTAGATCCCATCATTCAAGTAACTGAAATTAAAAGTTGAATACAAATCAAACTGTTTTAGTCTTGACATACCCCTTCAGTGAATCAAAATTTAATTGTTGGTGCAACATTGAGTTGTCCATTCATGTTCCATCGCTGCTGCTATTTATTTGTATAGCCAGCCATCACCTTTATTCCTTATTGTGATGTTAATTGTGTTTGACTTTCAGGAAGTGGCAAAACTTTCACAATGCAACCATTACCACTCAGAGCTGCAAATGACCTTGTTAGACAGTTGCATCAGCCAGTTTACCGAAATCAGAAATTTAAATTGTGGCTTAGCTACTTTGAGATATATGGTGGAAAACTGTTTGATCTTCTTGGTGATAGGAAGTAGGTACTTCGTTCCTATAAAATATAAGGTGTTTTGTGTGTTCCAATGTATATTAATTTAAATCCTTACGAGTTTGGTTTTGTGATTTCATATGTCCTTCAGACATTAAGTTTTCATTTGGCATGTATGTTTTGTATTTGTGATATAGGAAGATTGAGCTTTTAATGTTTGCACCAATCAGCATGAGAAATCCACACAAAATAGTGTTGCACTCAGTCCATTGAAAATGACCCATGGAAAACTCCAATACATTCCTTTTGGATTTCCCAAGCAGTGCTACTGCTAACTTCATCCATTATCTAGCATGATTTTTATGGGTTTTTTGAGCCACACACTTCCATTTGTCCAACTTATCATGCATTTACAGTGCTTATTGAGTATATTAACATGCATATATTTGTCAATAGTTTGCTGAGTAGTTTTGTTATTCTTTGAATAGGAAACTCTGTATGAGAGAAGATGGACGGCAGCAAGTTTGTATTGTAGGACTGCAAGAATTTGAAGTTTCTGATGTACAGATTGTCAAAGAATTCATTGAAAGGGGCAATGCAGCAAGGAGTACAGGATCCACCGGTGCAAATGAGGAGTCCTCCAGGTCACATGCTATCTTACAACTGGTTGTAAAGAGGCACAATGAGGTGAAAGAGAGCAGGCGAAATAATGATGGAAATGAGACAAAAAGTGGGAAGGTTGTGGGGAAGATTTCTTTCATCGATCTTGCTGGAAGTGAAAGAGGCGCCGACACTACTGACAATGACCGTCAGACAAGGTACTTTTTCATTTGAATTATCCGCTCTGCAGAAGCTAACTTCTGCTTGCATGGGGGGCTTTTAGCATGTTCTATGCATGTTAAGATTTCTGTTGAGGACCTTTGTCCCTCACAACAACAACCACCAAGTCTTGTCCCACTAAATGGGGTCGGCTACATGGATCAAACACCGCTATAATGTTCTATCATATATCCTAACCCTATCCAACTCATTAATCTCTAGATCCTTCTTAATAGTTTTTATTATAGTTTTTCTAGGTCTTTGCCTCTAGTGATTTGACTCATCTCTATCTGATTTACTCTTTTTACACGCCCAAACCACCTAAGCAGAGTTTCTACCATCTTTTCTACAATAGGTGCTACCCCAGCTCTATTACATATCATTTTTATTTGGGAAATGATATTTGAACATCCATTTAGTGACAACTTTTGTGACAACTTTCTCTCTCATACTCACATTATTTTTTACTTTATCTCTCTATTGCTTTGGTTCTATGTTGTCAATAGCGGCCGAACGCAGCGCGGAGCGGCCAAAAACAACAAAGCGCGACGCAGCGCTCCAACGCGGAGCCTTTGGAGAAAGCGGATGAAGCTGGCGCAATTGCGGGCAAAAGCTGGCGCGATGCGGGTCAAAGCGGGCGCTTTTGACAACCCTGTGTAAAATACTTGATTTCCCTTCATTTAAAACCGTTTTAAGGGTCATTTTTGTAATTTTCAAAACCCTAACTATTACTCTTCTCCACCAGAACCAAATACACAGCCACAAACTCAACTTCTTC